>Ga0213861_10004839_pt1 | contig 10897 bp, 10 predicted proteins | sample PICome_4_FD_160110 | JGI IMG/M metagenome (GOLD analysis project Ga0213861, IMG submission 160110) | Coastal seawater microbial communities near Pivers Island, North Carolina, United States - PICO131 | ecosystem: Environmental > Aquatic > Marine > Coastal | place: USA: North Carolina...
CCATATACTGGCAAAGCTTGTGTGTCTTCTTGCACCTGAGTCAAATGGAGAAATTCTCACCAATCTGTGTATACCTGATTCTTTTTTTAACCATCCAAAAACATAATCTCCTTCTATTTTAATTGTAGATGATTTTATGCCTGCTTCATCTCCTTTATGCTCGCTTATTAAATTTGATTTAAAATTTTTTAGGTCTGCCCACTTTAAATACATTCTTCTTAACATTTCAGCCCAATCCTGACTCTCTGTACCTCCTGCCCCAGCGTGTATTTCAATATAACAATCAAGTGAGTCTGCTTCATTAGATAAAAAGCATTTAATCTCATTTTTTTTAACTAAGATTCTAAGATCTTTAATATTTTGTAAAATTTCTTTTTGAACAGTTTGATTTTCCTCTTCTATAGCTAACTCACTTAAATCATCTAAGTCAGAAAGTTTTTCTATTGAAACTTTGTGAGTGTTTAACAAACCTTCGTATAGTTTTTTTTCTTTAATTATATTTTTTGAATTATTTTTATCTTGCCAAAAGTTGGCATCTAACATTTTTGTATTTAATATTTCAAGTTTTGAGTAAATATCTTTTTTTTCAAAGATACTCCTTAACTCTTTGATTAATTTTTTCTATTTCTTTTTTATAATTTTGATATTTATCGTCCATTAATAAAACTTTAATATATTATTAACATCTAATCTATCATTATTTGAATAAAGCACTTCACCATTAATTACATTTTCTTTTTTATAAACTTCAATAATAGTATTTTTTGAAGTAAATTTTGCTTTTTGACCAGTAATTGGATCAACCACCATCATCACAGTGCCTTTAGCAGCTTTAAATGGTCTTGCTTCAGATTTCTTCACTACTTTTTTGATAAATTCTTTGAAAATTGGTAAAGCTGTTTTTGAGCCTGTTTCATATTTTCCTAATGAAACAGGATTATCAGATCCAACATAAACTCCTATTAATAAATTTGATGTAAACCCAATAAACCATGTATCTGTATTTTTATTTGTCGTGCCAGTTTTACCAGCAATATTTAATTTAAGATCTTTTATTTTTTTAGCCGTTCCCCTTTTAACTACTCCTTCAAGTATGGATGTCATTTGGTACGCTGTTTGAGGTGAAAAAACTGTTTGATAACTATCTTTTATGATTGGATAATCTTTTCCCAAATATGAGATTTGATCACAATTTATACATTTTCTTTTATCATTATTAAAAATAGTTTTTCCTTCACTGTCTTGGATTCTATCTATCAAAATTGGATTAACAAGTTTACCTCCATTTACAAATGCAGAATAGGCAGAAGTAAGTTTTAATAAAGTTGTTTCAGCAGATCCGAGTGATATGGATAATAGCTCCTCAGGATTATCATAAATACCCAGTTTTTTTGATATATTTATGATTTTTGAAAGACCTAAATCTTGAGCTATTCTCACAGTCATAAGATTTCTTGATTTTTCTAAGCCAACTCTAAGTGTTGAGGGACCATAAAATTTTTTTCCATAATTTTCAGGTTTCCACATTTTTAAATCATCCCCTTGATCAAGAACTATAGGAGCATCTAAAATTAAAGATGATGGAGTATAATTATTCTCTAAAGCCAAGGCATAAACAAACGGTTTAAAAGCTGAGCCTGGTTGTCTCAAAGCTTGTGTTGCTCTATTAAACTCACTTTTTTTAAAACTAAACCCACCGCTTAAAGCTAATACTCTCCCGGTATATGGGTCCATAACAACCATGCCACCATTAATTTTTGGAAGTTGTTTTAAACTATAAGTGCTGTCATTATTCCTTTTTACATAAATTATGTCACCAATTTTTAATAATTTGTTAAATTCTTTTTTAGTCCATGAAATATCTTGAAATTTAATTTTTCCATTTACTTTTTTTTCTGTCTCAATTTCAGCAGAAAACTTATTTAATTTTTTAACTATTGCAAGTTCCCAACTAATAGATTTTTCTAAATTAAATTTTTTTAAATCATTATTCCAATTTTTAGAATACTTTTTATTCGTTAGAGCTCCTCTCCAACCTTTTCTTTTATCATAAGAAATTAGACCATTTCTAAGTGTTTCTGTTACAATTTTTTGAAACTTTAAATTAATAGGTGTATTTATATTAAAGCCCTGTTTATAAATTTTATCATAAGTAAATGTATCAATGACATTTTTTCTAACATCTTCAATATAGTATTGAGCATCTTCTAAAAAAATTTTTTTTGATTTTCTTAGATCAATTTTTTTTATTTTAAGTTCGTTATAAAGTTTTAAATTTATATATTTGTTATCAAATAAATTTTTTAATACTAAATTTCTTCTAAATTTTGCTAACTCAATATTCCGATAAGGGTTATATTTGCTTGGAGCTTTTGGAAGAGCTGCTAACAAAGCGCTCTCAGCATAATTTAAATCTTTGATAGATTTATCAAAGTACTCTAAACTTGCTGCTGCCACACCATATGCTCCACTACCAAGATAAATTTGATTTAGATATAGCTCTAAAATTCTTTGCTTTGATAAAGCTCTTTCTATTCTAAACGCTAAAATTGCTTCTTTAATTTTTCTATTAAGACTTACTTCATTAGTTAGTAAAAAATTTTTTGCCACCTGCTGAGTAATAGTAGAGGCTCCCTCAAGTCTTTTTGAAGAAATTATATTGGAAATATTGTTTACTACTGCTCTTAAAACTCCTTTTGCATCAACCCCGGGGTGTGAAAAGAAATTTTTATCCTCTGCAGATAAAAATGAGTTTATTACATTCTTTGGTATTGAGTTATAAGGAACGAATATTCTTTTTTCTTTGGAAAAATCTGCAACTAATTCTCCATTACCTGAATATACTTTGCTTGAGACTGGTGGTTTGTAATTTTTAAGAAATTTATAATCAGGAATATTATTTGAATAAGTCCATAAAACGCTAAATATCAAGATACTAAGCAATAAAACAAAAGATAGTGTTATAAGTAGTATATTCTTTAGATATTTATTCATTTTATTTCCATTATATCTTGGAATTTGTTAAAGATAAGGCACTAGAATTAAACAAAATTTTATAAACACTTAAAATATTAAATGAATCAATCAATTAAATTATTATGGAAAAAAATTTATATATCGATGCATCGCATCCTAATGAAACTAGAGTTGTTCTTAAATCAGACGACAATATTGAAGACTACGAGTACGAAGGTTTAAAGAATAACTTAACTAAGAATAACATATATTTAGGAAAAGTTAGTAGAATTGAGCCTTCTCTTCAAGCGGCATTTATTGATTTTGGAAGAGACAGACATGGTTTTCTCTCATTTAACGACATCCAATCAGATTATTATCAAATACCTAAGGCTGACCTTGAAAAAATAAAAGAAGAAGAAGAAAAAGCTAGAGAAGAACTTTCTAAAGAGGTGCAAGCAAAAGAAGAAGAAAATATTGCAGAAGGAAAACTTGAAATAGATGATCCTATTAACATAGAAAAAGATGCGTCAGAGGAAAACGAAAATAATATTAATGATAAAGTTATTGTCGATGAGGAAAACGAAAATAATATTAATGATAAAGTTATTGTCGATGAAGAAAAAGAAAAAAAGAAAGAAAATAAATTTAGATTCAAGAGATACAAAATTCAAGAAGTTATAAAACCAAACCAAGTTATACTGGTCCAAGTAATTAAAGATGAAAGAGGTCAAAAAGGTGCTGCGCTAAGCACATTTATTTCAATTGCAGGAAAATATATTGTGCTAATGCCAAATACACCAAAAGGTGGTGGGATTTCTAGAAAAATATTCAATCCAGCAGATAGAAAAAAAATCAGAACTATTTTGAATGAAATTGAAATACCAAAAGAAATGGGGCTAATAGTAAGGACTGCTGGCAGCAATAAAACTAAAAATGAAATTAATAATGATCTAGACACTCTTATTAAAACTTGGAGCCAGATTAAAGATAACGCCATTAATTCTATTGCACCATCATTAATTCATCAAGAAAGTGAAATTATCAAAAGAACCTTAAGAGATATGTTTGATGATAGCACACAAAGTATAATTATCGAAGGTAACGAAGGTTATAAAAAAGCACAAACCTTTATGAAAATGATTATGCCATCAAGTGTTAAAAAGATAAAAAAATATAGAGGAAAAGTTCCTCTTTTTATTGAAGAAAATATAGAACAAAAATTAAATCAAATATTTGACTCAGAGATAAAACTTAAATCTGGAGGATATTTGGTTATTAACCCAACTGAAGCTCTTGTATCAATTGATATTAACTCCGGAAGCTCAATAAAAGGTAAAAATGTTGAAAGCACAGCATTAGATACCAATATTGAGGCAGCAGAAGAAATTTCTAGGCAAATAAAAATAAGAGATTTGTCTGGTTTAATTATAATCGATTTTATTGACATGCTAAGTTATGGAAACAGAAGATTAGTTGAAAGAAAGCTTAAGGAAAAGTGTAGAACTGATCGAGCTAGAATACAAATTGGTAGAATAAGTAACTTTGGTCTTTTAGAAATGTCTAGACAAAGACTTAGAGAAAGTGCCATCAAGTGGAAAGTAACACTAACAGATGAGTCATTTGCTCAAAAACTACTTAAAACTGTTGAATTAAAAGCAGTAATTAATAAAGCTAAATTCGTTGAATTGAAAGTTTGTGAGAAAATTTCTGATTTTTTAAAAGAAAATTTCGTTGATGACTTAACTTATTTTGAAAAGAAAAATAAAATGACGATTGATATCATCAGTGACCCAACCTTAATAATTCCTGAATATATAATCAATATTCAAAATAAATCTAAAAAAACTATCGAACTAGTTGAGCACTATGAAAAGTTAAAGAATATAGAGCTTCAAATTAAAGAAGATAAAATTATTGACAAAAAAGACTCTAAAAAATTTCAAAAAAAACCTTTTAAAAAGAAACCTTATTTTAAAAAAAAATTTATTAAAAAACCAATTGCTATTTGATAATCCCTATTTTAGGAGAAGATGCATTTCCGTATAAATATTTATCAATACGACCAGCTAAAAAAGATTGTCTTCCAGCAATTACTGCATTTTTAAATGCAAGAGCCATATCAAATGGTTTTTTTGCTTTTGCAATTGCTGTATTAACCAGAACACCATCGCAACCTAATTCCATTGCAATCGTAGCATCAGAAGCTTGACCCAAACCCGCGTCAATAATTAATGGTAGCTTTGTTTGATTTCTAATAATTTGGATATTTACTTTATTTTGAATACCAAGACCTGAGCCAATGGGTGCAGCCAATGGCATTATTGCATCTGCCCCAGCATCTTCTAATCGTTTAGCCATTAATGGATCATCATTACAATAAACCATTACTTTAAAACCTTCTTTAGCTAGAACTTCTGTTGATTTTAAAGTTTCAATCATATCTGGAAATAAATTTTGCTTATCTCCAAGAACCTCTAGTTTGACCAACTTCCATCCTCCTATTTCTCTAGCAAGTCTTAATGTTCTTAATGCTTCTTTTGAGTTAAAGCATCCAGCTGTATTAGGCAAATATGTAATTTTTTTTGGATCAATATAGTCCATTAGAAGTGGTTTTTTTTTATCAGTTATATTTACTCTTCTTACCGCAACAGTTACAATTTCAGCTCCAGAAAGTTTAATAGCTTTCGCGCACTCAGACATGCTTTTATATTTACCAGTGCCAACAATTAATCGAGAATTAAATCTTTTTTTTGCAATTATTAATTTATTAACTTTCACTTAACCACCTCCAATAAAATGAACTATTTCAATTTTATCTTTTTTTTTTAAAATTATTTTGTTAATTTTTTTTTTATCTATTATTTCTTGATTAAGTTCAATTGCTACTTTTTTCATGGGAATTTTAAGATTTTTTACCAAATCTGACATTTTATATTTATCCGATATATATTTAACTTTACCATTTACTCTAATTTCTATTTTTTTTATTTTTCTCATCGTATATAAGTGTTGAATGAATAATAAAATTATTATTATTAATGGTCCAAATCTTAATCTATTAGGTGAAAGAGAACAATCACAATATGGATCAATAACTTTTGAAGAATTAAAAATGAATTGTTTAAAAAAATCAAATGAGATTGGAATTAATTTGGAGTTTGCTCAATCAAATATAGAAGGTGAGCTGGTAAGTTTAATTCAACATGCTAGAAATGAATATGATGGCATGATAATCAATGCAGCAGGATTTACTCATACATCTGTTGCTATCAGAGATGCACTTGATTTATTCAAAAAACCAATAATTGAACTACATATTTCAAATATCTATAAAAGAGAGGAATTTAGGCATAAGTCATTAATTAGTGATATAGCGACAGGAGGAATTTTTGGTTTAGGAGCTGAAGGTTATATTTTGGCCATAATTTCAATACAAAAGATTTTACAAAATGAAAATAGATAAAAGTATTATTAAAGAATTAAGTGACTACTTGGATGAGTTTAATCTTACTGAAATAGAAATTACAGAAAAAGATACTAAAATTAAGGTATCAAAAAACAATGTGTCTATAAGCAACCAGCCAGTTTTAACTACAACTTCACAAACTACTCAAAACGAAAGCACTGCTAGCGTTTCTAATACAAAGTCAGGAACTGAAGTTACTTCACCAATTATTGGGACTGCTTACCATGCGCCAGAACCTGGAGCAAAAAAATTTGTAGAAGTTGGTAAAAAAATTAAAAAAGGTGAAACCATAATGATTGTTGAAGCAATGAAGACCATGAACCATGTTCCTTCAACAGCTGATGGTATTGTAAAAGAGATTTGCGTTGAAGATGGACATCCAGTTGAGTTTGGCCAAACTATTATCATTCTAGAATAAATTAATGTTTAAAAAAATTTTAATTGCAAACCGAGGGGAAATTGCAGTTAGAATTATTAGAGCTTGTAAAGAATGGGGAATTTCAACAGTAGCTGTCCACTCTGATGTTGACAGAGAGAGTATGCATGTACGAATGGCTGATGAAAGTGTTTGTATAGGTTCTCATCAACCTGCAAATAGTTATTTAAATATTCCAAACTTAATGTCTGCAATTGAACTAACTAACTCAGATGCTGTTCATCCTGGATATGGATTTTTATCTGAAAATGCAAATTTTGCAAAGATTCTTGAAGACAACAAAATAAGCTTTATTGGTGCATCCTCAAAACATATTAAAATGATGGGTGATAAAATCCAAGCTAAAAAAATAGCTAAAGAAAATGGTTTACCAGTAATTGAAGGTTCTGAGGGAGGTGTCACTGATATTGCTCAAGCTAAAGAGTTATGTAAAGAAATTGGTTTTCCTGTATTAATTAAAGCTTCAGGTGGTGGTGGTGGAAAGGGTATGAAGATTGTCTACAAGGAAGAAGAGTTTGAAACTTTGTTCTCTACTGCAAAATCAGAAGCTCAAAAATATTTTGGTAATGATGAAGTTTATATTGAAAAATTTTTTCAAAACCCTAGACACATAGAAGTTCAAATTTTAGCAGGTAAAAACAATGTTGTTCACCTTCATGAAAGAGATTGTTCGGTTCAAAGAAGACATCAAAAGTTAATTGAAGAAACACCAAGTCCAGTTCTGAATGATGAGATAAGAAAAGATTTATTTGAGAGAACAGTAAAAATGGTAGAAAAAATTGGTTATATGGGTGCCGGTACCGTAGAATTTATTTATGAAGATGGAAAATTTTACTTTTTAGAAATGAATACACGAGTTCAAGTTGAACACCCAGTAACTGAAATGGTTACTGGCATTGATATTATTAAGGAACAAATTTGGATTGCATTTTCAGGAGAAACAGCGCTTAAACAGAACGACATAAAACCAAGAGGCCATGCCATTGAATGTAGAATTAATGCTGAAGATGCAAGTAAAAACTTTCAACCATCACCAGGAACAATAGGCATGTGTCATCAACCATCTGGCTTTAGAACAAGAGTAGATGGAGCTATATTTCAAGGCTACAAGGTAACTCCTTATTATGACAGTATGGTTTGTAAATTAATTTGCCATGGAAGAAATAGAACTGAAGCAATTCAAAGAATGAATAGATCTTTGGATGAATTTGTTATTGAAGGGATAACAACAACTATTCCATTACATAAAAAACTATTAAGTCATAAGAAATTTATTAATTCTGATTTTAATGTAAGCTGGTTAGACAAAGATACTATTGTCTAATAACAATTTATAAGCCAAACATCGTATACTGGATGATCAAAAGGAGTTATTGACGGACTTGAGGAAAACATCCACCCATTAAATACAAATACCTCATTATTATTTTCATCTGTTAGATCTTTAACCTGTATATATGCGGTAATTTCTGGATTATCGTCAAACTCTGAATTTTTGCATTTTAAACTTCTAATAGATAAATCTTTAAATTTAATCAATTCTCCATTTTTTAATTTAATTAGAGTATTCTTAGAGCTTATTTTATCTAGAATCTTTAAGTCTGTAAAATTGCCTTCGGTTTTATTTTGTGCAAATGAAGTGTTAAATAAAAAAAAATAAACTAAAAAATATAAAAGAGAAAAATTTAATTTATTCTTTCCAGCTAGAATATTTTTTTTTGATACCATCTTTATTTTTATTTGGATAATAAGCCTCTTCTGTACCAGTTAAATTAGATTGGTGAGGTTTTTGCCAATCATATTTTTCAAAATTATGATTTTTTTCAATTTTATTAGGCGTAAAATGCATCCATGAATACCATTCAACTGGTATTTTTGATGCATCAATAGAGTTCGCATAGATAACCCACCTTTTACCATTTTTACTTTCATAATATTTGTTACCCGATTCATCACTTCCAACTAACTTTCCATAGAAAATAGTTTTCAATCTTGTTCCAAAGGTGTCTTGATTCCACCAGGTGAAAATTTTTTGTAAAAGTGTCAACATAAAATATTATTTTATTTTCAATCTAAAATTGTATAATTTAAATTAGACTAAAATATGAATTTGTATATAAATTAAATAATTCGTTATTCAAATTAAAATTAAAATTGAGGTTAAATGGCAAAATATTTAGTTGAAACTTATTACACATGTACTTTTAAAGTTAATCATTATCTTGATGATATTAATGAAACTGAGCTTAAAAACCTTGAAAAAAGAGATGACGGTAAATTCGAAGTTTTGGATGTTAAATTAGATAATCGAAAAACTAAAAGCCTTGACCCAAATAATAACAAAGTCATTGAGAACAAAAAAGTTGACCTAGTTTCGGAAACAAATCAAACAACACCACAAAATAAAGAAAATATTATTGCTAGCTTAAACAAATCTTCAGAAAGAGGTGGTAGAAGATTTGGAATGCCAGATAGGAGAAAAGGATACATCCAAAAAGCAACTATTGGGGATCATAAAGTATATCTTCACACAGGAGAATATGAAGATGGAAAGATAGGAGAAATCTTTATTGATACAAGTAAAGAGGGCGAATTAGTTAAAGCTTTGATGAATAATTTTGCAATCGCTGTGTCTCTTGGTCTTCAGTATGGTGTTCCTTTAGATGAGTATATTAGTGCTTTTGTTGGAACAAAATTTGAACCTTCAGGAAAAGTCCACGGAAACGATAGAATATTGAGTGCAAGTTCGATTTTAGATTATATTTTTAGAGAACTAGCTATCTCATATCAAAATAGAGAAGACTTAGCTCATACTCCTTCAATTGGTGGCAATGATGCTAATTCAGTTGATGAGCAAAGATCTGAAGATCAAAATCAGTTATTAAAAATTGTAAAAGATATTACAAGCAAGGGTTTTGTAAGAAATAACTACAAAAAGAACCTCGTAGATCTCTCTGATGTTAAAATAAATTTAAAAGGAAAAAAATAATTTTTATTTTTTAGTTTTTAAAGCAAGATTAAGTTCTTTTAATTGCTCATCAGTGACCTCAGATGGTGCTTTCATCATTAAATCTTGAGCATTTTGATTCATTGGAAACATAGTAACTTCTCTAATATTTTTTTCATTTGCTAATAACATTACAATTCTATCAATACCAGGAGCAATTCCTCCATGTGGAGGCGCTCCAAAACTTAAGGCGTTGATCATTCCACTAAATTTTTCATCGACTTGGTTTTTATCATAACCAGCAATTGAAAATAGCTTATACATAAGCTCTGGTTTGTGATTTCTTATTGCTCCAGAAGATAGCTCAATACCATTACAAACAATGTCATACTGATAAGCTAATATGTCTAAGGGATTTTCTAAATCTTTATCGGTTAAATCACCTTGAGGCATTGAAAAAGGATTATGACTAAATTCAATCTTATTTGTTATTTCATTTCTTTCAAACATTGGGTAATCAACAATCCAACAAAAAGCAAAGATATCGTCATCTATTAAATCTAAATCTTTTGCAATTTTATCTCTAGCTTGTGCAGTAATTTTTTCTAAATCATTTTGTTTTCCACAAGCCATAAAAATACTATCACCTACTTCAGAGTTTGTTTTTTTCATTATTTCTACTAAAGCTTCCTTGGAAAAAAATTTTCCTATTGGACCTTTTGCTGAAAGCTCCCCTTCTTCTTCAAAAGTAAAGTATGCTAATCCTGAAGCACCTTGTTCTTTGGCCCATTTATCAATATTGTCAAAAAAACTTCTTGGTTTATCTTTTGTATTTTTAGTAGAAATACATCTTACTTTAGAGCCAGACTTTACAAGTTTTTTAAAAATTTCAAATGAAACATCATCACGTTCAAATACATCTGTAATATCGTTTATTACTAAAGGGTTTCTTAAATCAGGTTTATCACTTCCATATTTTAACATTGCATCAACATATGAAATTTTTGGAAATTGATCATACAATAATTTCTTATTTGAAAATTTTTTAAAAGTATTAACTAACAATTCTTCAACCACGTTAAAAACATCC
>Ga0213861_10004840_pt1 | contig 10896 bp, 11 predicted proteins | sample PICome_4_FD_160110 | JGI IMG/M metagenome (GOLD analysis project Ga0213861, IMG submission 160110) | Coastal seawater microbial communities near Pivers Island, North Carolina, United States - PICO131 | ecosystem: Environmental > Aquatic > Marine > Coastal | place: USA: North Carolina...
TTAAAACCAGTGGGGTTCTTTGAACGAAACCCCTCGCTCAGCGTTTGCCCGTCAGTTTGTTACGGTGACAACACATAAATCTATGCCTATCAAAAAATATATGCATCTAGGCCCACCGATTATTCAACTAATAAGCGACGAAAATAGCTCAACAAAGCACATCGACTATAAAACCAGACTTATACGCAACATGTCCGTTTATGACGCTACACAGCCCGTGCAATTTTCATTCCCTCATATACTGCTTCTTCTGCGGTACGGGGACTTAAGCAATCCCCGATCATATGAAACGCGATCTTAGATCGGCGAGCGTATTCCTCCAGACTTGCTTCTACTTTATGCCCTAATGCTAATACAACCGTATCCACATTTTCGCAAATAACAGGCTCGTTATTGAGCGTATGTTGCAGATAAACCGTAGATTCATCGACGCCAAACAATCGGCTATACGGAATTATCTCAACACCTAATTGAAACACTGTTCCAAGCCATTGGTCACGAACGTAAGATTGCAGATTGTAGCCTGCCATCATGCCATTAACAGCCAACTGAACTGAGCTACCGTTTCGAGTTAGCAGCTCTGCCAAACCAAGTCCTACCCAATCGGCGCCCCAGTCTGCCACCAGAACATTGGAGCCAACCTTAACCTCACCACGTAGTACCTCCCACGCTGTTACAATTTGAGATGTCTCTGCGCCCGGTATTTCAGGAACGTTAGGTATCGCACCCGTCGCAAGAATTATTGAATCGGCATTATTCTGGCTAACAAACGCCTCATTAACTTTAGTGTTAAACTGAAAATCAACTCCGGCCTCTTGCGCCTCACGGAATAAATTCTCAGTTAAACCACCGAACTCAGAACGCCCAGGCAACATCTGCGCCAAATTGACCTGCCCACCCGGCTTAGACGATTTTTCAGCTAGCATCACCTTATGACCCCGCTCGGCCGCGGTTGCAGCGGCTTTTAGACCTGCCGGACCCGCACCAACCACAAGAATCTGTTTAGTCTTGGAGACCAAGCGAACTCGGCCAAGCTGTTGCTCTCTTCCTGATGCCGGGTTCTGAATACAAGAAATAGAAGTACCCAAGTGATAGTGACCAATACATGCCTGATTGCAACCTATGCACAAGCGCACACTTTCGACCTTTCCAGCATGCACTTTATTTGGCATTTGGGAATCTGAAATGAGTGCACGAGTCATGCCGCACATATCAGCCTGTGCAGAATTCAATATATTCTCTGCAAGTTGGGGATGATTGATCCTCCCCGCGACAAAAACCGGTTTGTCCGTGATCTCTTTCAATGAGTGGGCGAGCGGTGCCGTATATGCATGCTCAATCATCATTGGAGGCACAACATGAACCGATCCACTCAAGCCTGCCATTGAACCGGCAATAACATTAAAATAATCCAGTTCCGGCATCTTAGAAAGGAATTCGCATAGCGCCAATGACTCCTGCTTTTCCAGACCGCCATGTTCCAGCTCGTCTATTGAAAAACGTATTCCGAGAATACTCTCATCACCTATTGCGCGCCTCACGCAGCGAATAACTTCAGCCACAAATCGGCACCGATTTTCTAGAATTCCGCCGTATTTGTCGCTTCGGCAATTCACTCTTGGATTTAGAAACTGGGCTGGAAGCAGACCATGACTAACGGGGATTTCAATGCCGTCAAGCGTTGCTGCAATCAGTCGTTTGGCTGCACTCCCATAAGCCGAAACTACTTCCGCGATCATTTCCCCGCTCATTTGTCTGGGAACATTATGAAAACGCTCGTCAGGTGTAGCCGATGCAGAGTATGGCACATCACGAAGTCCACCTCGTCGTCGATCGTTTGCTCGCCCAGAGTGACTTACTTGGCCAAACATCTTGCATCCATAGTGGTGAACCGCCTGAGCCATGCGCGTATATGGTGCGATGCATCGATCTGTACTCGCATCAATAGCCGGAGAATCTGAAAGCGCAGAGTCATGCACCCGTGCCGCTTCACATATAATCAAGCCCGCTCCACCTCTTGCTCGGGCCTCATGATAGGCCAGCATTTGTTCAGTCGGTAATCCATCTTGGGTCATACGTGTCATATGGCCCGTAGAAAAGATTCGATTTTTGAAGGTAATATGTCTAATACTAAAAGGTGAAAATAAAGTTTCGTAGTTCACAGGCTATGATCCGTATTATCAGGTACAGCAAATATTAAGCTTTTGACCGCGACTCGCCTAAAAAGCGAACCGAGAATTAGGTAATCATAGCAAACCGCACAAAGCGTGTCCTACCCAACACCTTGATGGGATGATCCCCTAGGCACAAATATAGCCGAGGATATCTATTCAAGGGCCTACAGTTAATCCGCCACAGAACTCAGCCAAGTCGCAAAACCGCAAAACCACGTCGAAGAAAACACGTCGAAGAGCTTTTAAATCAACGGAAAGGTGATACACTTCATTTCAATCATAGGATCTTTGGAAACGAAGTTAATCGGGAAGTTTGGAGCGAAAACGATTTTTTTGTTCGTTGCCAACACTGCCCCCGCAACAGTCTCGATTCAATAGTGAATCGAAGTCCGAAACCGACCTCTGACTAATGTTACCTCGTGTGCTTCGTATACATGAGTAAAAATCAATCTACTATGCGGGTGTGCATACATTCGGAGATTACAAAATGCAAAATATAACTACACAAATTCAATCTGATCGTAGCCTTTCATCTATCCGAATTTCTACTTTCGTTCAAATTGGCGCCGCCTTAGCTTTAGGCTTAGTGTTGCTTTACGGAGTGGGATTTGCTTCTATGGATATCGCCCATAGTGCAGCGCACGACGCACGACATGCTTTTGCCTTTCCCTGCCATTAGATAAATTCGGCACACAGCTACCTAAGCAGGTCTATCGCCCGCCTTCCTTAATGGAAGCCGGGCTTTTGTCTGTGGTCTTCTAAATTTGTAAGAGGTCTCAGAATGATATTTCGAAACCTTATATTTTCAGCTTTATTAGTTGGAATGATATCCGGCATAATCTACGGCGCATTTCAACATATCGCTATCACTCCGCTAATCTTAGCGGCAGAAAAATATGAAGTTCTCGCACCAAATGGTGCAACTCCTCAAAACGATGATGATCATAGCGATCATTCCCATGATCACTTATTGAGCACAGAACTCGGCCGTCCGGCACTTACAGTACTTTCAAATATTCTCATAGGCACAGCCTTTTCTATATTTCTGATCGCATTAATGGCGTTACACAACTACAAATCGAGTAAGCCCGCAGTAAATAGATGGCGCGGTACCCTTTGGGGGGTCACACTTCTTATTGTTATTTTTGCAGCACCGGCGTACTTCGGCTTACATCCAGAACTCCCGGGAACAATTGCTAGTGCCCTAGAATATCGTCAATTCTGGTGGATTATGTGTTCAACATCTGCTGCTACAGGTATAGCATTACTCTATTACCTGCCAGTGAAATACAAACCATTAGGATTGTTGATCGTATCAGCGCCCCATGTTTTTGCAGAAAAAAGCCCTATGGAATTGAAATTTGCCAATCCTGCCCCGGAAGCGATTGAAGCTCTTACTAGTTTGACTCACCAGTTCTTTAGCATGACGGCAATTGGCATGGTGCTTTTTTGTTTACTCATCGGCGCACTATCCGGATTCGCAACAGAGCGATTTGTCTCGCTGGATAGTGAAAACTAACACCTAGCGGTGGTATATCCCTTAGCCAATCAAACGTGTGTAAAAACTGAAATGAATGAATTCGCTCAACTATGGGCTAATTTTGCACTAACGGTCTTCACGCAGTTTTTGTCTGGAGAATTTGACGCTGAAACTTCCAGCTTGGCAAATTGTTCAGACATCACCATCGACACGAGTGAGTTGTGTTTTACGCTACCAGCCCTTTTTTCATATCTAAATACGCGTAATGATTGCCCACCGAAAGTTTCTTACGCAGAGTTTCGCAAAGCGATCTACGCCAGTGATATTAATCTGAAACTCAGATTGAACGGTGGAGCTATCGATATCAAAGAAGCAGTTGGTTCTGTTAATTTGACCCAATATCGTCTCCGTGAACTACCTCAGTTTTCTGACGAATAATACACATGCTTTAACTCAGCAATAAGCCGATCAACCAAATGCATTCGAGGACAATCCTCTCTGACCATTAGACCAAGCGTACGGTACATTTTTGGTAAACCGAATGATATCGACTTAACGTTGTTCGACAACGCCCGTACATGCTTACCAATTGGTACAATCGATACCCCCAAGCCATTCATTACTAATGACTCTACGGCATCTAACGTTGTGATTTCCATTGTCGGGTCGATACTGACATTCCTCTGTTTCAACTCAGATTCAATATGCTGGGACAAAGTTGCATGACGGTTAAATCGTAAATAAGGATTTCGTCGCAAAACCTCTAATGCGTTGTCACCTTCACAGTCCACATGAGCGATAACTCCAAGCTCTTCTCTGGCGATAGGCGAAAAGTGGATATTGGCTAGTATATTTGACGGTTCCGTAACGATTGCACAATCAATACTATGATTCTGTAAAGATCGTATCAATTCTAATGTTAATTCAGTATGTAGTTGAATAAAAAGACCTGGCTCATGCTGACGTAGCCGCCCTAGAGCAACGGCCACTCCTCCCGCTACAGCCGTGTGGACAGCACCCACCTTTAGCGTACCAAACTCGCCACCTTGACTAATACTATTACCGAGACTATCCCAGACTACAAGCATCTCACGACTACGTTTAACAAAATCCACACCAGCCTCCGTTAGACGTGGAGGCCGAAACCCACGATCAAATAGACGAACACCTAGATGACTTTCAATGGCATGAACTTGCAAACTCACGTTTGAAATCGACATTTCCAAAACACTCGCAGCGGCTTGAAAACTTCGATGGTCGGCGATTGCGACTAATGTTTTAATCATTTTAATGTCCATGTTTTAAAATTCTAACGTTAGTTTGAGTTTTACTCAACAACATAATTTGTATATTTAGTTTTTTAGAATTAATATAAACAACTAATACAGACTTCATCATTGCGGACCAAACTATGACAATTAAAAACGAACACCGGGGCGCCGATCGTTTAGCCGAGGCCATACATAAATCAGGTGTAAACGTTATTTTTTCCTTGTCTGGAAATCAAATCATGCCGCTGTATGATGCTATTTTTGAATTTCCGATTCGGCTAATACATACCCGACATGAAGCAGCTGCGGTATTTATGGCAGAAGCTTATGCACAGGTTAGCGGGCAAATTGGTGTAGCACTCGTTACTGCCGCACCCGGTTTCGCAAACGCCCTTGGCGCTCTTTATTCCGCAGCGATGTCCGAGTCACCCGTAATATTTCTAAGCGGAGATTCTCCCTGTAAGTTAGATGGGCAAGGAGCCTTTCAAGAATTTGATCAATTTACCGCGGCTAAAGCTTTCGTAAAACATAGTTTCTGTTTACCACTCGAGGACGATCCCGCCGAGATATTTGCACAGGCCAAAGCCTTGGCACTGAACGGTACGCCCGGTCCTGTGCATATTGCTTTACCCGCCGATCTACTAGAAGCCGTTAATGATCACTGGGAGAAGGATACTTCCTATTCCAATCAGAAGGTAGTGTCAGATCCTATTTCCCGGCAAGACCTTACCCTACTGCTAAATAAAATTTATTCGGCTAATAAGCCACTAATACTTGCCGGACCGCATGTCTTCCGTGCCCAAACACGATGTCAACTCACCGAGTTAGCCTCATTAGCCTGTGTTCCAATAATTGACTTAGATAGCCCTCGCGGTCTTCGGGATCCAGCAAAAGGCGCTATAAAGTCTGTTCTTGCTGAGTCCGATTTAGTTATCTATTTAGGCAAACGGATTGACTTTATGTCTGGGTTCGCATCCACAGAAATAATGCCAAATAGTAAATTAGTACTGATTTGTGATGACATGCAATACACAGAACATGCGCAAAGGCAGTTTGCCGAACGCCTCAGTTTAACCGTTAATAGTGATGCACAATCCGTAGTCAAAACATTGATGTCCACTGACGAAGAACGATTTACTCAAACATCGATGATGGAGAGCAGAAAAACATGGATGGGAAAAGTGCAAGGTGCTATTTCCTATCGACAGCTCGCCGTATATGATGAAGGGGAAAAGGCAAGTCATATAGCTGCCATTGCCATAGGCAATGCCGTAGCAAAAACTCCTAATACGGTTTTGATATGTGATGGTGGCGAGTTTGGCCAATGGGCTCAAGGCTACGTTACTGCTAACACACGTATCACCAACGGTCCATCTGGAGCGATCGGCGCCGGATTACCTTACGCAATCGGTGCTAAAGTTGCTAACCCTGACACACCGGTCGTCGCCATAATGGGTGATGGTACAGCTGGTTTTCATTTTGCAGAATTTGAAACCGCAGCTCGGGAAGGGTTAGATTTAACCATCATTATTGGCAATGATTCTAAGTGGAATGCGGAACACGTTATTCAGCAGAGAGACTATGGACACGATCGCGCTTTTGGTTGTTCACTTCAGGAAAATACACGATACGATATTGCGGCAACTGGACTAGGTTGCAAAGGTGAAAATATTACTGACCTAACTCTCGTTGAAAAAATGATCGAAAAAAGCATGTCAGGAACAGGAACAACCTGCATTAACATATCACTACCTGGTGCTCCAGCTCCACAATACAGTAATCCACGGTCAGGACAAATTAATGACTGAGCCCAAAACAAAGGACTCCCATCTTAGCGTTAACGTCTGGCGTGGTGGCGATGAGGGCGAGTTAGTTAATTATCAGGTTCCTGCAAGGGAAAACCAAACCGTGCTGGATGTGATTACTGAAATTCAACGCTTTCAGCAACCTGACCTTGCATATCGTTTTGCATGTCGAGTGGGGGTATGCGGTTCATGTGCGATGACCGTAAATGGCCTACCAAGATGGACATGTCGAACGCACATCAAGAAGGTTGTGGATAACGGTCAGTTGACGGTGGAGCCGTTACGCAACCTCCCACGAATAAAAGATTTGGTTTGCGATTTGGAACCTTTTATCGATACCTGGAAGAAAGCTGGAGCACCCTTTTCTGGCTCAAGAACCCGATACGATCCGCCAGCGAACATTAAACCGGATTCACCACTAAGACAGGCCGCGGATGCGGGATTGCAATGCATCAATTGCGCCGTTTGTTATAGCGCCTGTGATGTAGTCCACTGGAATCGTGATTATGTTGGACCAGCGGCATTGAATAGAGCATGGACATTAGTAAATGATGTACGACATGCAAAGCGCCAAGAAACCTTCGAAAAGGCATTCTCAGAAAACGGCTGTCAGTCATGCCATAGCCACGGCAACTGCACTCGCCATTGCCCTATTCAACTTAATCCTTCCGAAAGTATTACGGGTCTGAAGAAGATGGTCTTTAAGGGCTTACCAAAGGAGGATAAGTAATGAATCGTTATCTATTCATTGCACAACGTGTGTCGGCCATGATACTGGCACCTCTAGTTATTATACATCTAGGCCTCATTCTATATGCTGTTAGTGATGGTCTTAGTGGTGCCGAAATCCTTTCCAGAACACGCGGAAGCTGGGCGTGGGCATCATTCTATTTTGCATTCGTCCTGTCTGTAGCCGTACATGCTCCTATCGGAATTCGAAACATACTGAAGGAATGGACATCTATGAATCAGTCAATCATTAACGGATTCTGTTTGTTGTTCGGGTTGATGTTGTTACTGCTTGGCATTCGTGCCGTCACATCTGTGGTTTAGCTCATATGCATCCTCTACGAAGTCACAAAAGCTACCTAGCATCAATAGGTCATCGGGTGTCTGGAGTTGCGCTTGCGGTATTCCTGCCATTCCACTTTCTACTGTTAAGCACAGCCATCAATGGCGCAGACGCGATGGACGAGTACCTTACACTGGCTGAAATGCTACCCGTAAAAATTGCAGAATGGGGATTGGTAACTTTACTTGCCGCTCATTTATTTTTTGGTATACGGGTTTTATTACTGGAGTTCACTCATTGGCCTCGGCGCATCAATCGGTACGCGGCATGGATCGTGCCATGCACTATCGCTACCGTACTGATTGCTACGTTATTCATAATTCGGGTTTATTAAATGAAGACTTCTGTGGAGCATCACAAAACCGACATTCTTATTCTGGGGACAGGTGGTGCCGGACTATTTGCAGCATTGCATGCAAAACAAACAAACCCCAATCTCGATGTCACCATCGCCGTCAAAGGGCTGTTTGGAAAATCAGGCTGTACACGCATGGTACAAGGAGGATTTAATGTTGCGCTCAATCCTGGGGATTCAGTTGAACGACATTTCATGGACACTATTGTTGGCGGCAAATGGTTACCACGCCAAGATCTTGCATGGCGACTATGCGAAACGGCTATCGAACGTATTCGTGAACTGGAAAATGAACTTGGGTGCTTTTTTGATCGAAACAATGATGGCACCCTTCACCAAAAAGCATTTGCGGGGCAAAGCTTTGACCGAACGGCGCATAAAGGTGATTTAACAGGTATTGAAATCATCAATCGTCTGATGGAAAAAGTTTGGACGCTGGACGTGCATAAGCTGGAAGAACATCGGGCCATAGAACTGATACCAGCGGCAGACGGATCGGGCATTTCAGGGGTATTACTCATCGATATTCGTACAGGGAAGTATCGTTTTGTTCAGGCAAAAACTGTTTTACTTGGCACCGGTGCCGGACCCTCAATGTATCAATACCATACCCCATCAGGTGACAAAACATGTGATGGACTAGCAATGGCTCTGCGTTATGGACTACCACTTCGTGATATGGAAATGGTGCAGTTTCACCCGACCGGTATTCTTGCTGGAAGTAACACAAGAATGACTGGAACAATCTTAGAAGAGGGACTTCGAGGTGCAGGTGGTTATCTGTTAAACGGAAATGGGGATCGTTTCATGAGTAATTATCATCCAGCTGCCGAGCGAGCAACACGAGACATTGTCTCACGTAGCATGTACAACGAAATGCGCGAAGGACGTACAACACCCCAGGGAGGCTTGTATATCGAAATGGTGCATCTTGGTGAAGAGAATGTTAGAAAGAAATTTCCAGGCATGGTTAAGCGCTGTGAGGATTGTGGTTTTGATCTCGCAGGAGGACGCGTCGAAGTTGTCCCCACCGCACACTACATGATGGGTGGCATTGAAATGGAAATTGACGGATCAACCGCATCTCCGGGATTATATGTAGCCGGAGAAGACGCTGGCGGCGTTCACGGTGCCAACCGGCTAGGCGGTAATGGTGTTGCCAATAGTACCGTTTTTGGAGGAATTGCAGGGGAATCCATGGCTATTGCTATAAACAAAGGTCTAGGATTTAGAGATGCAGACCAGAACGCAATAGATGCGGGGATACAAAGGGCTGAATACCCTTTTTCGAAAACCCATTCTGATATTATGGAATTACGTGAACGTCTCTGGGTAGACATGTGGGAACATGTTGGCATAACCCGCGAGGAAAGCGGAATAGTTAAAGGCCAAACAGCTATTAGTAATATTCGCACACAACTCATGCAAACCGGACTCACTGACGATGATCGTCGATTTAATCTGACCTGGCACGATTGGCTAAATATGGACAGTCTACTTGAAGTAAGTGACGTTATTGCACTTGCATCCCTGCAACGCACAGATTCACGCGGGGCTCATTATCGTGAGGATTTTCCGGAATCTGGAGATTTAACCACTACTGCCTATACTCAAGTTTCCCAAGACGGTAACAATCTAACCGCCAAAACCGTTCCAGTAGAGTTTTCCATCGTCAAGCCAGGAGAGTCCTTGATAGATGACGAAGCCGGTGCTCCACCTCCAACCCAGAGTTAAAACAATGATTTCCAATGCAACACTAGAGCAGGCCAGCTACGAGATTATGAAAAAGGCGGCTATAGATATTCCAGAAGACTATCTTGCCGGGATCAAATCCGTAGCGGCGAAAGAATCTGAACAGTTGTCAGGTTTTGTTATAAAAACCATGATTAATAACTACGAAGCGGCAACAGAAGACCGTCGACCGATGTGTGCAGATACTGGATTACCACGGTATTATGTAAAGGTTGGAGATCATGCACGATTTGATGGCGGATTCACCGGGATGGAACGAGCAATGCGTTCTGCTACTGCCCGTGCGACGACAGATGTTCCTCTTCGCCCAAACCGAGTTCATCCATTATGGCGCACAGACAATAATAACAACGTCGGCATCAATTCGCCGGAAGTAGAATGGAGCTTCGAACCAGACGCAGACTGGATCGATATTACCACTGTCCATAAAGGTGGCTTGTTCGGAACTGATTACCGTATGCTATTTCCTGGCGACGGTATCGATGGGATCAAAAGGTTTCTATTAGATACACTTATTTCGTTTGGTAAGCGCGGGTTATGCTGCCAACCCGCAATCATAGGAATCGGGCTGGGTGGTTCCAAAGATACCTGTATGCAACTTGGTAAACAAGCGGCTTGTCTGCGTATTGTTGGCAACCGAAATCCAGACCCAAAAATTGCAGAATTAGAAGTTGAACTAAAGGATGTTGCCAACGGTATAGGAATGGGTCCAATGGGTTTTGTCGGCTCTTCAATGGCTGTCGACCTTCATATCGAAGTTGGACATACACACACAGGTGGAATGCCAATAAGTGTGCATACATTTTGTCTATCATCGCGCAGAGCAACTGCGCGTATACATGCTGATGACACCATTGAGTATCGAACGGATCCGATGTGGTTTACACCCTATCATCGACGAGAAACTGTTATTTGGGAGAATACATAATGCTGAATGAAGTTAACCTGGATCTACCGGCATCACCAGACGATATAGCAAAGTTGGCT
>Ga0213861_10004843_pt1 | contig 10895 bp, 10 predicted proteins | sample PICome_4_FD_160110 | JGI IMG/M metagenome (GOLD analysis project Ga0213861, IMG submission 160110) | Coastal seawater microbial communities near Pivers Island, North Carolina, United States - PICO131 | ecosystem: Environmental > Aquatic > Marine > Coastal | place: USA: North Carolina...
TTCCTTTTGGTTGTTTTCCATCATATTCAAATTCACAAGCAATATCATTTTTTTTGTAAAACGTGTATTTATCGTTATTACAAATAAACTTTAAATCCCCATTTTTCTTAAATTCTTTAATTTCCCCTTCATACTCTCCATTTGATAAATTAAATTTTCTGTAGACATTTCCATTGTCATAATAAGATTTAGTTTCTCCAAACTGAACTCCATTACTATAATTAGATTCATACTTAAATTCTCCGTTTTCATAATATTTATTATACGAGCCATCCAGTTTTCCATTTTCATAATTAGATTCATACTTTAACCCTCCCTTTTCATAATATTCCTTATGAAAACCATCCAGTTTTCCATTTTCATAATTGGCGTTTATTTTTATATGCCCATTTGCAAAATATTCAATGTAGCTTCCATGTTTCACTCCTTTTAGAATATTGAATTCGTATCTAAGTTTTCTTCTGTTATTATCAAAATATGTCTTATGAAGACCGTCATCTAAGTTTTCTTCCTTTTTTATCTCGTTATTATATGTGTATTTTATATTATTATAAAGAAGTGTAATTAAATATACAGTTAGAGCCAATAACGGGATTGAAAGAAAATAGAAATAAGTTGAGATGCTAATACTTAATAGAAGGCTTATTATAGATCCAACAACAAATAAGATTGTTGAAACAATAACTCTTGATTCTGCTTTTAAAGCTATTTTTAGAACTTTATTACTCATTTTATAAAATTAATTATTAAGTTTAAGATTCCTTTAATTATTTTATTTAATGTCTTTTTGTTTTCAAGGGCTTTAACCCAGCCAGGAGAGTGCTTATAATAGAATTTAATAAATGATTGTCCAAGGTGAAAATGCGCTAAAAAACTATCCCTAAAATCCCTTAGAACAAGCACCTGTGGATGATTATAATCGCCATAAACCATAGTGGCGATATAGCAACCGCTGCTTGATGATGGTTGTGACATATCCTTTACTGAGGGCCCATGAAAGACATCGGGTTTTTTGCCCTTATGTTCGTGATATAATTTCATTACATCTTTTTCTCGGGACTTATAATTTTCATAGGGTACTGCACGATGGATTGTGTTGTTAAATATTATATCATGATTTTCAAGATGCCTTTTTTTTGTTTCTGGAGACATTGGGAAGTTTCTAGTTTCATGAAATAAATAACAGCATTCTATGTCATGTTTTCTAGTCTTATGATTATTAGCGTGTTTTATTGCCATAGCAACTACCAATTGGACAATCTGATCATAAAATGTTAAAAATTCTTTATTGTCTAGTTCTTTTTTCAGTTTGGGCAGATGTTTTTTAGACACTTTAATTAATTTTTCTGCAGGATATATTAAAGAAGGTTTATTTCTATTTTCATGAAATACTTCATATTCGTCCCCAACCCATCTAAGTGATATAACAGACCTTGCTTCTACTGCTGTATCCCAACTTTCATAAACTTCCATTGCTTTGTTAAACGCAGCAATAAGCTCTCTTGAACTATCATTTACCCAATCACTAATAATTTGCTGGTTTTCATCAATCCTTGCATTTGTTTGACTTTCAAAGCCGCAAACTATTTTTTTAGCAAGCTTACATAATTTTAAAACTTTTTTCCCATCATCATTTTCTGCTTGCCCCTCTTCTTTTATTTTATTAAAATAATCAATTCCACATTGTAGAATCTCATCAGCCAATTTACTGGCAAGCATTTGATATTTTAAATCTTCCTTACCTAATATCCCTGATAATGATTCAAGTTGTGATTTTGTATTTTTATGAAGTGCCTCTCCAAACGAAAGAGCCTCTATTGGATTTTGTTCTCTGAGTTCTGAAGTTGTATTAATTTGATCCCTTATTTTATTAATTGGACCTCCAGTAAATTTTGTATAAATATATTCTCTTGATTTTTTTGAAAATGTAGCAAAACTTGATAAAAAATTTCCTGTTGTGACTCCATTCTTTTTATTTAAAAATGGTTTTACTATACTATAAATACTTGTTATGTATTTTATCTCAAGTTCTTCACTACTAACATTTACATGATTACCAATAATCTGTTGTGTATAGGACTCTAATGCTGAATGATTGAGAAACTTCCCTGCTAATAAAACACCTTTTATAAATAATTCATTTTCTATAGAATTTTCTTTAAGACTTTGAGCGATAATCAATGATTTTAAGTTAAATAAACAAGATAAATTCTTAGAGGACACATCACCATCTTTTACTACTTTCTCCCAAATTTCTCTTGCTTTGTCTATGTGATCACTAGATAGTTTGTCGAATGCAGCTTCATCTATATGATTTGAATTCCAAAACCAAAATAATGAATGTAACAACCTGTTGAGGGGTTGTTCTATTTCGCTGTAAGCATTAGAAATTGATACTTTATCTCTTTTTATTTCTCCTAAAAATAAAAAATCAGTATCAAATGAAATTTTTTTACCTACCTCAGCAAACCTTGTGGTCTTGGTTACTTGTTTTTGAATTTCTCGTTCAGATGCGTTTGGCGAAATACCTAAAACGCAAAAAGGATTTTTATTTATAAAACTCATTATGTTGAGATGCTAATACTTAATAGAAGGCTTATTATTGATCCAACAACAAATAAGATTGTTGAAACAATAACTCTAGCTTCCTCTTTTAAAACTTTTTTTTTAGAAATTTATATTTCATTTTATCAAATAAATGAATTTATTTAATATGCCTTTAATAATTTTATTAAATGTTTTTTTGTTTTCAAGTGCTTTCACCCAGCTAGGAGAGTATTCATAATAGAATTTAATAAATGATCGCCCAAGGTAAAAATGTACTAAAAAACTATCTCTAAAATCCCTTAAAACAAGTACCTGTGGATGATTATAGTCTCCATAAACCATGGTGGCGATATAGCACCCATCTGCAACTTCATTAGATGAATTAGATTCCAATTCGTTGGAATAATTATTTCTAATTATTGTAAGATTATTTAAATGTTTTTTTTTTGTTTCAAAACTCATTTCAAGAAGCCCAACCTCTTCAAAAAGTTCTAAATATGTACTACTTTTAAATTGAGCATTACTGTTATTATAAGCGTGAATTAAGCATGCTATTGAAACTTCAGCAATTTCATTACTTACCTCTAAATATTTTTCTGGGTTGTCTTTAAAAGCAGACTTAATAATGGGAAGTTTGGATTCTGATAGAATTAAAAGCTCCTGAATTTTCACGAATAATTCATTCTTTCCAGAATGAAATTCTTCAAAAATTTCATTTATACTTCTATTATTCACATTACTGTACTGTATTCTTGGTTTTGTACTTGCTTGCGAGCTTTCTTCTATATCCTTTGCCATACTTTAAATGATTAATTATTAAAATATATTTTTAGCAAATCACCCGGCAGTATATTTTTATTATTAAAATTTAATTTTTTTTCACCTAATAATTTTTTCCCTGAACTTAAGTTAACGATTGAATAATCAAGAATTTTGAAATCAATTAAATCATTTAAAATCTCATTAATATCCTTTTCTTTTAAGAGTTGATTATAATCTAAAGAAATAGATTTGACTAACGGATTTTTTAAATTACTTATATCAAGTTCAACAGTAGACTCTTCTTCAAACAGTATTTCTTCCCATTTAGACCAGTACGTATGAAAATCCCCAAGGTTCTCGACGCCGACCATTGACTTGTGTTTATTTAAATTGCGAATAATTAAACGCTTATAATCTTTAGCTATGTATTTAGGGATAAGTTGAGTCCAGTGATATTTTTTTTCCGGTGACATATTACTTAATACATGCCATAAATCATCCCACGAAGCATAAAAATTTTTATCAGAATCAAAAAATATATTGGTGCCCCGTATAGTTTTAAGTTTAAAAAACTCAAAATGCGAGTCATTAAATTCAAATGATAATATTAGGTCCTTGTTAGGCTTCATAAAGCAATTATCAATTCTCTTTTTTTATTTCAACTGCTTCTAAAGTCGATATATTTGGAAGTTTAATATCCTGAATTAAATCACTTAAATTGTTATTTGTTGTTTCATCTATTTTATTTCTATTTAAGTCCTTAAAATATGGGACCTTTCCAAACCTATCGTATAAAATTTCATTAGTAACTTTTAATTTGGATCGTAATAGATTTAAGAACGTTATTTCATTTTCTTCAACTTTATTGTCTGCACTAATAAGTCTAAGTGATATCTCCATTATTAAAAGTTCTTGAACAACAGAAAAATCCGCAGATTTAATTTTTTCAAAAAAATCTGTTAATATTGATTTGCCCTTTGTTTTAATTTCGTTCACCAAAAAACTTAGCTCTTGACTTAAGTCTATATCGTTAAAATATGAGGTGTTTTTGTCAATTTTTTCCATTTCTTCAACCTCAGATTGATCGATGTGACCATCACAGGCCATGACACAGAACGCTGTCTCAAATAAAATCTTTTTAAAATCTATACTTTCCATAATTTAATTTTTAAGTTATAATTATTTTATTGATTGCTTCTAAAAAATCCATACCATTAGTATATCTGTTTTCAATGTCTAACTCTAATGATTTAATTACTATATCGTCTAATTCCTTAGGAATTTTTGAGTCGACTAGAGATGGTGCTGTTGGACGTTTTTTCCTTGCCTTAATAATTTTCTTTCTGAAATCATCAAAATCATAAAATCCTGATATATCTATTTCCCAAGGGTATGCACCTGTTAACATTTTATACAATACAATACCGGCAGAAAAAACGTCACTTGCTGGCAGATAAATATTAGAATAACACTCAGGTGCAAAATAAAGATATCTTCCTGCTGCACTAGATATTTTATCTAATGCATTTACTTCTTGAGCAAGGCCGAAATCTGATAATAGACCTTTAGGTTCTTTTTTATTGTAACATATTAATATATTATCCGGGTTAATATCTCTGTGAATTATTGAATTAGAGTGTGCCTTAGATAGACCTTTTAGAAAATCAGCTTGAATTTTTAATGTCTTTTCTAACGAAAGCTTAATTTCCCTTTTAAGTAAATCTGATAATGATTCTCCAGAAACAAATTCCATAGCAATGAAATAATATGTTTCACCACCTTTTTGAAAGTTATTAGTCTCAAATACACGTACAATGTTTTCATGCGTCAACTTAGATAAAATGAGGGCTTCTTTTATCAAAGTATCCAATTCAGAGTTTAAAACATATTCAGGTTTTAGAATTTTCAAAACCTGAAGTCCCAAGAATTTATGTTTAACTCTATAAACCTCACCGAATGCTCCCTGCCCTATAAAAAACTTTATTGTATAGGTATTATTTATAACTTCACCTCGTTTTAAAATCACAAAATCTCTAGTTCGTTAATACGGTTTCATCATCATCTTCAGTGATCGGACGATCTAAATTTGGTAATAGATCATATAGACCAACAACAATGGGTCTTAAAGATGCTTTAGTAGGATTGGTAGAAATAATTTGTTTGGCCTGGTTTAAGAGTGCCCTGGCTTGATTAATATTAGACCAGTCATGAGTGTTAAATTCATCGTCAAAGCCCTTTATCATTGCGATGTCTAACGCAACACCAGCTCCTTGATCTACTAAGCTGAAATTTAAACTCCTTATTTGGTCCATAAGTTCCTTTGCCAATTGGATGTTTTCTCCATTTACCACGTCATTAACTTGATCTTTATATTTGGATACAATTTGAGAAGTATTATTATTTCCATATTCCTGATTAATCTCTTCCAACCTTGTAATGAGTTCTGTTAACTCAGATTTAATAGTTGGCCATTCAGAAGCTTCTCCAACAGCATCAATGCTTTTTAAAACCTTCCGAAGTTTATCTAAAATTTTATTTCTAGTATCGTCATCTTCCCTACCATTTTCTAACATAGAACTTAAGTCATTTAAATCTCTTTCTATTTTTGAAATTTGATTCTCATCAACTGAGTTTGATGATTCATTTAATAGCTTGACAGAATTTATTGCTTTAGATATTTCAGTTTCTAATTTTTCAGCTGATATACTTGATTTAGTAGAGGTTTCTACGTCGAGTTCTATAGTTTCATCAAGATAAGGAAAATAAACTTCAAACTTATTTCTTCTTGATGTGTCAACATTAATTGTTAATTCGACATCTGAGCCAGATGGTAATAGTTTTGGGAGATCCTCCCCAGTAATAATTACGTCTTTAATGTGCTCGTTATTAATTGCCTTGGTACCATCAGATCCTGTATCCCCTTCATATAGTGGAATTTTAATAAAATCTTCTTTATTTCCAGGTCTAATTTGCTTTTGAGTTTTTAAACCACTTGTTTTTCCTATAGCTGGTAAAGAGGTGTTTTTTTCAAGCCCACTAATTGTCTTAAATCTTATTAGCCCAGTTATATTATCCTTCAATTCAATTCCGATATTCATAGGTAATGTAGCACTTCCAATTTTTGATCCTTGAATTATAGTAATTTCATTAGGCTCACAATCATATACAGTTCCCTTAGCATCATAAGTCACAATATTAAAGCTATTAGCTTTACTCGGCTCAAGAATAACTTCAATTAACTCTGAATCTCCATCAATTTCCAGTTTCCCACTAGACCATCCTTTATCAGCCCTCACTAGTTCAATTAATAATGATTCAGGAATATTTCCGCTCGTTTTTTCTCTTAGTATGTGAATTGTAATGAATTCTTCCAACTCAACAGAAGTCGGTTCATATTTTAAATCTAACTGTATTTTAGCCAAATCTCTGTTTTGTAATTCGGTAGGCATTTCTCTTGTAGAAGCATACAATGCAGCACCAGCAGCAACAGCTGTCATAGGGTCTATGTTTGTGTTTACATTTTTTGAGAGTTGATCATTTAACATTGATCTAAGAAGCGGAGAGTATGTAGGACCTCCTACCAATAAAACCGTAGCTAAATCACTACCATTGATATTATTTCTATTGATTAAATCTTTACATATATCAATGGCTTGCTGGAAAATTGGCTCAACTGCAGTCTTGAAGTCTTCCCTTGTGATGGTAAAGTCAAGTTCAAATTCTTCACCGTTATCATCAGTTCCTGGGATTTCACCTATATCTGTTAAAATGTCATATGTTTCATTAAAAGATAATTGAATTTTAGCCTGTTCGCCATAAAACTTCATTGCATCTCTAAGAATATTTTTTTTGACCTCATCACTTAAGATATTTTCAATTGAAAATTCTTTTTTAAGAAATGGGATTATAACATTGTCTACTACAGCATAATCTAAGTCTTTCCCGCCAAGGTGATTGTCCCCTTCAGTATCAACAACTTTCATTATCCCTTCTTCAACCTTAATTAATGCTGAATCAAATGTTCCTCCCCCAAAGTCGAAAACAAGCCAAAAGCCATCTGTTTTACTAGCATCTAATCCATAAGCCATAGAAGCAGCTATTGGTTCTTGTAAAAGCTCAACATGAGAGAAACCTGCTAATTCTGCAGCCTTCTGTGTTGCATCAATTTGGGTTGTATTAAATTTTGCAGGGACTGTAATTACAGCACTAGAAACTTCATCATCCGTAATAAAAGATTTCAATGTTTTTAGTATTTCAGATGAAAGTTCTTCTGAAGAATAATCTTTCTCCATAAAGGAACTATGAAATTTTTTATCGGTTCCCATAGTTCTTTTGAACTCGATAAATGCATTGGAGGTATCAGCTTTAAATGAACGCATGGCTCCAAGTTTATCCCTCTTGTAGCTATTGTAAGCAGAGTCTCCTATAGAGATGGATTTCTTTTTATTAAAAAACACACACGACGGCATTGTGTCTTTTAAAGTGTCCGTTTTTTTTATTTTAGGCTCTCCACTTTCCATTCTAACTATTGCAGAGTTTGTTGTTCCTAAATCTATTCCGTAATCAATCTTTGTTCTTCCCATAATTTATTTATTCTCCTACACTAACTTCTATTTGTGCTGATTGTATCATTATACCATTGAAATTAATTTGGGGTTTAATGATTCTGGTGATTATTTGTTGACCAGACTCTAGTGAATCATCAGTAACGAAATTTGCTACTACCTTCATACCATCATTATATGGTTTATTTAGCATGTCAATCATTTCATATCCGTTCAACTTAAAGGTGTCTCTAATTCTTTGTAAGGCTTTTGTGAGCTGTTTTAACCCTCTTGTATCATCAGGCATACTTGCAATATTTTTTTGCATCCTTATAATTTCGTCACTAACTTTTATTGCAAGTGAATGATCAATATCTTTATTGGAAGTGTTTGTGATTTGTTGTTTTTGTTCCGTTAACTTAGACTCATACAGATTAATTAATTTTTCATCTAATTTTAATTGTTCCGATTCTAATTTGCTCGTTGATAGAGAAACCCTTTTTCTTAAAAAATAAAAAAAAAACAACACTAAGACAAAAACAGATGATAAAAGCAAGTAAGCCCATAATGATTTTGAGTTCAAAGAAATGTTTAAGCTTTCAAAATCTCTAGCTGTTTTTTGATTCACATCTGAAATAGATTGTGTTAATGATGATTGCTTTAATAAATTCTTCTCGTAATTCTCGTTAATTAATCTTTCGAGCATGTCAAGTTTTGAAGAATACGATATACTAATTGTGTCTATTTTAGTTGAGATACTTTCTAGCCGAATTGAGACGGCTTGTAGTGTCTCATTTTGTGATGCTATTATGCTATCAACATATTTATTATTGTTATTTTGTTTGGCAAAGGAATCTAATAGAATAGATTTCACCTCAAAATAATTCTTTTCAAGATTGTCAATTTGTATTTCTAGATCATTTATGATTTTATCATTTAATAGATTCTGGGTTGTAGAAATAGAGTCGCTTTGTCCGAAAGAAAAAGTAACGAACAGGACAGTAACAAAAATTAATTTCATTTTCATTTTTTATCAATTAGTTTAATAATCATATTAAGACTTTTTTTTATGATGTTGTTAATGGATCTTTTATCTTTTAGTAATTCCACTAGTGATGGTGAGTATTTATAATAGATTTTGACAAACTCTCTGCCAATAAAATAATTCAATAAAAAGTCATCTCTAAAATTCCTTAAAACCATGACTTTAGGGTGGTTATAATCTTTGTATACCATCGTGGCTATATAACAACCACTTGAACTTTGAGGTTGGTGTATATGTCGATATTGTCTTGAATTAAATCCTATAATGTTATCAATTTCTATTCTTTTATTACTTCGTATTATCTTGAGATTTTCGATGTATTTATGCTTAGTCTCTTCAGACATTTTAAACTTATTTAAAAACTCAAAAGCATTGAAATAATGTATATTAAATCCGTTTTTATTCATAAAATGAATCAAACTAGCCATTGAAACCTGAACAACCTGATCACTAATGTTTTCATAGACTTCAGGAGTTTCTTGAAAGGTCTCAATAATTGATTTACCCTTTTCATCTAGAGTATTGTTTAGTTTTAAAATTTTTAAAAAAAGGGGATTCCTTGGTTTAGATCTCATTGCCTGGGGCAGCATATGATCCATATTAGCTTTTCGACTCATTATGCAGTTTGTTCTGTTGAATTTACTTTTAGGATAGAAGTAGCGGCAGACTTATTTAAAAGTTCAACTGCTTCGTTCATAAGAGTTTGCAGCTCATTAATTGCTTCATATCCAATTACTTGATCTTTATCAGGAGCAGATTTTAACCAATCTTCTATAAACTCAATAGTTTCATTAATTCTAATTGAAGATTGGCCTACAGATATGTCTTTTGCGATTTTACAAAGTGATAATGCTTTATTTCCATCATCCTCATAAGCTACCCTATTCTCTCTAACTTGGTTGAAAAAGTCAATACTGCATTGCAAAATTTCATTTGCAAGTTTTTCACTAATCATTTGAAAATTTAAATCAGACTCTCCTAATATTTTGGTTAACGATTCAACAATTGGAAAAGTATTCTTGTGAAGAGCTTCTCCAAATGCAATAGCCTCTATGGGATTTTTTTCTCTGAACTCTGTTGTAGTATTGATTTGATCCTCAATTTTTTTAACAGGGTCACCATAAAATTTTGCTGAAATAAAACTTACTGCTTTTTTCGAATACGTTTCAAAACTTGATAGAAACTCGCTGGTGGTTATGCCTTTATCAGTATTCAAAAAAGGCTTCACGTACTCGTGCAATATTGAAACGTATTTTTTTTCAATATCTTCTGTATTTACTTTCACATGTTCACCCGCAACAAGCCTTGAAAAAGATTTGAATTCATTATGGTTTATAAATTTACCAGATAAAGAAACAGCCCTTAAAAACAACTTTTTATTTATTTGTGGCTCGATCATGCTCATTCCCATACATAATGACTTTAGATTCAATAAACATGATATGTTTTTGGCTGATATTTCTCCGTCTTTCACTACTTTTTCCCAAGTTTCAATAGCTTTTTCAGGACTATCTTTTGCCATTTGATCAAAAGCTAGCGAGTCAATATGATTAGAATTCCAAAACCAAAAAAGAGCATTTATTATCTTATTTGCGGGCTGTTCAATGGCACTAGCAGCTTTTGAAATTGAAGATGAGTCTCTTTTGAAATCCCCTAAAAACAAAAAGTCTGATTCAAATGATATTTCCTTGCCAACCTCTAAATATCTTGTAGTTTTAGTAATTTGTTTTTGCGTCTCACGCATTGAAGCATCAATGGGGATGCCTAAAATTCTAAAAGGATTGTTTTTAAATATATTCATTCTTTAAAAATAAGAATCTCTATTATCAGTTAAAATTTGAACTTTAAAAATATAAAAAAAAAAAGTAAAAACCGAAAATATATTGAGATTGTTGGGTAACAATAATGTTTTTAAGAGCTTGATAGATAAAAGTTCTTCTACATCTCTATAGCTAAGACTAAACCTTAATTTGAAGTAAACAGCTTGTAATATGATT
>Ga0213861_10004850_pt1 | contig 10890 bp, 5 predicted proteins | sample PICome_4_FD_160110 | JGI IMG/M metagenome (GOLD analysis project Ga0213861, IMG submission 160110) | Coastal seawater microbial communities near Pivers Island, North Carolina, United States - PICO131 | ecosystem: Environmental > Aquatic > Marine > Coastal | place: USA: North Carolina | collected...
AGATCGGATTGGCGGCATTCAGTTCTGCAAACGCCTGTTCGTCTTCACGCTTGACCATGACCTGCGTCTCGGTCGGCACAGCACGGCGGCACATGTCGATCAGGTCTTCGAACCACAGGCACTTTCCGTTCTTCACCTCGACCGAAATCCGCGCAACGGATCGCTGCGAATGGGGTGTCGCCAACTGTCCGCGCTCCCGCCGCGCATGTTCGCTGAGTTCAAGCGAACAGGGGCAGGTCGAGCTGTAGACATAATCAAGATGCATGATCTTGCGGCGCACGCCTTCGGTTTCGACCAGTTCCAAAGCGATGTCGTAATACTGATAACCCGACAGGCCGGACCGTAGGCTGTTCACCTTCATCGGGAAGGAGAGGCGCATGTTGATGCGTGCATCGAAGGATTCGAGATCGGATTTGTAATCGTCCAGTGCCGCTTCGATCACATTGAAACTGAATGTCTTTTCCGCATGCACATAGAACGACCGCATGATGCGGCTCATGTTGATGCCCTTCTTGTCGGCATCAAGGCTAACGGTACCGGTCACACTGGTTTCCAGCGTAAGATAACCGTTGTTGCGCGTGTGATAGCTGATCGGCAGGCGGAAGTTGGAAATCCCAACGTGTTGAATGCCCCGGTTCGCACCGCGAATGAGCGCAGACGGTCCGTTTTGCAGGTCGGGCAGCGTGTCTTTGTAGGCGGCATCGACCGCGAAACCATCGGGATAGTCGCGCGACAGGATCGGATAGGCGTCGGACATACCTTCGACCAAACGGCGCAGAACGGGATCAACCATGTCGATTTCCGCATCATGGGCCTTGCCGGCCCATTGCCGCAACAGGGCCAGGGCAGCCTCGGCCTGTTCACGGCTGGGTTTGCGGTCAATCTCAGGTGTATGGATATTCATACGCAGGCCCCCTCGCCTGTTGGACATGTCCTAGAGATAGGCATCTGTCCGTTTTTTTCCACTCACCTTATATACGACGTGCCCCCGCAAATGGTTCAAACCTGCGGGGAATTTCCTTTGTCATTTCGCCGTCATGCAGTGTCCAGCACCGTCAGAATATCGTCGATGAGATCATCCGTATCCTCGATTCCGACCGAAAGACGCACCAAACCGTCGGTAATGCCCAATGTTTGGCGCTGTTCGGCGCTCAGACGCTGATGCGTGGTGGTCGCGGGATGGGTGACGATACTTTTTGCATCCCCGAGGTTGTTGGAGATCACGATCACGTCAAGCGCGTTCAGAAAGGCGAACGCCGCTGCTTTGCCGCCCTCGAGTTCAATCGCCAGCATGGTGCCACCCGACCCCATCTGTCGCTGTGCCAATGCCGCCTGCTTGTGTGACGGCAGGCCCGGATAGATCACTCGTTTCAGTTTGGCATGGCCCTCAAGCGCCTCGGCAATGGCCTGCGCTGATTGAGCCTGTGCGCGGACGCGCAGATCAAGCGTTTCAAGACCTTTGAGCTGCACCCATGCAGTAAAAGGCGACATGGAGCCGCCTGTGTGCTTCATGTAAGGCTCGACGACCTTGCGGATATGCTCGCGCGTGCCAAGGATCACCCCGCCCAGCGTGCGCCCCTGCCCGTCGATATGCTTGGTCGAGGAATAGACGATGACATCCGCGCCCTGACCCAACGCGTCCGAAAAGACAGGTGTGGAGAACACGTTGTCCACGACGACCAACGCGCCCTGGGCATGGGCGATTTCGGAAACCGCCTGAATATCAACCAGTTCCAGCGTGGGGTTCGACATCGACTCGAAGAACACCGCCTTGGTGTCGGGACGGACCGCTGCGCGCCATTGGTCCAGATCAGCCCCATCCACCAGCGTCACCTCGACCCCAAAGCGGGGCAGGATGTCCTCAACGATATAAAGACAGGACCCGAACAAGGCCCGCGCCGACACAAGGTGATCGCCCGCCTTGAGCATCGACATCAGAGCGCCGTTCACCGCCGCCATTCCGCTCGCCGTGGCAAAGGCGTCTTCCGCCCCTTCCAGCATCGCGATCCGTTCCTCGAACATCGCGACCGTGGGGTTGCCGTAGCGGGCATAGATATATTCGTCGGGGCCCGATTTGATGAACCGCTGTTCGGCCTGTTCGGCATTGTCATAGACGAAGCCCTGAGTGAGGAAGATCGCTTCGCTGACCTCGCCCCACTGGCTGCGTTTGGTGCCACCGTGCACCAGTTTTGTACGTGGTTTCTTATCTTTCATGTCTTCACCTGCGTGGGCCTCGACCCATCAAAAAAGCCCCGTTCCGGCCAAGCGAAAGGGGCTTTCGGCTGACCTTTTAGCGGCATGTTTAACGTGGCCCGCAATCCGGTAACAAATCGCCACGACATGGCGATACTTGCACCAAGAACACAGGTCAAGCCTGACATATCGATGTCATGCTGCTGTCATCGCAATGTTGCGGAACGCGCTTAGCCCATCCCCAACATGTAGGGGGCAAGCGATGGCTCTTTTGCAGATCAGCAGCAACGAAATGGGCAAATGGCAGGGCGACCTGCACGCGTTGCCGAAAACCGCCCCCGTCGCGATCATGTTGCACGGGTACAAATACCGTCCGGGCGATCGCACGGATTGCCCGCATGCCAGCCTTTACGCCGCCGAAGCACAGAATGCGATCCAGCGCAGCCAACCTTGGCCCAAACGCCTCGGCATCGGGACTGCCGACCGCCCGGCCATCGGATTCGGATGGCCAGCGCGTGGCTCGGTCTGGGCGGCGTGGCGACAGGCCGAGATCGCGGGCCGTGCATTGGCCGAGGTGATCGACGCCCTGAAAGCCGACGCACCCCACCGCCCCATTCGCCTGCTTGGACATTCCATGGGGGCCCGCGTCGCGCTCTGCGCATTGGCGCGCTGCGGGCAAGGCCATGTGCATAGCGCGATCCTGCTGAATGCCGCGGATTTCACCAAAAACGCCCTTCGCGCCCAAGCGCGTCACGCGGGCACCTCGTTTCAGATGATCAATGTGACAAGCCGCGAAAACGCTGTGTTCGACCTGCTGACCGAACTCTGCCTGCTGGCTCCGCTGCAGTCAGAACGTGCGCTGGGGCGCGGGCTAGATGGGCCGCACGCGCTCACGCTGCGGCTCGATCACTTGGACGACCGAAGCGCCCTTGCCAGCCTTGGTTTTGCCGTGCCGCCGCCGGACCGGTCGATCTGCCACTGGTCCACCTATCTGCGCCCCGGAACAGGCGCCATTTACCGCGCGCTTCTGGATGGCACATTGCGACCCGACGTGTTGCGGGCGGCCCTGCACGCCGCGCGCCGTGATGGCGCAGAACCGCAAACCGATTTTGACGCTCAGGTGGCATAGGCGGCAAGCCTGGCTTCTTCTCTTTGACAAATACGCCCGGGCCAACGGCACCGTCAGGAACCAGCATCAGGGATCAGAACGGCACATCATCGGCAGCACAGATGAACCGCGCGACGACTTTCTTGATGCCCGCCTTTTCGAATGCGATTTCGAGCTTGTCGCCCTCGATCCCCATCACGGCGCCATAGCCGAATTTCTGGTGAAACACCCGTTCGCCCAGCGCGTAGGAACTGATCGCGGAGGCGTCGATGACCGTATTGCGGGCCTCGGTGGGCTGACTGACCGGGCGTTGCTGGGACCTTGCCTGCAAGCGTCGCCAACCCGGCGAGTTGTAGACATTCGCGTCCGCCGCTTTCTGGTGCAGGTCGGAACCGGCCATCATCTGCGTTGCGGGCGAGGCCATACCGGCAGCACCGTATCCGCCGCCGTAAAGACCGGGCGGGGTCAGCACCTCGACATGTTCTTCGGGAAGTTCGTCGATAAAGCGCGAGGGCAGCGCCGATTGCCATTGGCCAAACACCCGGCGGTTGGCGGCAAAGGAGATCGTGCAGACCTCCTCGGCGCGGGTGATGCCAACGTAGGCAAGGCGGCGTTCCTCTTCGAGGCCCTTGAGACCTGACTCGTCCATAGACCGCTGCGACGGGAACAGCCCATCTTCCCAACCGGGCAGGAAGACCGCAGGAAACTCAAGACCCTTGGCCGCGTGCAGCGTCATGATCGACACTTTCTCGCCATCGCCGCCTTTGTCATTGTCCATGATCAGGCTGACATGCTCGAGGAATCCCTGCAGATTCTCGAATTCTTCCAAGGCTTTGACCAGTTCCTTGAGGTTTTCGAGTCGTCCCGGCGCTTCTGGCGTCTTGTCGTTCTGCCACATCGTGGTGTAGCCGCTCTCGTCCAGCACAATGCCCGCCAGTTCGGAATGCTCTGTGTCCTCGGCCATGCGGCCCCACCGGTCCAGATCGCGCACAAGCTGGTCCAGTTCGGACCCACCCTTGCCCTTGATCAAGCCCTGCTCGACCGCCAGCCGCGCGCCTTCGACCAAGGACACGCCATTGGCGCGGGCGACGGTCTGGATGGTCTGCTGCGCCTTGTCGCCCAAGCCGCGTTTGGGGGTGTTGACGATCCGCTCGAACGCCAGATCGTCATCCGGACTTGTCACAAGCCGGAAATAGGCCATGGCATCGCGGATCTCCATCCGCTCGTAAAAACGTGGGCCGCCAATGACGCGATAGGGAAGACCGATGGTCAAGAACCGATCCTCGAACGCGCGCATCTGATGCGACGCGCGGACAAGAATGGCCATGTCGTCAAGGCTCATCCCGCGCATGCCACGGGTGCCGCCCTGCATCGCCTCGATCTCTTCACCGATCCAGCGCGCCTCTTCCTCGCCATCCCAATGGCCGATCAGGCGGACTTTCTCGCCCTCCTGCGCATCGGTCCAAAGCGTCTTGCCAAGACGCCCCTGATTGCCCGCGATCACGCCAGAGGCTGCGGCAAGGATATGCGGGGTGGAGCGGTAATTCTGTTCGAGCCGCACAACATGCGCGCCCTCGAAGTCCTTTTCGAACCGCAGGATGTTCCCCACTTCGGCCCCGCGCCAGCCATAGATCGACTGGTCGTCGTCGCCGACACAGCAGATGTTCTTATGGCCCGATGCGAGCAGACGCAGCCAGAGATACTGCGCAACGTTGGTATCCTGATACTCGTCCACGAGGATGTAGCGGAACCAGCGCTGGTATTGGTCGAGCACATCCGGGTGCGCCTGAAAGATCGTGACGACATGCAACAGCAGGTCACCGAAATCGACCGCGTTCAGCTCCTTCAGCCGCGCCTGATAGAGCGCGTAGAGCTTGGGACCCTGATGGTTATACGCCCCGGCATCGGCGGCAGGCACCTTGTAGGGTGTGATCGCGCGGTTCTTCCAGCCATCGATGATCCCTGCCAATTGCCGCGCGGGCCAGCGTTTGTCGTCGATCCCGGCGACGGACACGAGTTGCTTCAAGAGCCGCAATTGGTCGTCCGTGTCAAGAATCGTGAAGTTCGATTTCAGCCCCACCAGTTCGGCATGGCGGCGCAGGAGTTTCACGCAGATCGAATGGAAGGTGCCGAGCCACGGCATGCCCTCGACCGTCTGGCCCAAGAGCCGCCCAACCCGCTCCTTCATCTCGCGCGCGGCCTTGTTGGTGAAGGTCACGGCAAGAATTTCGTTTGGGCGGGCGCGGCCCGTGTTCAGAAGATGCACGATCCGGGTGGTCAGCGCCTTGGTCTTGCCGGTGCCTGCCCCGGCAAGCATCAGAACAGGACCATCTATCGTCTCGACCGCCTGGCGCTGTGCCGGGTTGAGATCGTCCAGATAGGGCTGCGGGCGCGCGGCCATCGCGCGGGCGGAGAGGGAGGCGTTTTCGAACGCCTCCATTTCATCGAAACTGCTCATGCGCGCCAAGATAGCGCCGCATCCACCAGAGATAAAGATGTTCTGATAATGTTCACATCCCCACGGGCGGATTTCCTTCTGAGGAAATCGCCGGATTTTTCGAAAAATCCGCTTCTGGACAATTCCCTGGAACTGCCCACAAATGCACCTCTATGGATCATCACGCAAAATACCCCGCCATTTCAGACCTCAAGGCGCGTGCGCGTCGGCGCATCCCCAAATTCGTCTGGGAATATCTTGATTCCGCCACCGGAAAAGAGGCCACGTTGCGGCGCAACCGGGAGGCCCTGGACCGGGTTCTGTTCATGCCCTCGATTCTGCACGGCGAATTGCCGGTGGACCTGAGCACGACGCTGTGCGGCCGCGATTACCCTCTTCCTTTCGGCATCAGCCCGGTCGGCATGTCCGGCCTGATCTGGCCTGATGCGGAGCGCAAACTGGCGCGGGCGGCCACCAAGGCGGGCATCCCCTACAGCATCTCGACCGTTGCCACGCGCACCCCCGAAGAGGTGGCGCCGCGGCTGGACGGCAATGGCTGGTTCCAGATGTATCCGCCCCGCGACGAGGGCATTCGCACGGACATGCTCAAACGCGCCAAGGATGCCGGGTTTACGACCCTGATCCTGACCGTGGATGTACCCGTGCCCTCGCGCCGGGAACGGCAGGTGCGGTCGGGACTTACGACACCGCCGAAGCTGACCCCGCGTCTGCTCGCGCAGATTGCCATGTGCCCGACCTGGGCGATGGCCACCGCACAACTGGGTATGCCGCGCATGCGGCTGATCGACGATTACGCCGGCAAGGTGACGGGCCTCAGTTCGACACAGCACGCAGGATACCTGCTGCGCACGTCGCCGGATTGGGACTATGTCCGCTGGCTGCGCGATGCGTGGGATGGGGCATTCTTTGTGAAGGGTGTGCTCAACCCCGAGGACGCTCCGCGATTGGAACACGCCGGAGTTGACGCGATCTGGCTGTCGAACCATGCCGGACGCCAGTTTGATGCCTCCCCTGCTCCGATCGAGGTTCTGCCCAAATTCCGGGCAGCCACCGATTTGCCGCTCATTTTCGACAGTGGTGTGGAAGGCGGTCTGGATATCCTTCGGGCAATCGCCCTGGGTGCCGATTTCGTCATGTTGGGCCGGGCGTGGCACTATGCGCTTGGGGCGCTAGACAGCGATGGGCCTGCGCATCTGGTTGAAATCCTGCAAAAAGACATGGCGGCGAACCTTGGCCAGTTGGGCGCGATCAAACCCACTGATCTTCGTGGCAAGGCCTGGTTCGATGGGGACGCCCGGTAAGCCGCGCTGTTTCTTGCTGTTGAGAATGTAACGAATTCTTACTAAGCAGCGCATACCGTTACTACGTCAGGACTGCTGCCATGCCAGATTTCAAGAAAATCCTCGTCGCCAACCGCGGCGAAATCGCCATCCGTATCATGCGGGCCGCCAACGAAATGGGCAAGGCGACGGTGGCCGTCTACGCCGAAGAGGACAAGCTGGGTCTGCACCGCTTCAAGGCAGACGAAGCCTATCGCATCGGCGAAGGGCTTGGCCCGGTGGCCGCTTATCTGAGCATCGACGAGATCATCCGCGTCGCCAAGGAGTCGGGCGCGGATGCGATTCATCCGGGCTACGGCCTCTTGTCGGAAAACCCCGATCTGGTGGATGCCTGCGTCGCCAACGGCATCACCTTTATCGGTCCGCGCGCCGAAACCATGCGCGCCCTGGGTGACAAGGCAAGCGCGCGGCGCGTGGCGGTCGAGGCGGGTGTCCCGGTTATCCCGGCGACCGAAGTTCTGGGCGATGATTTCGACGCGATCATCACGGAGGCCGAAGAGATTGGCTTTCCGCTGATGCTCAAAGCCTCTTGGGGCGGCGGCGGGCGCGGCATGCGCCCCGTGAACAATGCCAAGGAACTCAAGGAAAAAGTGCTCGAAGGCCGCCGCGAGGCCGAAGCGGCGTTTGGCAATGGCGAAGGTTATCTGGAAAAGATGATCCTGCGTGCCCGCCATGTCGAGGTGCAAATCCTTGGCGACAAGCAGGGCAACATCTACCACCTCTACGAGCGTGATTGTTCCGTCCAGCGCCGCAACCAGAAAGTGGTCGAGCGCGCCCCTGCCCCATATCTGTCCGAGGCGCAGCGGGAAGAATTGTGCGAATTGGGTCGCAAGATCTGCGCCCATGTGAATTACGAATGCGCGGGCACCGTCGAATTCCTGATGGATATGGATGACGGCAAATTCTACTTCATCGAAGTGAACCCCCGCGTGCAGGTGGAACACACTGTCACCGAGGAAGTGACCGGCATCGACATCGTGCAGGCGCAGATCATGATCGCCGAGGGCAAGTCGCTGGCCGAGGCCACGGGCAAGGCGTCGCAATACGACATCCGTCTGAACGGGCATGCGTTGCAGACCCGTGTGACAACCGAAGACCCGCAGAACAACTTCATCCCCGATTATGGCCGCATCACCGCCTATCGCTCGGCCACTGGCATGGGCATCCGTCTGGACGGTGGCACCGCCTATGCGGGCGGCGTGATCACGCGGTACTACGACTCGCTGCTGACAAAGGTCACCGCCTGGGCGCCGACGCCGGAAAAGGCCATCGCGCGCATGGACCGGGCGCTCCGTGAATTCCGGGTGCGCGGCGTGTCCACCAACATCGCGTTTGTGGAGAACCTGCTCAAGCACCCGACCTTCCTCAACAACCAGTACACCACCAAGTTCATCGACGAGACACCGGAGCTGTTCCACTTCCGCAAGCGTCGGGATCGGGGCACCAAGGTGCTGACCTATATCGCCGACATCACCGTGAACGGGCACCCCGAGGTGGCGGGCCGCGCGATGCCGCATCCCGACCTCAAGCCAGCCAAGGCACCGAAACTGCGCACACAGACGCCGCCGCCGGGCACCAAGACGCTGCTCGACGAAAAAGGTCCGCAGGCCGTGGCGGACTGGATGGCGGCGCAGAAAGAGGTGCTGATCACCGACACCACGATGCGGGACGGACACCAGTCCTTGCTGGCGACGCGGATGCGGTCGATCGACATGATCAAGGTGGCACCCACCTATGCCGCGAACCTGCCGCAGCTGTTCAGCGTCGAATGCTGGGGCGGGGCCACCTTCGATGTGGCCTACCGCTTCCTGCAGGAATGCCCGTGGCAGCGCCTGCGCGATCTGCGCAAGGCCATGCCGAACATCATGACCCAGATGCTGCTGCGCGGGGCCAATGGCGTCGGCTACACGAATTACCCCGACAACGTCGTGCAGTTCTTCGTCAAACAGGCCGCCGAGACGGGCGTTGACGTATTCCGCGTGTTCGACAGCCTCAATTGGGTCGAGAACATGCGCGTGGCGATGGATGCGGTGCTGGAAACGAACCGTATTCTGGAAGGCACGATCTGCTACACCGGCGATCTGAACGATCCGGCGCGGTCGAAATATGACCTCAAGTACTATGTCGCGATGGGCAAGGAGCTGAAGGCTGCCGGGTCGCACATCCTGGGCCTCAAGGACATGGCGGGGCTGCTCAAACCCGCCGCCGCTGGCCCGCTTGTGAAAGCGCTGAAGGAAGAGGTCGGCCTGCCCGTCCATTTCCACACGCATGACACCTCTGGGGCTGGCATTGCCACGATCATGGCGGCGGCTGCGGCTGGCGTGGATGCAGTTGATGCGGCGATGGATGCGCTGTCGGGGAACACCTCGCAGCCGACATTGGGATCGGTGGTCGAGGCGCTGCGGCATACCGAACGGGAAACCGGGCTGGATATCAGCGCGATCCGCGAGATTTCCAACTACTGGGAAGCGGTGCGCGGGCAATATGCGGCGTTCGAGACCGGGCAGCAGGCCCCCGCCTCCGAGGTTTATCTGCACGAAATGCCCGGCGGGCAGTTCACCAACCTCAAGGCGCAGGCGCGCAGCCTTGGGCTGGAGGAGCGCTGGCACGAGGTGGCGCAGACCTATGCGGATGTGAACCAGATGTTCGGCGACATCGTGAAGGTCACGCCGTCCTCCAAGGTGGTGGGCGACATGGCGCTGATGATGGTCAGCCAGAACCTCACCCGCGCGGATGTGGAAGACCCCGAGAAAGACGTGTCCTTCCCCGACTCGGTCGTGGACATGATGCGTGGCTCGCTGGGGCAGCCTCCGGGCGGATGGCCTGCGGCGATCCAGAAGAAGATCCTCAAGGGCGAGACAGCCTTTACCGACCGGCCCGGCCTGCACGCGGCCCCGGTGGATATCGAGGAAACCCGCGCCAAGGTGATCAAGGAACTCGAAGGCAAGGCGATCGACGACGAGGACCTGAACGGCTACCTGATGTATCCCAAGGTCTTCCTCGATTACATGGGCCGTCACCGCATCTATGGTCCGGTGCGCGTGCTGCCGACGCGGACGTTCTTCTATGGCATGGAACAGGGCGAGGAAATCACCGCCGAGATCGACCCCGGCAAGACGCTCGAAATCCGTCTGATCGCGGTGGGCGAGACGCAGGACGATGGCGAGGTGCGGGTGTTCTTTGAACTCAACGGCCAGCCGCGCACGATCCGTGTGCCCGACCGCAAGGCCAAGGCAACCACGGCGGCGCGACCCAAGGCGGAGGTCGGCAACCCGAACCACATCGGCGCCCCGATGCCGGGCGTCGTCGCCTCCATCGCGGTGTCTGCGGGTCAGAAGATCAAGGAGGGCGACCTTCTGCTGACCATCGAAGCGATGAAGATGGAAACCGGCCTGCACGCCGAGCGCGATGCCGTGGTGAAGGCCGTCCACGTGTCCCCCGCGGCGCAGATCGACGCGAAGGACCTGTTGATCGAGTTGGAGTGAGGTGGGGGTGGTGTGGGGCGGGCCTATGGGCCTGCCCTTGATCTTTTTATAGTTTTGAAGAATCAAAACCACTGCCACAGCTGTCGATTGAAGGAACGTCTGAAAAACCTCGCGTGCTGAGCGGTTTGAGATACACTGTGGGGGACGATAATGGAGCCTCGCCGATGCCCAAGCAGCCTGCCTTTCCCGGTCTCCGCCACGCGATGAAGAAGAAGCAGACGCGGCGTGAGAAGTTTCTCTCCGAGATGGATGCGGTTGTGCCTTGGCCGGGTATGCTGGCTTTGATCGAGCCGCATTACCCGAAGG
>Ga0213861_10004854_pt1 | contig 10888 bp, 10 predicted proteins | sample PICome_4_FD_160110 | JGI IMG/M metagenome (GOLD analysis project Ga0213861, IMG submission 160110) | Coastal seawater microbial communities near Pivers Island, North Carolina, United States - PICO131 | ecosystem: Environmental > Aquatic > Marine > Coastal | place: USA: North Carolina...
ATTAAGATTATTTCAATATTACTATCTATAGTTATCGTTTTAATTGGTGCTTACAGTTTTGATAAATATAAAACTAATCAAAAAATTGAGATATCGGATAAATTTAATTCGATAACCTTAACTTATTCAGAAAACACCAAAGATTACACAGTTAAAAATTTAGTAGAAATTATAAATGAAAAAGACCCAACATACTCACCACTATCTTTATACTTTATTATAGATAATAAACTTATTAGCGACCAAGGAGAGCTAAATAATTATTTTGATATTTTAATTAAAAATACTTCTTTAGATGAGGAAATAAAAAATTTAGTAATATATAAGAAAGCATTATTCAATGCAGACCAGGCTGAAGAAGGGGTTTTATTAAATATTTTGAATCCATTAATAAATTCTAAAAGTGTATGGAAGTCTCATGCGTTATACCTGATGGCAGAGTATTTTTATTCAAAAGATCAAAAGCAAAAAGCTAAAGAATTCTTCAATCAAATAATCAGTTTAGAAAACTCAAATTCAGATATAAAGTTAGAGGCTGAAAAAAGATTGAATAGAGATTTGAGTGAATAGAATAATTATTTTAATAATAGCGTTAATTTTCCTAAACCAATGCTCTTTTAATGAAAATTCCCGTATATGGAAAGATAAAGAAAATAAACTAGAAGCTCAAAAAAATATTAAAAAAGTATTTTTAGAAGATAAAAAAATTACCACAGAATTTAATCAAGAATTAAAGTTAGATTTATCTATAATTAAATTTAATAATAAAATTACAGATAATGAAAACAATTATGGTTCTCAAAATTACGAAGGTTTAATTGATAAAATTGGTAATTATAAATTTTCAAAATTTGAGGATATTAATCAACTAAACTTCAAACCAATTTTTTTAGAGGATGGTTTAATATTTTTTGATAAAAAGGGTTCGATTATTAGATATAATGATAAGACAAAAGTTTTGTGGAAAAAAAATCATTATTCAAAACCAGAAAAAAAACTAAGACCTAAATTAGATTTTATTCAAGATGGCGAAAACTTATTAATAACTGACAGTATAGCAAAATATTATTCAGTTAATATTAATTCAGGAGAACTAAATTGGTCAAAAAACAATATATATCCTTTTAATTCTGATATTAAAAAATATAAAAATAAGATTTTTGTAATAGATTATAAAAATACTTTAAGGTGTTATAATGTAAGTGATGGCAATGAATGTTGGAATTTAAAAACCGAAGACTCCTTTACTATATCTAACTCTAAATTCTCATTAATTGTAATAAATGATAAAGTAATATTTAGTAACTCGATAGGCGATATAACTGCAGTTGATATTGAAACTGGAGTTATAATTTGGCAGCTACCAACACAAAGTAGTTCTATAATTAATGAAACTTATAATTTTAAAATTTCTAAATTAGTTTCAGATGGAAATTCAATTATCTTCTCTAATAACAAAAATGAATTTCATTCAATTGATGTTAAAACGGGAACAATTAACTGGATAAATGAAATTAACTCAAATATCACACCAATAATTACTGAAAATTTGATTTTTACTGTATCTAATGAAGGGTATTTAATTGTAATAGAAAAAAATAATGGAAATATAATTCGTGTAACTGATTTATTTAAGAATTATAAATTAAAAAAAAGAAAAAATATTAATCCAGTAGGATTTGTAATTGGTAATACCAATTTATATTTAACTAACACTGATGGAAAAATGATTGTAGTTGACTTAAGTCTTGGAGATATAAAAAAAATAGAAAAAATTTCTGGAGACTTTATTTCAAGACCATTTATCTTTAATCAAAATTTGTTTGTGATTAGAAATGGATCTATTATTCAGTATAATTAGCCATGATCTTAAAATTGCTAGATAAGATTGGTAGAAAAAAAATTGTTTTAGATAGAGGTCCATCCCACCCAAAGTACAAAGAAGCAAAACCATGGATGAATAGGTATTATGTTCTTTTAAGACATCGTCCTAAATGGTTTCCATTTAATATTTTAATTCATGAGATGTTAGCAGATGATCATGGTGATGGTGTTCACAACCATACATTTCCCTACATAACCATAATACTAAGAGGTGGTTATTGGGAGACTTTAAAAACAGGAAAATATTGGCGACCACCAGGATATGTTGGATTTAGATCTGCAAATAATTTACATAGAGTTGATCTTAAACCTGGTACTAAGCCTCTAACAATCTTTATTTCAGGACCATTTGGTCTTAGAAAAGGCCCAAGATCAGAGTACGGTATAGATTTTAAAACTAAAAAATGAATTTAAATAAATTATTTATAGATCATTGTAAAAAAAATAATTTAGAAATAAATTCTAACCAACTAGATTTAATTGAAGAGTTAAATCAATTTTACAATCTTAATTTTAATAAATCATTACTAAAAAAAATATTCTCTAAACAAAATTCAAAACCTGGATTTTATTTACAAGGTGATGTCGGGGTTGGCAAAACAATGATTTTAAATTTTTTCTATGAAAGCTTAAAATCAAAAAAAAAAAGACTACATTTTAACGAGTTTATGATCAGTTTTCATGATTTTGTGTTTCAAAATAAAAAAGATAAAAAAGAAAATGTTATTGATAAATTTGTTAACAAAATAAAAAAGAAATATGAATTAATTTATTTAGATGAATTCCAAGTAACTAATATTGTTGATGCAATGATTTTAGGAAATTTGTTTAAGAAAATATTTGATGAAAATATAAAAGTTTTATTTTCTTCTAATGTTAAAATTAATAATCTTTATAAAGATGGACTGCAAAGAGATCAGTTTCTTCCTTTTATCAAGATAATAAAAGATAAATGTTATCAAGAAAATCTAAGTATTGAGGAAGATTATAGAAAATCCCAAAGTAATAAAGATAAAAGATTTTTTTATCCTTTAGATGAAATTACTAATTTTAAAGTTAATAAATTTTACAGACAAAAAACAAAAAATACTGAAAACAAAGAAAAAATTTTAACAATCAAAGGAAGAAAATTTGTGATCGAAAACTATTTTAATGGCATATCCAGGTTTGATTTTAAGGATTTGTGTGCAAAAAATATTGGAGCTGAAGATTATATTAAAATTGCAGAAGCGTGTAATTTTATCATTATAGAAAATATCCCTAATTTTAATAATGATAATTCTAATCAGCAACAAAGATTTATTACTTTGATTGATATTTTGTACGAAAAAAATATTCCATTATTAGTATCATCTAAATCGAAATTAAATTCAATTAGCTCAAGTATAAATTTGAGAGATGTATTTAAAAGAACTATTAGTCGTTTACATGAATTAACTTCAATAAGATTTAATTAAAAATGAAACAAGAATTTTTTAATTTAGAAGTTAAAACAAGTGGTCAAAAACTATACGAATTTACTGACCAAACAATTAATTGGATTAAAAAAAATAACTTTAATAATGGAATTGTAAATCTAAGTATTCAGCATACAAGTGCGTCCTTAATTGTGCAAGAAAACGCAGATCCAGATGTACAAACTGATTTGATTAATTATTTTGATAAATTAGCACCTATGGATAATAAGTTGTATATTCATACTACTGAAGGTAAAGACGATATGCCTGCTCATATAAAATCTGCACTAACTAATAATCAAATTTCTTTGAGCGTAAGAAATGCCGAATTATTACTTGGAACTTGGCAGGGCTTATATCTTTTTGAGCATAGAATAAGTGCTCAAAACAGAATTATTATTCATCATTTTATTGGAGATTAGATTATTTTTTTTTTAATGATTGAAAAGCCTCAAGTGCTGAAGCTCTTGCTTTTTCGTGAATGACAATGGGTTCTGGGTATTCTTTTCCAATAATAGTTTTAATTGCTTGTTGATATTTAAGTTCCATTTCCCATGGTTTATGAATAAATTTATTTGGAACTTTGCTTAGTTCTGGAACCCATTTTTTTACATAAAGCCCATCTTTATCAAATTTTTCACCCTGTAATATTGGGTTAAAAATTCTAAAGTAGGGAGCTGCATCTGCGCCACAACCTGCAACCCATTGCCATTGTGCAACATTATTTGCCTTATTGAAATCTAACAAACAATTTCTGAAGTGTTTTTCACCTTCGGTCCAATTAATTCTTAAATGTTTAACTAAAAAAGACCCAACAACCATTCTAACTCTATTATGCATCCAGCCTGTTTCATATAACTCTCTCATACCAGCATCAACTATTGGATAACCAGTCATACCAGTTTTCCAAGCTTTAAGATATTTTTCATTTTTAACCCAAGGAAATTTATCAAAATCTTTTCTATAATTACCTTTTAAAAATTCTGGAAAATAATTAATTAAACTATGTGAAAATTCTCGCCATCCAAGTTCATTAATATATTTTCTATATCCAATACCTTTTGATTTGATTTCTTTACACTTATTCCAAATATCAGCTACGTGTATTTGACCATGTTTAATATAAGGTGAAAGTTTTGATGTCCCTTCAATTGACGGGATATCTCTTGAAGTTCCATAATCTTTAATTTTATTCTTTATTAATTCAGTTAAAACCTGTTTAGATTTACTTTCAGAAACTTCCCAATATTTTTCAAATTTTTTATACCAATTTTTCTTTGGTAAAATATCTTTTGGATCAATACAATTTTTAAAAATATCTTTTTCTTTAGTCTTTTTTTTAACAATATATTTTTTTAATGGTGGTAAGCTTAGATACTTTTGTTCTGCTACTCTCCAAAAAGGAGTAAAGACCTTAAATGGCGTGCCATCATTTTTAGTTACTTCCTGAAATTCATTTAAAATATTTCCTTTAAAGTATTTAAAATTAATTTCATTTTTCAAAAAGATATCTCTAATCTTTTTTCCTTTAGCTATTACATCTGGTTCATAAACTTTATTCCAGTAAACTGTCAGATTATCTTTTTTTTTAATTTTAGAAAAAAAATCTAATTCGTCACTTTTTACTATTTGAAGATTAATATTGTATTTAGATAAGTCTTTTTTTAAAACCTCTAAAGATTTTGACACCCACCATTTTTGAGCTTCAGTTTGATTATCATAATTTTTATTATTGTAGATGAATAAAGCAATTACATTATCATGGTTTTGAGTTGCAAAAGATAACGCAGGATTATTTTCTATTCTAAAATCATCCCTAATCCAAAATAGTCCTACTGCTGACATTTAATTAATTTTGACTAATTAATTTTTGGTACATTTCTTTATCAGTATCACCCTCACAACCAATAATTAGCACATTGGAGTTTTGATCTAATTGTAATTTTTCTTTTACATTTTGATCCTCACAACTAGCAATCAAACCTATCACACCAGGTGCAGAATTTTCACCAGCTATAATTTGCTGGTCACTAAAGCTTGAATTTCCTAATAATTTCATGGTCTTTCCAATATCATCATCAGGCAAACTAATACAATGTTTAACTGAATTCTTAAGTATCTCCCAGGGCACTAATGATACCTCACCACAAGACATACCACCCATTAAACTTTCTCTTTTAATATCAATTTTTTCAATTTTACCAGTTTTAATACTTTCTAAAACACAAGCAGCACTATCTGGTTCAACTACTATTGTTGTTGGAATGTTATCTAAATACCTTGCAATACCTGCAACCATTGCACCTGCCATTCCACCGACACCAGCTTGTAAAATTATATGTGTAATTTTTTCATTATTTATTTGATCAATGATTTCTCTCATCATTACTGAGTAGCCAGCCATAGTATATTTTGGAACTAGCATATAATCTTTCCAAGCAACATCTTGGACTATCTGCCAATTATTTTCTGTAGATTGCTTAATACATTCAATTAAAGATTTTTCATAATTTCCTTTTACTTTAATTACATCTGCTCCTAAGTCGGCCATAGCTTGGCCTCTAGCTTCACTGACATATTCACTAATAAAAATTTTACACTTTAATCCCAATCTTCTTGCTCCCCAAGAAACAGACCGCCCATGATTTCCTGCTGTTGCAGTTGCAACTACAATATCTTTATTTCCTTTGGTAACTTTTTCAACTGCATATGCTCCACCAAGTGCTTTAAAGGATTTTAGATCAAACCTTTTATCTTCGTCTTTATAGAAAATATTTTTAAGACTTAATTCTTTTGATAATTTATTCAATGATATTAATGGGGTAGGAGCGTATCCCTCCCATTTAGAAATACTGTTATAAGCATCATCTATATCATCTTTTGATATTGATCTTAATATTTGATCTTTATCAAATGAATAATCTTTATTATCAAGAAATTCCGAATACTTCCATTGATGACCATTAGATAGAATTGCCATAGTCTAACAGTCTAAAGTATTATCTTTTTCCCACTTGGTAACTGGTTTCTTTTTGTTAAATGAGGATTTACTATTGAAATCTTTAATCTCAGAATTTTTTAATTTAATGTAACTTTCAATTACATCTTTTCCAAACGCTTGAGAAAGAGGTTTACTTTTTTGAAGCATTGAAATTGCTTGTCTAATGTCATTCGGTAATTTTTTAAGATTTGGATATTTTTTATAATCTTTGTACATGTTGCAATGTAAAGGTTTTCCAGGGTTTATCTTTTTATTAATTCCTTCTAGTCCTGCAGCAATTATACCTGCTTGAAGTAAGTATGGGTTTGCAGAACCATCCATTAATCTTAATTCAAATCTTCCTTGATCAGGTATTCTAATCATGTGTGTTCTGTTGTTACCAGTATAAGAAATACTACTTGGTGACCAAGTTGCTCCAGATTTTGTTGGTGGAGCATTAATTCTTCTATAACTATTAATTGTTGGATTAAAAAAGGCTGATAAAGCTTGGGTGTTATTCATTACACCACCCAAGAAATTGTAAGCCAATTTACTCAAACCAAGTGTGTCTTTTTTATCTAAAAATTTATTATCTTTACCATTCCATACAGAAACGTGTGCATGACATCCATTTCCAGTTAAATTGTGGAAAGGTTTAGGCATAAAGGTTGCTCTTAATCCATGTTTTTCAGCTAAACTTTTAACCATATATTTAAAGAAAACGTGTCTGTCAGCTGTGATTAAAGAGTCTGTGTAATCCCAATTCATTTCAAATTGGCCGTTAGCATCTTCATGATCATTTTGATAGGGCTTCCATCCCATTGTAATCATGCAGTCACATATTTCTTTTATTAAATCATATCTTCTCATTAAAGCTGATTGATCATAGCAAGGTTTGGATTGTATATCTCTTTGGTCAGCTATTGATGAGCCATCTTCTGATATTAAAAAATATTCACACTCAACACCTGACTTCATTTGTAATTTTTTTTCAGACATCTTTTTAATTTGTGCTTTAAGCATTACTCTTGGTGAGGCTTTTACAGGTTTGCCATCCATATATAAGTCTGAAGCTAGCCATCCAATTTCTTTATTCCAAGGAAGTTGAATCAAGCTATCTGGATCAGGTACACCAAACATATCGCTATCAGCTGGTGTCATATCTAACCAAGTTGCAAATCCAGCAAACCCAGCACCATTTTTTTGCATTTCAGAAATTGCTTGGGCAGGAACTAATTTTGATCTTAGAACTCCAAATAAATCAACAAAACTTATTAAAAAGTATTTAATTTTTTTTTGTTTTGCAATTTTAGATAAATTTTTTGGCATAATTTCTTCTAGCTTACAATTGTTAATCAATCTTAACAATATTATTTTTTATCTTTTATTCCAGGTATCCAGCTAGTACCTGCTAATGGTACTCTCGCCATTGCTGCAGATTCAACTGTGAGTGCACATAAATCCTCAGGCTCTAAATTATGTAGATCATTTTTCCCTGAAGCTCTAGCAATTGTTTGTGCTTCTAATGTCATAACTTTTAAATAATTTGATAGACGTTTTCCACCTGCAACTGGATCGAAACGTTTCATTAATTTTGGATCTTGTGTTGTAATTCCTGCTGGGTCATTTCCTTCATGCCAATCATCATAGGCTCCAGCAGTACTACCAAGTTTATTGTATTCTTTTTCCCATTTAGGATCATTGTCTCCTAAAGCAATCATTGCAGCTGATCCTATTGAAACAGCATCTGCACCTAGTGCCATTGCTTTAGCAACGTCAGCTCCATTTCTTATTCCTCCAGAAATAATTAATTGTACTTTTCTATGTTGATCTAAATCTTGAAGAGCATCAACAGCAGGTCTAATACAGGCTAGGGTAGGTTGGCCAACATTTTCAATAAATACTTCTTGAGTTGCTGCTGTTCCACCTTGCATTCCATCTAACACAACTACATCTGCACCAGCTTTTACTGCTAAGGCAGTATCATAGTATGGTCTTGCACCTGCAACTTTAATAAATATTGGAACTTTCCATCCTGTTATTTCTCTTATTTCTAATATCTTAATTTTTAAATCATCAGGGCCTGTCCAGTCAGGATGTCTGCACGCAGATCTTTGGTCAATTCCTTTAGGTAATGTTCTCATTTCAGCGACACGGTCACTGATTTTTTGACCTAATAACATTCCACCTCCACCAGGTTTAGCTCCTTGGCCAATAACTATTTCTATAGCATCTGCTTTTCTTAAATCATCAGGATTCATTCCATATCTCGATGGTAAGAGTTGATAAACTAAGTTTTTAGACTGACCTCTTTCTTCAGGTGTCATACCACCATCTCCTGTAGTAGTTGATGTACCTGCCATACTAGCTCCTCTTCCTAATGCTTCTTTAGCTCTACCTGATAAAGCTCCAAAACTCATTCCGGCAATTGTAATTGGGATATCAAGCTCCAGGGGTTTGCTTGCATATCTTGTTCCTAAAGTTACTTTTGTATTACAAGTTTCTCTATATCCTTCTAAAGGGTATCTTGACATAGAAGCACCAAGAAAAAGCAAGTCATCAAAATGTGGAAGCTTTCTTTTTGAACCTCCACCTCTAATGTCATAAATTCCTGTTTCTGCTGCTCGTCTTATTTCTGAATTAGTATATTCATCAAAGGTCCATGAAATACGAGGATGAGTTTTTTTATTTTCTGACATAACTAGTAACTTGATACATTATCGATATTAAAATTATACAGCTTTCTTTCAGAACCATATCTTTTAAAACTATCTGGTTTGATATTTTTTATTTCACTTTTTTTTAAAAGATTAGAAATTTTATTTAAATGTTTTTTTTCCATTTTTTTTTCAATACAGTCTGCACCAAGAGATTTGACAGAACCTCTTACAAATATATCTGTTTCATATAGGCTATCACCAAGAGCTTCACCTGCATCACCACAAACAATCATTGTTCCAGATTGTGCCATAAATGCTGACATATGACCAACTGACCCTTTAACCACAATATCAATTCCTTTCATTGATATACCACATCTTGAACTTGCATCTCCGTCAATTAATAACAAACCACCATGAGCAGTAGCACCCGCTGATTGTGATGCATTTCCTTTTACATGAACAATTCCCGACATCATATTTTCTGCAACACCTGTTCCAACATTTCCATCTATTATGACATGAGCTTTTTGATTCATTCCAGCACAGTAATAACCAACATGACCTTTAATTAAAACTTTCATTTCTTGATTTAATCCAGCACATAATGCATGACTACCCTCTGGGTTTATTATTGTAAAATCTCTTTCATTTTTTTTAACATCTAAGTTTTGAAGAGTATTATTGATTTCTCTTAATTTTTTTTTCTTTAAATCTAACTTCATTATTTACCCCAAGAGTAGACTATGCCTGGTTCAGGTTCAAAAATTTTAGCACCATTAACCTCAGGTAAATGTGCCATTGCTTGAAATTCAGAAGCTATAGCAACATAATTTTTTGTTTCTGCTATTACTGCAGGTTTGCAAGCTATCTCATCTCTTACAACTGCAAAGCCTTTTCTAGTTCCAGTAATAAAAGTGTAAAATCCATCTAAATCTTTAAGTCCAGAAGTTAAAGTATCTTTTAAAGATTTATTATTGGATAAACTATTTGATACATATCCAGCAGCAACTTCAGTATCATTTTCTGAATTAAAAATATTACCTTTTTTAGTTAACTCTCTTCTTAAATTATTATGATTAGATAAAGATCCATTATGAACTAAACATTCATCTTCACCAGTTGAATAGGGGTGGGAACCATCAGTAGTTATTGCGCTTTCAGTCGCCATTCTGGTATGACCAATCCCATGTGTTCCACTAAATTCTCCTAATTTAAATTTTTTCACAACATCTTTTGGGTTGCCTACTTGTTTAAATATTTCAATTGATTTTCCATACCCTACAATTGAGACGTCTGGAAAATATGAACTTATTACTGAAATTACTTTCTTTGGTTTTTCTTCTGTTTTAAGAATTACATGATCAGAAATTTGTTTTAATTTTATTTTTTTAATTTTTTTTGACAGTTCTTTTTTGAAAATGTTAAAATTTAAATCATTAATACATAAAGAAAACTTGTAAGTTTTATTTCCTTCATTTTTATAAATTGCAAAACCTGCACTATCTGGTCCACGCGACTCCATGTTATTTAACATTCCAGATAACATCTTACCCAAATTTTTTTCAAATTTTTTAGTTTTTAAGTAGATACCAACAATTCCACACATAAATTTTTTTAAGTTTACTTTATTAAAGATATTAGAAAATCCTTATAGTAGAAAATATTTCCTACTACAATGATGATAATAGCTGCTATCACTCCATACTTTGCTTTTGGAAAAACAACACCTCGCATTTTACTTGGTCTTTGGTCTTCGTTATTATTTCTATCCATGATTGTATATTTTTGTAAAAAAAAGGGCGCCACAATTAAGTAGCGCCCAAATTTTTATTTTATATTACCAGTCGGTAATATTATCTTTGTGATCATTAGCACCATGTCTTTTCTTAGCTAATCTATAAAGC
>Ga0213861_10004861_pt1 | contig 10881 bp, 17 predicted proteins | sample PICome_4_FD_160110 | JGI IMG/M metagenome (GOLD analysis project Ga0213861, IMG submission 160110) | Coastal seawater microbial communities near Pivers Island, North Carolina, United States - PICO131 | ecosystem: Environmental > Aquatic > Marine > Coastal | place: USA: North Carolina...
AATAAAATAATGCCAATAGGAAGTACAAATATATCAATGAATGCCATAGCTCAAGAGAAACAAGCAACGGCGTTACCAGCTGCAGCTCAAAATATTTCTTTAAAAGGATTATCTGTTGATAGCGTTAACGATTTTCAATTTGTAGGTGGTGCATTTACAGATATAGCAGTAGCTGGAAGTTCACCAGACCAAACAGCTCCGCATCGTATGGGAGAATTTAGTGGATACGAACAATTTGCTTGGGGAACACCAACCCTCCCTAGTGGTTCAAATATTACTAAAATATTTAATATGTTCCAAGAAGAAAGAAATGGTAATGATACCTGCGTTGTTTGTTCATTTAATATGACATTAAATACTAGTACTAAAATTATTGCAGTAAACATAGCAGGAACTGACGATAACGGAGGATTTTCTCCAGACTTTACAATCTCTCCTGCATTTAATATAACATATTCAGGAGGTTTAAGTAGCTTAGAAGCAAGATTTGTTTATTCAGGAGAAAGTATTAGTGCAAGTGGTACTACTGGAGATCACGGTAAAGTATTTGAATTATTTAGTAGTACATCATCTATATCAAACGCAGATATTAATAATAATAATATTACTGGCTCAAACGTAACCTCAAGCAATAATATATCCAGCGGTGCTTCAGGTACATTTAGAAGTTTAAGAACAACTAATGGAAGTATGGCAGTTGCTTTAGCAGCTACATCAGATAATGTTAGTAACAATGACTATTCTTTAGGAAAAATTGCATTTAGTGGTAGTGATTCATTAACAATACAACTTAGAGCAAATAATTCTACTGTAGTTAATTTATATTCAAGGACCGGTTCCTTTTCTATGCAGGCAGAAAGTTCAGAAGAAGATACAAGTTAATGCTACCTAATATTGATAAGTTTATATTATGTTTAGAAGAATATAATTTTTTAGAAGTGTTTGATAAATGGGAAACTTATCTTTGGAGCAATTTTCCATTTAATTATACATGGGATATCGATATAATGTTTATCGGTAAACCTACTGAAGAGCTTGGAGAAAAGATAATCGATTTTCAAAAGTATGTTATGGATAAAACAGAAATGAAAATTGATGAACAAGTATTTGAAGATACAAAGGTATTTAGACATATAGAAGAATATGGAAGACTAGGGTATATGAATTTTGATGGTAGTATAGTAAAATATAAAACTAAAATACATAATCATAGAGGACCTGAAAAGTTTAATAAATATTTTTGGAAGTATACTTTAACTTCTATGAATGAAAAAAATAAATTTAGAGCTGGAAAAGCAAATTTACACTATCCAATCTTAATAGAAGATTTTATAAAATTAGTTTTTAATATAAAAAATCAAGATATATATAATACTGTAAACGATTCATCGTATGAAAAATACAATGAATTACGTCATGAATGGAGATTCAATAGAAATGTTAATAGATAGAGGTCATGTAGTAAGTAATAGTGATTACTTATACGAACATTGTTTAAAAGAAGATTTAGAAGGAAAGTCTATTCTAGATTATGGATGTAATCGCGGCAATTTTTTAAAGTCGATACCGGATGATTTAACTTTTACTTATACTGGTATTGATGTTCAAGATTCTTTTATAGAATCATTAAGTATAGACTACCCAGAAAATACATTTACTCATTTTAATAAATATCATCCATCATATAATCCGGAAGGAAATCCAAAGCTTAAGCTTCATGAAGTTGTTTCAGAAAAATATGACGTTATATTTGCATGGAATGTATTTACACATTGCACCTACGAATATACAAAAGAATGTATAGAAGAAATGAAACTTTGTTTAAAAGATGGTGGTAAAATAATATTTAATCTTTACTCAAAAGAATCATTTGTGCATTTATCAAATATAATGAAAGGCAAAAATGGAACTCATACACCAATAACAGTTATAAATAGTTTTGACAATTATGCTTATTGGGTAAATGGAACTGATATATTATATGATACTACTCCAATTGGAAATTATAGCAGCTTATTTGCATGTTATGATATATCATGGGTAGATTCAGATAATAGTAGCTGGACATTAAGAGAAAACCATGAAAATAGAAGTCACACATTTGTAATTTAATAAGGAGACTGTATATGGCTATTTGGCATATGAACGACCAAGAGGAAATAAAAATGAATATAGAACAATTAAAAGAAACATTAAAAGTAGATGAAGGAGTAGTATACGAAATATACAAAGACCACTTAGGTTATCCTACATTTGGAATAGGGCATCTTGTTATAGAAAAAGACCCTGAATGGGGAGCCGAAACTGGTACTCCAGTATCTGAAGAACGTGTTGATGAATGCTTTGAATCAGATGTACAAACAGTAATAGAAGATTGCATTAAATTACATGCTGGCTGGGATGGATATCCTCAAGAGGTAAAACAAATAGTCGCAAATATGATGTTTAATATGGGACTTACGCGCTTAAGTAAATTTAACCGCCATAATGCAGCGCTGCAGTGTGGTGATTGGAAGGAGGCGGCCAAAGAAGGTCGTGATTCAAGATGGTACAAGCAAGTAACAAACAGAGCCGAAAGGCTGATGAAAAGACTCGAGGAGATATAAAAACTAACAAAGGTTGGTTTTGGTGTCATGAGAGAAAAGACTTATTCCGTTGGGATGAGTTTATTAATTATAAATATAAGTAAATAATGGAGGAAATATGTTTAATTGGTTGAAAAAACTTTTTGATAATACTGAACCTGAAGCTACTGGTGTAAGAGCTAGAAATTCTAAAGGTCATTTTGTTAAAGACGATGCATCGACACCTAATGTCAATGAAGCATACGCAGATGGTAAAACACCTAAGCGTAAGCCAAGAAAAAAACCTGCCGCTAAGAAAGCTCCTGCTAAAAAAGCACCAGCTAAAAGAGGTAGACCTAAGAAAACAACTGCTAAAAAATAGTATTTGTTATATAAGAGGGAGTTTAATGCTCCCTTTTTTTGTGTCTTGGCATCAGAAACCTTATAAATAACTGTGTATACAAATTATAATTAGAGGATATAATAATGGCAGCAGTCAAACTAAAAGGTACAGAAACTAATTTAGCATCAGCTACAAATCTTGGTTTTGCCACTCTTGTAAGAATTGTAAATAATAAAACATCCGTCCAAGTAATAACATTAAAAAATGCTGGCGGTACTACTATTGGTACATTTACAATGACCGCGGGTTCTGTTGAATTGGTCAAAAAGACATCTACAGATACTCTCACAGGAGCAGCAACATCATTAGCAGTTAAAGTCGCATCTACCTGGTAATATGGAAGACATTTTCACGCTAATCTCCGATGTCGGCTTACCGATAGCGGGTGCATTAGTGATGGGAGCTTTCATATTTATTATTATTAAACAAATAATGGAAGGTGTAGTTGATGATATAAAGACGCTTACTATGTTCTGTTCATCATTAGAAAATAGAGCAAGAACAATGTGTAATGAAATGGTCAAGATAGATTTACTCGTAAGTAGCGCATTAGAATTAAGACCAGATATAGAACGAATCTCAAGAGCTGAGAATTTTGTTGAAGATGGCAAACTTGACGTAAGAAGAGATTAGTATGGATGATATTACAGTTGCAGTAAGCAACGACCCAACAATAGTGACCTTAATAAATGATTATGGATTTCCTATTGTTATGGTTGTAGGTTTAGGATATTTTGTTTATTTTGTATGGAATTTTATTAGTACAGAAATAGAACCAGCAACTGAAAAAATGCACATGCAATTAATAAGAGTTATTGACCAAATGAGAATGTTGGACCAAGACCTTATAAGACTCCAACAAAAAGTAGATACAGTATTGGAGTATAAAGAAAACGAAAAGAAGAGAGGTAATGATGAATAAACATGATAAAAACTTTTTAATTAACATGAGTCCGTTATTAGCAGCGGCATTTGTTATGTTCTTTATGTTAATAGCATTTGAAACTCAAGCACAAGAAATAACTCATAAATTTAAGAACCCATCATTTAGTGGTCAAGGAACAGGCGCTCATTATTTAACTATTGAGAACCAAGAATTTAGTAGAAAAAAAGCTATTGAAGAAGCCTTAGAATCAGCAAGAAAAGCAGCTGAAAGAGCAGAAGATAATACTACCTTAGCAAAATTTATTAGAAATTTAGAGAGCAGAATATATGCTCAAATGGCAAAACAATTAGTAGAATCAATGTTTTCAAATGACAATCCAGTAAGGTATGGTTCATTTGTTTTAGAAGGTTCAACAGTAACGTACGAAGTGATAACAAATGCCGATGGTAGCGAATTTATTCGCATGACTATAATCGACGAAAATGGTACATCAACGATTATAGAAATACCTATAGGTTCAGGATATTTCGGAGGAGATGTAGATGGTTCGACTGACGGCGGCTAGTTTAGCATTCTTAATATTACTTAGTGGTTGCGCAATGTCGCCACGATTTACTGAATTACCACAAGATTGTAATAAAGATACATGGAACGAAAAATACAACCATGACTTATGGAACTATGCTAAAGCTTCAGGTAGAACCTTTGAAAGAGCATTACCATTTATATGTGTTGAAGCACCAGAGGTTGTTAAATTACCATCATTCCTAGAATTGATGGATTTACCACCAGCAAAACAAAGACCTGTTGTTGCAGTTTACCAATTTGCAGATAAGTCAGGAGCAAGAAAGCCAAGAGAAAATATAGCTGATTTTTCTACTGCAGTATCTCAAGGTGGTGTTGAATTAGTTATTGACGCATTAAAAACTGCAGGTAAAGGTAAATGGTTTAGAGTCGTAGAAAGAAATGGCTTAGACCATTTAGTAAGAGAAAGACAAATCATTCGTTCAGCCAGGCAGGATTTTGCTAAAAAAGAAGGAAAAGAAAAGTTTCAAGAATTAGAATCACTACTCTTCGCAGGTATGATAATCGAAGGTGGTGTAATAGGGTATGATACTAATATCAAAACAGGCGGGCGTGGAGCTCGATATTTAGGTATTGGTTACACAAAACAGTATAGACAAGATGTCGTTACTGTTTCTATGAGAGCGATATCAGTTCTCACGGGAGAAGTTTTACTTAATGTACAAACTCGGAAAACAATATTGAGTTATGGTAAAAGTGGAGATATATTTAGATTTATCGAAATGGGAACTGAACTTGTAGAGTATGAAGACGGAGCGACTAATAATGAGAGCGTGACATATGCAACAAGGTCTGCCATCGAAGCAGCCGTGTTGGAATTAATATACCAAGGTCACAGACGTGGCTATTGGGAAATCGAGGGGTATAACGAAAATGAAGAAACTAATTAGTTTAATTTTATTATTGTCGACAACAACTATTTTCGCAGATACCGATGATAACGAAATCATAATAACTCAAACTGGTGATACACTTAAATTATACATTGACCAAGAAGGTTTTGGTAATAAGATTGGAGGTAACGACTTCTCATCTTCTGCAACTGCAATGTTAGTAACGGGTGCAACACTTGAGTTTGATTTAGATTTCACTGGCAATTCAAATATTTTATTTGGTCCAGTCACAGCTGATAATTCAACTTATAAGCTAGACTTTACTGGAAGTTCAAATGTAATAGATTGGAGTGTTGGTAGTACAGGTAGTTCAGACGATTCTGATATAAACTTTGGAGTAACTGGTTCAAGCAATACATTTGACTTAGACCAAGGAACTCAGTTTAGTGCAGAAAGATTGAATGCCGATTTAATTGTCATTGGAAGCTCAAATGTATTTGACGTCGATTGGGAAAGTGATGATGTAGTTTGGAACTGGGATTTAACTGGTTCATCTAACAATATCAATACTTTACAAAAAGATGGATCGAATGAAATGACCGTAGAATTAAATGGTGATAGTGCCGATGTAGACATTAACCAAATATCAGGAACATGCGCAGTTTCAGGTGGTGGTTGTGCTACACCAAATGCTATTATTACATTGGATATTACAAGTGATAACTCAGTCATTCAAATTAATCAGAAAGATTCAGCTACTGATAGTTAGTAGTTTATTACTAGTGGGGTCTGTTTATGCAGACTCCATTGGTGATATTGTAGAATCTACAGGCGTAGGTAAAATAGTACGTCAACAAGAAGATATTGTAGTCACAGGCGCATATCTTCCTATAGAACTTAATGATGTAGCAGAAACTGCAATGGGAAGTATGCTTATTAAGTTCTTAGATAACGCAGAGTTATCTTTAAAAGAACATTCAGAAGTTTTAATAGACGAAATCTATTATGACCCTGACCCAAATTTATCCAAAATGTCTATGAAGTTTACTATGGGGACAGCAAGATTTGCTTCAGGTTCTCTTGGTTTAGTAAATAAAGCTAACATAGATATACAAACACCAACAGCAACAATAGGAATTCGTGGGACAGACTTCACGACTACCATAGATGAGCTCGGACGAAGCCTTATAGTCCTATTGCCGGACGCAAACGGTTCCCCGTCGGGTGAAATCAGTGTCACAAATCTGGGAGGAACAGTGTTATTAACTGAATCTTACCAGGCAACTATGGTAAGTACACTTGACAGCACTCCTACTACTCCAGTAACTATTAATGGTTTAACACCATCAATGATTGATAATATGTTTATTGTTAATCCACCAACTGAAGTTAAACAAGCAATAGAAGATGCTGCAGCTGATGAACAAGACCAAGATAGTGGAATGCTTGACGTAGACTTTTTAGAGTTTAATGAATTAGAACAAGATGCTTTATCAGATAGCGAAGAAGATTTAGAGTTTTCTGAACTTGATATCGATATGTTAGACGTAGATTTCTTAAAAGATTTATTAGATGTAGTTGAAGCTTTAGAAAGAACAAAGGTAACTTTATCAGATGCTCAAGGAGGAGGTGGAAATCTAAGTGGATTTACTCTTAAAGGCGCATCAGTTGGATTTAATAAAGATTCACAATTTAATGTTTTTGAACAAGATGGTAACTTAGTTTTCTTTCGTAGCGTAAATGGAGTTATAAATATAATAATAGGAGCCGGCGGTAGTGGATTTATCGATGTAAGGACAAATGATTACGAAGGCGTAATGCAATTTAACGATGGAGATGGAATTGAAATATTTATTAATCAGTCTAATTAGTCTAAGTTTATCTGTTTTTGCAGATGATAATCACGTGCATGTTGAACAAACGAGTGGTGGAGATAACGCAAGTATTAATATTAGTCAAATAGGATTTGATAATACCATTAACTTTTCTTTTGACCACGCAAATAATACATTCAACTTAGCGCAAACAGGAAGCGGTAATAGTATCTCATGGGTAAATCAATGGGGTTCTGGTAAAGCTTGGGGTGGTGATGTAGATGGTTCAGGTAATACTGAAAGTGTAGCTCAATTTAATGGAGCAACTTATGGTCGTCATATATTAGGCAACAATAATACCGTTAATGTATATCAAAGTGGAACACACACTCATTGGCTAGATATACACGCTAGCGATGTAGAACATGATATAAATCAATCAGGCAGTGGTAGTCATTATAACCATACATATTTTTATGGTACAACATCTAATTCTGATACTAATATAGTTCAATCAGGAGATGGTTCTCATAATTCACAAATTAGAATTCAAGGAACAGAACATACCACTTTAAATTTAACACAACAAGGTTCAACAAATCAAGCTTATAGTTTAACTCAAAATTGTTATACAGTAGGTGGATGCACAGTTTCAGTAACACAAGGTAATTAATGGCATATAGTAAAGAAGTAGTAGACAGATTCGAGTCTGTATTAGCAAATCCAGCTAAACATTCAGTTGGTAGATTTGACCCTAATGATAAAACAGTTATATCAGGAATGGTTGGTGCTCCAGCCTGTGGTGATGTAATGAAATTAGATTTAAAAATGAAAGGTAACGTAATAGAAGATGTTAAGTTTAAAACTTACGGTTGTGGTTCAGCAATTGCATCATCAACTCTTTTCGTAGAAATGTTAAAAGGTAAAACAATAGAAGAAGCACAAGCTATTAAAGATAAAGATATAGCAGAAGCTTTACAATTACCTCCAATTAAATTACATTGTTCTGTATTAGCTGAAGATGCTATAAGACAAGCAATCTCAAACTGGGAACCTGATACAATGATGGGTCATAATAATCCGCCAAAATAATGGAACTTACAGATGCAGCAATTAAACAGCTTATTGAAAAAACTAAAAACGGTAATGATACGATTAGGATTGGTCTTACTGGTGGCGGGTGTGCTGGCTTTGAATATATATTCGATTATGAATCCAGAGTTAATGGTGATGACCACGTGTTCGACTATGGAAAGTTTACAATCGTCATTGATGATTTATCACTGCCCTATTTTGACAATGCAACACTAGATTATATTATAGAAGGCATTAACGAACAATTTAAAATAATTAACCCAGCTGAAAAATCATCCTGTGGATGTGGTATCTCAGTTCAGTTTTAGTATTACACAGTATAACACTTTATGAAATATTTAACTTCAATATGGACTACTTTATTAATTGGTATTACACTTTTAGGAGTAAGAATATCAGACCCTCAGTTATTAGAACAATTTAGACTCAGTATATTTGACCAATATATACAATCAATTCCAGTAGAACATTCGAATGATATAGTGTTGATTAACATATCCGAGTCTTCACTCGAAGCCTATGGTCAATACCCTTGGCCACGTCAGAATCACGCAGCGGTGATATCTGATTTACGGAACGCGAATGCAGGCATGATAGGGTTCACTATTATGTTCCCAGAAGAGGACCGCTTCGGTGGCGATGATATCTTTGCCTCGTGGATAAAAAATAATGGTGTTATACTATCGCAAGATGCAGATTCGAATGGAAGGTCATCAAAAGCTCCTTATGTCGGTTATGCAACGTTTGGTTATTCAGGCGATGTATTAGATTTAACGTATCGATATGGCGGATTGATAACTAATATCGATAAACTAGAATCAGAAGCTTGGGGAGCAGGTCTTTTAAACGGAGCTCCTGAAGTAGATAACCTAACAAGAAGAATACCATTATTCTCTCAAGTCAACGGAGATTTATATCCATCATTTGCATTAGAAACTGTAAGAGCAATGCAGGATAAGAAATCATATACAATAAAGTTAAATGAAGCAGGAATTGAAAGTATAGTATTAAGACCTTTTATAATACCAACGGATGAAAGAGGAAGTATATGGTTAAAATGGAATACACACTTTGAATCTATTGATTATAATGGACAACCATTACCAGATTTAAAAGGAAAGACAGCTATTATAGGAGTTACGGCAAAAGGTATTGTACCACAAGTATCTACACCAGCAGGATTGTTATATCCACATGAGATTCAAGCAAACGCTTTACAGACAATAATATCAGATAAACCTATATCAAGACCACAATGGACATTTATGGCTGAGTTGGGGATGATTGTTCTGGGCTCTCTTTTAATTGTTCTTTCGATTTACTATCTGCCCATTTGGATTGGTGCTGCTGTCTTCGTCGGCTCAGCCTTTTTAACTGGTCTTGCTTCTTACTACGCTTGGTACGAATTTTCTATACTCCTCGATTTATCAGCTACTCTAATAATATATATACTTTTACTCACCTCAGCGAGTTTCAATAACTTTTATATTCAATTTAAATTAAGACAACAAATAAAGAAACAATTTGGTACATATGTATCTCCTGACTTAGTTAAACAATTACAAAAAGACCCATCATTACTCAAGCTTGGTGGTGAAAGAAAAGAAATGACCTTTATGTTTATGGATATATGTGGATTCACTCCAATATCTGAGCATTATAAAAACAATGATGACCCAGAAGGATTAGTAATTCTTATAAATAATTATTTAGATACAATGACAAAGATTGTTCTTAAGAACGGCGGAACAATAGATAAATTTATGGGTGATTGTATTATGGCATTTTGGAACGCTCCATTACCGTGTAGTAACCATGCAGATAAAGCCGTTAAAACATCTATAGAGATATGTGAGGCCGCTGATGAACTTATACAACAACTTGAAGACCAAGGTTTACCTAGGATTGATATTGGCATTGGTATCAATACCGGTACATGCATCGTTGGAAACATGGGCTCTGAAGAACGATTTGACTATTCCGTCATTGGAGATGCCGTCAACCTCGGCGCTAGACTCGAAGGCCAAACAAGAAATTATGATGGGATTCGAGTGTTGTTGGGACCCGAAACATATCGAAGCTGTAAAGAAAGAGCATTTTCTGAAGTCGATAGAATACTCGTCAAAGGCAAATCAGAAAAGGTCACAATTTATAGCCCCATCGTTAATTGAACCAATCTCAACTAAGCAGTGGATTGCATTTACTACACTACAGCTTGCAGACATTTATACAACATATCGTGGACTTAAATACAATTGTGTTTATGAAATGAATCCAATTACTGGAGAAAGTCCATCAGTAGCAAAAATGTTCTTTGTTAAAACAGCTGTTCTCTGGCCAGCCATTCAATCCGATAGAGAAAGACAAACTCTTGATTCAGAGGATATTAATAGTATTAATTTGATAATGGCAATGGTTGTAGGTAATAACTACAATGTATGGCGTGGAGCGGAAAGAAACTGTTCTAAACGCGGTTAAAACTGCTGACATAGTGATTGTTGTGTAATTATTTTCATTATTTTCCCAAAAGTCCTTTACATTTGCTCCGAACTATGGTATAATATACCCATACAGTTTAAAAGATAAGGAGTTTAAATGAATATAACAACAATAAAAGAAATCGTTCAAGAATTTGATGGCATCAAATTTTCAACTAGTGGTAAAACTTTCGAAGGCTATGACAAAGAAGTTAACAACACTG
>Ga0213861_10004862_pt1 | contig 10880 bp, 8 predicted proteins | sample PICome_4_FD_160110 | JGI IMG/M metagenome (GOLD analysis project Ga0213861, IMG submission 160110) | Coastal seawater microbial communities near Pivers Island, North Carolina, United States - PICO131 | ecosystem: Environmental > Aquatic > Marine > Coastal | place: USA: North Carolina | collected...
AAAATGTACAAATATTTATAGCTATTGTGAATGAAGCACCTCCATTTAACATCTTCCAAGTTAAAGGAAGCGTTGATGTACCAAATAGATTCCCTACCTCGGATAATGCAATTAAAATAATGATTAACCCAACCAAGACAATGCTTAAAAATGGCCAACTTTTTATAATATATTTAAAATCAATATTGGATAACTTCCATGTTGTTTTTATATTTTGAATAAAAGAATAATCAAAATTCACCTTAGGTAAATTGATCCTAATAATACCTCCAAAATTACTTTTAGTAGTTCGTTCTCCTTTATTTTTCTTAAAGTTTAATGTCATTGCATTTTGGCTAAATGAAAAATACTTATAAACTAAACCAAATACTAAGGCTGCTATCCCTAACCAAAGCAACCTATTATAAAGTATCACGCCTTCTATAGGAAGGTGTAATTCGTTTTTTTCCGAAACCGTCCAGTAACGCGTGTAATAATCAGTGGCAGAAGCTCCAAAAGGATCTAACATAGCAGCTAAAAGCCTGTTATCCGGGTCAGATAATAAACTCTCCATGAGACCTTGTACAAATAGGAGTAATATAATGGTTATAAATCCAGCTGCAATATTTCTAGTAAACGTAACTACACCAAAAACAATGGCTCCAAATAATAAAACATTAGGTAATATATATATTGTGTAGGCACTTAAATACGACCTTAAACTAAAAGAGGTAATAATATCAGAATTTGTTCCAGGTAATCTAAAACCAATAAATAAGGCTATTCCAATTGTAAATACTATAATAGTAACTATTAAAATCGCACTAAAAAATTTGGCGAACAAGTAGTTCGCTTTTGTAAAAGGATATGAATATAGAATTGAATGCATTTCACTTTTAAAATCTCTATAAATTGAAACACCTATAATTGATGGAAACAAAAAGAAAATTAAAATAGACATCGCATTAAAAAGGCTCGTTATTCCTGATGGTGAATTAACTACGTTAGAAGAACCCGTAGTAACTGTAACACTATCAAAAATACCAGCTGAACTCGCTGAAAAAAGCAAAGCTATTATAAAGAAAATAGCTGCATATATATAAAAGGCTGGTTTTTTAAACCAGTACTTTAACTCGTAAAATAATATTGTAGAAAACATATGTATTGTATTAGTTTGTTAATAGCTTTTATGCAAGAATTGGTTCATCTTGTTTTAAAGCAATAAAATACACATCGTCTAATTGTGGATTGGCTAACAGAAAATCATCAGCTGGTTTTTCAATAGCATGTACTCTGATATTTAACGTATTATCTTGGTTGTAATTTGACGATAATACATTGTAAGCCGCTTCCATACTTTCTAAATCGTCACGTTCGATAATTTTAGTCCAAATTTGTCCTTTAATTTCATCCGTGGCTTCCATTGGCGTTGTATGTTTTAAAATGCGTCCGCCATTTAAAATAGCCATTTCATTACAAAGCTCTTTAACATCGTCTACAATATGGGTTGAAAAAATGACCGTACAATTAGTACCAACTTCTCGTAAAACATTTAAAAAACGATGACGCTCAGCAGGATCTAAGCCTGCGGTAGGTTCATCAACAATAATTAACTTTGGGTTATTTAATAACAATTGTGCAATCCCAAAACGCTGTTTCATTCCGCCGGAATAACCTGCAACATCCTTTTTACGAACTTCGTACAAATTAGTAATTTCTAAAACCTCTTTTACCAAAGCCTCTCTATCAGATTTTGAACTCACACCTTTTAAAGTCGCAAAATAATCAAGCAATTTCTCAGCAGACATTTTTGGATACACGCCAAACGATTGTGGCAAATACCCCAGAACTTTACGAAGAGCCATTTTATCTTCAAGCACATTAATATCGCCAAACTGAATAGAACCAGAATCTGGGCTTTGCAAGGTTGCTATTGTACGCATTAAAGAGGATTTTCCCGCACCATTAGGACCCAATAATCCAAACATTCCTGTTCCTATTTCAAGGTTCAAATTATCAATGGCTTTAACACCATTTTTGTAAGTTTTCGTTAAATCGTTAATGATTAGCTTCATGTGGTTCGATATTTAAGTTCTATTTTGTTTCTAATAAGTATCAAAACTATATGTTTTGTTACAATTTATTCTTAAGAGATTAGTAATAACTAAATAATTCCTATTATTTTTACAAAATACAGTAAAAAAATGAAGTCATAATTTTAATGACTAAAAAAAATAATAAACAATCTTATGGCAAAAAAGAGCATACTTAATAAAAAGTCAATGGACTTTTTAGAAAAATATTTAAATAATGCAGCTCCAACTGGATATGAGTGGGACGGACAAAAACTATGGATGGATTACCTAAAACCATATGTAGATGAATTTATTACAGATACTTACGGAACAGCAGTTGGTGTTATAAACCCAAAAGCAAAATACAAAGTAGTTATTGAAGGGCATGCTGATGAAATTTCATGGTATGTTAACTATATTTCAGATAACGGATTAATTTATGTGATTAGAAATGGTGGTAGTGATCATCAAATAGCACCAAGTAAAATTGTAAACATCCATACCAAAAAGGGTATCGTGAAAGGTGTTTTTGGTTGGCCAGCAATTCATACTAGAAACAAAGCGAAAGAAGAAGCTCCAAAACCAGATAATATCACTATTGATGTTGGTGCAAAAGATAAAGATGAAGTTGAAAAAATGGGGGTTCACGTAGGTTGTGTAATCACCTATCCAGACGAATTCCATATTTTAAATGGCGATAAATTTGTGTGTCGTGCTTTGGATAACAGAATGGGGGGTTTTATGATTGCCGAAGTGGCGCGTTTATTAAAAGAAAATAAAAAAGAGCTCCCTTTTGGTTTATATATTACCAATTCTGTGCAAGAAGAAATAGGATTACGTGGTGCTGAAATGATTTCACACACCATAAAACCTAATGTAGCTATAGTTACCGATGTAACTCATGATACGACAACACCAATGATTGAAAAGAAAAAAGAAGGACACTTAGAAATGGGCCTAGGTCCTGTAGTGGCTTATGCTCCTGCTGTACAACAAAAACTACGTGATTTAATTACGGAAACTGCTGAGGCTAAAAAAATTCCTTTTCAGCGTTCTGCTTTATCACGAGCTACTGGAACCGATACGGATGCATTTGCTTATAGTAATGGCGGTGTGGCTTCTGCTTTAATTTCATTACCGTTACGTTATATGCATACTACTGTAGAAATGGTTCATAAAGAAGATGTAGAAAACGTAATTAAATTAATTTATGAAACATTACTTAACATAAAAGATGGAGAATCTTTTAGTTATTTTAAGTAATATTTAAATTAAAACGTCATTGCGAAGGCAATATGACTGAAGCAATCTTTTTATTTGAACTAAAAATTAACAGATTGCAACATGCCTCGTAATGACGTTTAATTATTAATATAAACAATTTGGGCGTTACCTAAAGGTCGGGCTTTCTGTTACAATCTTTTGCGAAAAGCAAAAGGATTTCTACTACAATCCCTAACGTAAATCAGAACTTTAAATCACCTTTATCACACGTTTTAAACAAGAGAATTTAAAGCTTTAAAACAATATCCTTTTTCACTAATCTTTTATGAACGAATATATAGACATCGTTACCAAAGAAGGAAAACCGACAGGAAAATCTGAATTAAAATCGATTATCCATCAAGAAGGTTACTACCATCATACAGCCCATATTTGGTTTTACAATAAAAAGGGTGAGGTTTTATTATCACAACGTTCTGCAAAAAAAACGATTTGCCCACTTATGTGGGATGTTTCAGTGGCAGGACATATTGATGCTGGAGAAACGCCAAAAGAAGCCGCTATTAGAGAAATAGAAGAAGAGATTGGGTTATCCATTTATGAAAGCGATTTACAAAAAATAGGTGTTTTTGAATGCTTTCAGACCTACGAAAGTGGGATTATAGATAATGAATTCCATAACACATTTATTAGTGAATTAAAAGTACCTCTTTCAAATTTAACTCCTCAGCAAGAAGAAGTTGAATCTATCAAATTAGTCTCTTTTGATGCGTTTGAAGCACTCATTAAAAACATTGACACTAACAATAATCATTTTGTTCCTTCAAATAAATGTTATTATGAATTTGTAATACGAAGCATAAAGAAAAATTTCAATAATTGACTTTAATACTCGTAGCCATTGCCCCTGTTTTCGTAATTATTTTATAAATAAAGTTTGAGATAAGTATGAAAAGGAATCGAAACGACTACTCCTCTATAGTTTTATTTTAGGTGCCATGGCCTCTCTATTCATAGGTATTGTTTTATCCAGAAAAGCTATTAAAAATCATTAAGAATATTCTAATTTTTAGGTCTAAATAATTATGTCCAAATATGATTAATCTGATCAATTAGAATTTACTTTTTTAATAATTTTATCCAACTTAAAATGTAATTCAAATTTTTTTAAATAAAACAGAGTATATAAAATTCATATATTTACTATTAATTAATTCTAGGGACTTATGGGTAAAGTTTTCAAAGCCAACGTAAATAATACTTTTGATTTTGAAATTAAAAATGATGAAATTTTAAATCTTGATGCAGTAAAAACTTCAGACTCACATTATCACATTCTTCAAGATAATAAATCATTTAAAGTTGAAATTAACGAAGCAAATTTCAATACAAAATCATATCAAGTAAAAGTCAATAATAATCTATATAGTATTAATATTTTAAATGACTTAGATATTCTTATTAAAGCAATGGGATTCGCCATTGGATCAACAAAACATGTAAATTCTATTAAAGCCCCAATGCCTGGTCTCATACTAGAAATAAGTGTAAGCGTTGGTCAAAAAGTAAAAGAAGATGAGCCTCTGCTAATTCTTGAAGCTATGAAAATGGAAAATAGTATTACCTCTCCAAGAGACGGAATTATAAAATCCATTTCCGTAAATAAAACAGATGCTGTTGAAAAAAATCAATTACTAATAGAATTTGAATAACTATGAAAAAAATACTTATAGCCAACCGAGGAGAAATAGCCATAAGAGTCATGAAAACAGCTCAAAAAATGGGTATAAAAACAGTGGCGGTTTATTCTACAGCAGATAGAAATGCACCACATGTTAAGTTTGCAGATGAAGCGGTTTGTATCGGTGAGCCTCCTTCAAACCAATCCTATTTGAGAGGAGATAAAATTATTAAAGTAGCAAAACAACTTCATGTAGATGCTATACATCCTGGCTATGGTTTTTTAAGTGAAAATGCCTCATTTGCCGAGTTATGTGAAGAAAACAATATCATTTTTATTGGCCCACGCTCTAAAGCCATTAAAATAATGGGAAGCAAATTGGCAGCAAAAGAAGCTGTTAAACACTATAACATTCCTATGGTTCCGGGTATTGATGAAGCTATAACCGATGTTAACAAAGCGAAAACTATTGCTAAGAATATCGGATTCCCTATTTTAATCAAAGCATCAGCAGGAGGCGGCGGAAAAGGGATGCGTGTTGTTGAAAAAGAAAGTGAATTAGAATCACAGATGAATCGCGCCATTAGTGAAGCCACTTCTGCATTTGGTGATGGTTCTGTTTTTATAGAAAAATATGTAAGCTCACCACGTCATATTGAAATCCAAATAATGGCAGACAGCCATGGTAATGTTTTACATTTTTTTGAGCGTGAATGTAGTATTCAGCGCCGTCATCAAAAGGTAGTTGAAGAAGCACCTTCATGTATTTTAACTCCAGAATTGCGAAACAAAATGGGAGAAGCAGCCATTAAAGTCGCTAAATCTTGTGATTATTTAGGAGCTGGAACAGTTGAGTTTTTATTAGATGCCAAACATAATTTTTATTTCTTAGAAATGAATACACGTTTGCAAGTAGAACATCCTGTTACAGAATTAATCTCTGGTGTTGACTTAGTCGAACTACAAATAAAAGTAGCTCGTGGTGAAGCACTTCAAATAAAACAAGCCGATTTAAAAATTAACGGTCATGCATTAGAATTGCGTGTTTACGCTGAAGATCCGCTAAACGATTTTCTTCCAAGTGTAGGGAATTTAGAGGTTTATAAAATCCCCAAAGGAGAAGGTATCCGCGTTGATAACGGATTTGAAGAAGGTATGGATATCCCAATTTATTATGACCCCATGCTTTCTAAATTAATCACTTACGGAAGCAACCGTCTGGAAGCGATTCAGCTTATGATTAAAGCCATTGACAACTATCATGTTGAAGGGGTAAAAACAACACTTCCCTTTGGGAAATACGTTTGTGAACACGAGGCTTTTCGATCAGGGAATTTTGATACACATTTTGTTAAAAACTATTATTCTCTTGAAGCTTTGAAATTAGAAACCGAAAACGAAGCTAAAATAGCGGCTTTAATAGCTGTAAAACAATATATAGAAGATCAGAAGTTACTAAGGCTGCCTATTAAGTAAGTACGATTGAACAGACAATTACGGCATCATGTAACTTTACAACAAACAACTCAACAAGAAAAATGAGCTCTAAAATAAACAAACTAAACGAATACATTGCACTAGCACATTTAGGAGGCGGACAAAAACGTATAGACAAACAACATTCTAAGAAAAAATTAACCGCAAGAGAACGTGTTAATTATTTAATTGACGAAGGTTCTTTTGAAGAAATTGGAATTTTGGTAACCCATAGAACCACCGATTTCGACATGGAAAATGAGATATATTTTGGTGACGGTGTAATAACGGGATACGGTACTGTAAATGACAGGTTGGTTTATATTTACGCACAAGATTTTACGGTTTTTGGAGGCGCTTTATCTGAAACTCATGCCGAAAAAATTTGTAAAATCATGGATATGGCAGTCAAGGTTGGTGCTCCTATTATCGGCTTAAATGACTCTGGTGGTGCTCGTATTCAAGAAGGTGTTAGATCTCTTGGTGGGTATGCTGATATCTTTTATAGAAACGTACAAGCATCTGGAGTAATTCCTCAAATTTCAGCTATTATGGGACCTTGTGCTGGTGGCGCCGTATATTCCCCTGCTATGACCGATTTTACTTTGATGGTTGAAAACACAAGTTACATGTTTGTGACTGGACCTAACGTAGTAAAAACAGTAACTAATGAAGAAGTAAGTAGTGAAGATTTAGGTGGTGCCTTAACACACGCTTCAAAATCTGGAGTAGCACATAAAACGTCTGCGAATGATATTGAATGTTTAGAAGACGTAAAAAAGCTATTGAGTTATCTGCCCCAAAACAATACGGAATTACCAGAAAATATTCCATTTAAACCTGAAGAAGAATTAAGAGACGTTTTATCTGATATTGTTCCAGATAATCCAAACAAACCTTATGATATGCATGCTGTAATATCGGGGATTATTGATTCTGACTCGTTTTATGAAATCCATAAAGATTATGCAGAAAATATTATTGTAGGTTTTGCTAGATTAGGCGGAAGAAGTATCGGAATTATAGCAAATCAACCCATGTTTTTAGCTGGAGTTTTAGATGTAAATAGCTCTAAAAAAGCAGCTCGTTTTACACGTTTTTGTGATTGTTTTAATATTCCATTACTGGTTTTAGTTGATGTTCCAGGTTTTTTACCAGGTACCGATCAAGAATGGAATGGCATCATTGTGCATGGTGCTAAGCTATTATACGCACTAAGTGAAGCCACTGTGCCTAGAGTGACAGTAATTACAAGAAAAGCATATGGAGGGGCTTATGATGTCATGAATTCCAAACACATTGGTGCTGATTTAAATTACGCGTGGCCAGGTGCAGAAATTGCAGTTATGGGTGCAAAAGGAGCAAGTGAAATTATTTTTAGAAAAGAGATTGCTGCAGCCGAAAATCCTGAAGAAAAATTAGCTGAAAAAGAAGCCGAATATGCTGAAAAATTCGCAAATCCATATAGAGCAGCTAGACGCGGGTTTATTGATGAGGTCATTCTGCCAAAAAATACACGACGCAAATTATTAAAGGCCTTTGCTATGCTTGAAGATAAAAAAGTAGATACCCCAAAACGAAAACACGGAAATATACCGCTATAAAAAAGGAGTCTAATAAATTAGACTCCTCATTTTACTTCAATTTGTGAACTTTTAAAAAAGTTCTTAATTAACCACCAAATAAACTTGTTTTATTAACTAAAATCAATTTGAAACACAACCAACCCAGTATATCAAATAATAATTTTAATCAAACCTTAAATACAAAAACAAGTGATTTTTTTTGTTGATTAATTCATTAATAATAGCTTTGTAAAGATCATACATTTGGATGAATTTTAAGCTAATACTGGTTACGCATTCAATACTCAAATTTATAAAACGCATAAAAAAGTATCAACTTAATTCATTATTCTTCAAAGTATCGGAAAAAGTACTCTGCAAAAATTCAAGAAGAGTCATGTCTTTTTTAGAAAGATTCATTTTTTTAGATATCCTGTAACGCCTACTTTCAACAGCTCTAATAGTGGTGTTTAGAAATACAGCAATTTCTTTATTTGTAAATCCCATAAACAAATAATAGCAAATAATAATTTCAGGTTTTTTTAGTTTTGGGTAATTTTCTTCAATTTTTCTAAAAAACTCAATGTTAAGATTATTAACCAGGTCTAAATGGTTTTCACTTTTGTCTAATAGCGTTGAAGAATTCAGATGTAAATTTTTATATAAATCTTTTATTTTTTCTTTTTGATGGTCAACACTTCCTGTTCTTGATATTTGCTTAACTTCTTTCTTAAGGTTTTGAATATATTCTTCTAAACCATAAACCTTTACGCCAAGTTGTTCATTATTAGTTTTTAAGAATAATAAACTATTATTTATATCGAGATTATGCTCTTCTAGTTTCTTTTTTTGTTTCCTATAGTAAACAAAAATTAATAAACTAAATAATAGCAAAGCTAAAACGGAAAATCCCGCTACAATAAGATTGAACGCTTTTTTATCGTTTTGCACTATTAACTCAGATTCAGCTGTAATTAATGAATCATTTACTTTAAAACTTGCCTTTACAGTTCTATCATACAGCTTATTTTGAAAAAATATTAATGAATCAATATAGGTCTTTGATTTATCGATATCGCCAAGATACTTATTGGTGTCAGCGAATAATTTATAATAATTTTTCAGAACATCTTCAGCCATATAATCCTTCAATTTGGTTAATTTTTCTAAATAAAAAAGCGTTGAATCTATTTGTTTTTTATTAAAAAAAACATCAGCGAAAGATGAATTTATACCCGCCTCAAACGTGAAATAATTGTATTTTACAATAGTAGAGTTGTTTTTTAATTTTTTAAATTCCTTGAAATATTTATGTGCATTTTCCAAATCGTTCAAATAGATATAATTCGAAGTAAGCATAGATAGTGCAAACATATAGTAGTAAGCATCCTCATTTATGCTTTTATATGTATCAAGTTCACTTAATAGGAATGTATTGCATGCTTTATATTCACCATCAAGAAACTTTGCATAAGCTTCAATCTGTAAAACTTCTAGAGCACCATATTCATAACCACATTTTTCATAATAGGTTCTCGCCTCATCTAAGTATTTGATTGCTGAGGTATGTTCTTTTATGAAATATAAATTTAAAAACATATCAATACATGCTTCCGCTGCAACACAAAAATTACTTTCTTTTTTAGCATACTTAAGCGTCAAAATAACACACTGGTGTTGCATTGTGTATTCATTTAAAACATCGTAAATAAGCGTTTTTATTGAATAATAATCTGCAACGCTACCAGGTATATTTTTCTCAATAGGTTCAGGAATAGCGTCAAGAAAGGCTAATGCTTTTTTAGAATCAGTATCTATATACACATAGGCAGAATCAACAAATCGTAAATAATCGTTATCTCCTTGACCAAAAGCAATCAAACCACAAAAAAACAAGCACAAGCAGAGGCTTATTGTTTTGATAGAGACGTTGATTTTTAGCATTGATTACGATTCCAAAATTATTAGAGTAATAACAATGTAAAAATATAACAAATTAAACTAGCATACGTAAAAGATTACAATTAAAACGTGACCAATTAAATAAATGAATGCATCTTTAAATTTGAAATATCAAAGTTTAAACAACACAGAAAACTCAGCATTTGTAGTGTTATGTCCACCGTTAGGCTGTTTCAATTCAAGATTTGAAGTATGCCTGAAAGAATGTCTAAAATCAAATTGTAGTTTATTGATCTCATAAGATAACCCAAAACCAAAAACATCTGAAAACGCAAAACCTTTAGCCATTCGTTCTGTAGCTTTATCAGAAACCATAGGCCCTGCGCTACCAATAGCATACGTACTAATGCCATTATAGATTTTATATCTTACAATGAAACCGCAGTTTAAAACGTATTCTTTAATAGTGCGCTTTTGCATGTATAGCTCTGTGAGTTCTTGATAATTTTCTACATCACTAGGCTTAACATAATATTTATTTAATAGTTGATGCTCGATGACATTGTAACTAGGCTCTAAATTAACTTCGAATGCCCAATTTTGTTTGTTTTTAATTCTATAATTTATTTGAGTTTTGTAGAACGTAACCTCGTGGGTATAATCGCTGGCATTAAATGGAAATTTATTTTGAGAACCCGTACCGTAAGTAAAACCTAGCTTTAAATTTTCTTTTTTAATTTGAGCATGTCCACAATAAGAATTAGCTATAAAAACCAAGGCCATAAAAAAAGAAATCTTAAATTTTTGCCTCATTAAAAATTATTTAGATCTAACAACCTGTGCATTGTACATAAATGATTCTCGCCAACGCTCAAAGCGGTTATCAAACGTTTCTGAAAACACTAAATATTGACACTTGCCAATACTTTCAGGAGTTCGAGTTATTTCTCCAAGGTTATTATTTCTAAACAAAAATTC
>Ga0213861_10004865_pt1 | contig 10878 bp, 10 predicted proteins | sample PICome_4_FD_160110 | JGI IMG/M metagenome (GOLD analysis project Ga0213861, IMG submission 160110) | Coastal seawater microbial communities near Pivers Island, North Carolina, United States - PICO131 | ecosystem: Environmental > Aquatic > Marine > Coastal | place: USA: North Carolina...
GCCCATTTCAGCCGCCAAAGCGTCGATTGGCCCCTTCAGGCTGGCTGCCGCGAAAACCACAACGGGTTCGGCCAAAGCCTGCTGCGCCCAAAGGCCAAGAACGAGGAAGAGGACATATTTCATTTGGCAGACTATCGATGCAGAACCCAGAGGGTTCAAGGCCCAGACGCGATGAAGCGGCCCGGCGACGTGAATTTCGCGCCTCCCGACCGCGAAGGGTTGCCTTAGGCGCCAAGTCCATGGAAACCTGAGGGCAATTGCGGGCTCACGTGCCCCAAACCGAGAGTAGCCATGCCCAAACTTCCGAAAAAGCCGGTCCCCCTCAGCTTGCGCAGCGGCGCAAAGACCGATGTGCGGGCGCAACTGGCCGCCCTTTGCTACCGCTACAAGGCGGACAAACTGCAAATCTGCCTTGTGACAACCCGCGGATCGGGCCGCTGGATCATGCCGCGCGGCTGGCCCACCCATAAATGCACCCCCGCACAAGGGGCCGCAATCGAGGCCTATGAGGAGGCGGGTGTGAAAGGCAAAGCGCACCCCAACTCCATCGGGGCTTATAGCTATGACAAGCCACTGGGCGACGGTGTCACCCCTGTAATGGTTGTGGTCTATGCGGTCCATGTGACGGAAACCGCCAAAACTTGGCCCGAGAAAAAGCAGCGCAAGCGCAAGTGGATGTCACCCAAGAAAGCGGCCAGCAAGATTGACGAGCCCGGCGCCCGCCAGATCGTCGCGCATTTCGATCCTTCCACTTTGGACGTTGCACAAGACGCATCATGACATATTTATAACCCATGATCAGATTTACCCTCTCCTGCGAAAACGCCCATAGCTTTGAATCGTGGTTCAAATCCAATGAGGCTTGCGATGATTTGATGACCAAAGGCTTGGTCAATTGTGCGACCTGTGGCTCGACCACGATCCGCAAGTCCTTGATGACCCCCTCCGTGGCCACCAAAGGCCATGTCGAGACACCCATCGAGAAGTTGCGCAAAGAGGTTGAGGCCAATTCCGAATATGTCGGCACGCAATTTGCCGCCCGCGCCCGCGAAATGCACGACGGCACCGCTCCCGAAAAGCCGATCTACGGCGAAGCAAACGCCGCCGAAGCGAAAGCCCTGATCGAAGACGGCATCCCCGTGATTCCCCTGCCCTTCATCCCGACCAAAAAGGTGAACTGAATGACCACGCTGATTACAGGCGCCAATCGCGGCATTGGCGCGGCATTGTTTGATGTCTTCACCGCGTCTGGGGAAAACACCATCGGCACCTCGCGCCAAGATGACGCCCATTTACCACTGGATGTGACGCAGCGCGCGTCCTGTGCCGCGCTGGCTGCGACTTTGGAAAAGACGTCGATTGATACGCTGATCTGCAACGCGGGGGCCTATTTTGACAAAGGGCTGGCCCTGCCCGACTACACCCCCGAGATTTGGGCAGACTCGTTTGCCGCCAATGTCACGGGCGTCTTTTTCACCATCGAGGCGCTCTTGCCCCTGATCCGGTCCGCAAAGGCGGGCAAGATCGCGATCATCTCGTCGCAGATGGGATCGAACACCAAGGCCACGGGCGGCGCATATGCCTATCGCGCCTCCAAGGCAGCGGCCCTCAATCTGGGGCGCAATCTGGCCAATGATCTGGCCTCCGAGGGCATCGCCGTGGGCATTTATCATCCCGGCTGGGTGCAGACCGATATGGGCGGGGCCAATGCCGCCATCACTCCGCAACACTCTGCCGCAGGGCTATTCGAGCGCGTCACCGCGCTTTCCTTGTCAAATACGGGCTGTTTTGAGACATATGACGGTCAAGCGCACCCCTTGTGATCTTGCCCTTGCCTGCGCTTGCCAGTAGGAAGCGCGCGTAACTTTAGTTAAGGCGAAATCATGCCAACTCTCGTGATGAAATTCGGCGGCACGTCTGTCGCCAACATTGACCGGATCGCGCGCGCGGCCAAGCGTGTCTCTTACGAGGTCGCCAAGGGCTATGACGTGATCGTCATCGTCTCGGCCATGTCGGGCAAAACCAACGAAATGGTCGGCTGGGTCAATGAGACCTCACCGCTCTACGACGCCCGCGAATATGACGCGGTTGTGTCCTCGGGCGAGAACGTGACCGCAGGCCTTTTGGCGCTGCGCTTGCAGGAAATGGATATCCCTGCGCGCAGTTGGCAAGGCTGGCAAGTGCCGGTGAAAACCACCTCCGCGCATTCCTCCGCCCGCATCGAGGAAATCCCGACCGACAATATCAACGCCAAGTTTGGCGAGGGGATGCGTGTCGCCGTGGTCGCAGGTTTTCAAGGGGTTAGCCCCGAGGGGCGGATCACCACGCTGGGCCGTGGCGGGTCGGACACGACAGCCGTGGCCTTTGCTGCCGCCTTTGACGCCGAGCGCTGCGATATCTACACCGATGTGGACGGGGTCTATACCACCGACCCACGGATCACCTCCAAGGCGCGCAAGCTCGACAAGATCTCGTTCGAGGAAATGCTGGAATTGGCCTCTCTCGGGGCCAAGGTCTTGCAGACCCGTTCGGTTGAACTGGCAATGCGTTTCAAGGTGCGCCTGCGCGTGCTATCATCATTTGAAGAACCATCGGACGACGCCGGAACGCTCGTCTGCGATGAGGAGGAAATCATGGAATCCAAAGCAGTGGCCGGTGTGGCCTATTCCCGCGACGAAGCGAAAATGACGCTGGTGTCTGTGGCTGACAAACCGGGCATCGCCGCCGCGATCTTTGGCCCATTGGCAGAATCAGGCGTCAACGTCGACATGATCGTGCAGAACATATCCGAGGACGGGCGCACGGACATGACCTTCTCTTGCCCCGTCGACCAAGTGCTGCGCGCGCAAAAGGCGATGGAAGAGGCGCAGGCCTCTGGCGCGATCAACTATCACGATCTGGTCACTGACGAAGGTGTCGCCAAGGTTTCGATCGTGGGAATCGGCATGCGCTCTCACGCAGGTGTTGCGGCCAAGATGTTCGAGACCCTGCGCGACGAAAACATCAACATCAAGGTCATCACCACCTCCGAGATCAAGGTCTCTGTTTTGATCGACCGCAAATACATGGAACTGGCCGTGCAAGCGCTGCACGACGCCTTCGACCTCGACAAAGCATGACCCTCCCCGGCCTCATGTCCGGTGTCGCCCTGATGGGGCACGGCGGCCTTGAAATGCTGGACTGGAAAGACGATTTGCCCGTGCCAGAAATTGGCGCGGGCGATGTGCTTTTGAAGGTACTGGCCGCGGGCGTGAACAACACCGATATTAACACGCGCACAGGCTGGTATTCCAAATCCGTCACGGGCGGCACGGCGGACGGCGAGGTGGCAGACGACGGCACTTGGGACGGGCACGCGCTCAGCTTCCCGCATATCCAAGGGGCCGATTGCTGCGGCGAGGTGATAGCCGTGGGTGCCAATGTCGATCCTGCGCGGATCGGCGAGCGGGTCATCGTGCGCACCATGCAGAACTGGACAGATGCGCAGGGCAACCCCCAGGTGCTGACCCTCGGATCAGAGCGCCAAGGCGCCTTTGCGCAATACATGGCCGCGCGGTCACACGATGCGGTTGCAGTCACGTGCAAGTGGTCCGACGTTGAGCTGGCCTCAATCCCCTGCGCCACGACCACCGCCGAAGCCATGCTGCAACGGGCGAATTTGGGCGCGGAAACCGTGCTGATCACAGGCGCGTCAGGCGGTGTGGGGTCTGCGGCGATCCAGCTGGCCAAGCGGCGCGGAGCCACAGTGTGGGCTGTCACACAAGGCGACAAGGCCGAAGCTCTGCGCGCCATCGGGGCCGATCACACCGTTGACCGCGACGCATCCTTCCCCGACAACCACTTCGACGTGGTGATTGATCTCGTCGCGGGGCCGCGCTTTGACGACCTCTTGAATGCGCTCAAACCCAAAGGGCGCTACGTCGCCTCTGGGGCCATCGCGGGGCCAATTGTCTCGCTTGATGTGCGCACGCTTTACCTCAAAGACCTCTCGCTCTTGGGGTCCACCGCTCAGCCTGATCACATCATCCACGACGTGATCGGCTATATCGAGCGGGGCGAAATCAAACCCCTTGTCGCACAAACTTTTCCGATGCGTGAAATTCGCAGCGCGCAAGCCGCTTTTCTGAGCAAAGCACATGTCGGCAAGATTGTCCTGACGCTGGACGCTTCATAGTTGTAATAGCGCTTTCACTCGGGGCCACGGCCAAGTAAACAAGGGCCATAGGGGGGCCTCATGCCAGAACGGATCGAGACTGAAAGCCGCAAACTGCTTGGACGCCTGCGCGATGCGCTGGCCGAGAGCAGTGAGGGCCAAGCGCGACTGGACAAAGTCGTCGGGCTGATTGCCTCGTCGATGTCTGCAGAAGTCTGCTCGATCTATCTTTTCCGCGATGCCGAGACCCTTGAACTTTGCGCGACACAAGGTCTGGAAGCAGAATCCGTGCACAAGACGCGGATGCGCCTTGGCGAGGGTCTGGTGGGGCGCACTGCCAAATCCCGCACCGTGATCAACACCGCTGATGCGCCCAAAGAGCGTGGCTTCCGCTACATGCCCGAGACTGGCGAAGAGCGCTATTCGTCCTTCTGCGGCATCCCGATCCAACGCTTGGGCGATGCGCTTGGCGTGCTCGTGGTGCAATCCAAAGCAGCCCGTGAACTCAGCCCCGATGAAGTCTACGCGCTTGAAGTCGTCGCCATGGTTTTGGCCGAAATGACCGAGCTGGGCGCTTTTGTTGGCGAAGGTGCGGCCCTGTCGGCGCGCCACACCCAACCTGTCCTGTTCCGCGGCACAATCGCCCAAGAAGGTGCCTCCGAAGGGCAAGTCTACCTGCATGAGCCGCGCGTGGTTGTGACCAATCCGATCTCGGACGATCCTGACATCGAATTGGAGCGGTTGCGCAGCGGCGTCGAGACCTTGCGCGTGGGTCTGGATGATCTTTTGTCTGGCAATGGCAATACCGACGCCGAGCAGAAAAAGGTCTTTGAGGCCTACCGGATGTTTGCCAATTCCCGCTCTTGGCTGGCGCGCATGGAAGCTGACGTTGCCAACGGTCTTTCCGCCGAAGCCGCTGTCGAGAAAGAACAATCTCTGGCCCGCACCCGCCTTTCGGCGGCAGGCGACGCCTATATGCGCGAGCGTTTGTCGGACCTTGATGACCTGTCCAACCGGCTTTTGCGCATTCTGACAGGCCAAGGGGCCAATACTGGTGAACTGCCCGAAAATCCGATCCTCGTGGCCAAAAACATCGGTCCAGGTGAGCTTTTGGAATATGGCAAGGCTCTTAAGGGGATCGTGCTTGAGGAAGGCTCTGTCGGCAGTCACGCCACCATCGTAGCACGCGCTTGGGCTATTCCGCTGGTCATCAACGCCCGCGGGATCACCCGCGAGGCTTTGAATGGCGACGCGATCCTTGTGGATGGCGACCAAGGCTTTGCGCATCTGCGCCCCGACGAAGATGTGCAAAAAGCCTTCAAAGACAAGATCGCGATGCAAACGCGGGCGCAAGAGCGCTACGCCTCGATCCGCGACCTGCCAGCTCAATCCAAATGCGGCACCGTCACCTCACTGCAAATGAACGCAGGGCTGATGGCCGATCTGCCCTCGCTTGATGGCTCTGGGGCCGAAGGCGTTGGCCTGTTCCGCACCGAACTCCAATTCCTCGTGCGCAACAAGATGCCGCAACGCGCAGAACTTTCCGCACTTTATTCCCGCGTTCTGGGTGCCGCCAAGGGCAAACCGGTGGCCTTCCGCACGCTCGACATCGGGTCCGACAAAGTGCTGCCCTATATGAAGGCCAACGACGAGCCGAACCCTGCGATGGGCTGGCGGGCGATCCGTGTCGGGCTCGACAAACCCGGCGTTTTACGGATGCAGTTGCAGGCGCTTTTGCGCGCAGCCAACGGCGAGCCGCTGTCGGTCATGTTCCCCTTCGTCGCGCAATACGACGAATTCAAACAGGCCAAGGCGGAAATGGCCAAGGCTATTGAGCGCGAAACAATTCTGGGTCACCCGCTTCCCTCCAAGCTCCGCGTGGGCGCGATGCTGGAAACGCCCTCGCTCGCCTTCGCGCCCGACGCATTCTACGAAGAGGTGGATTTTATCTCTGTCGGCGGCAACGACCTGAAGCAGTTTTTCTTCGCCGCCGACCGCGAAAACGAGCGGGTGCGCAAGCGCTATGACACGCTGAACCCCGCGTTTTTGCTGTTCTTGCAAGGCATAGTCGAACGCTGCAAACGCTATGATACGCCGCTGTCGTTTTGTGGCGAAGACGCGGGGCGCCCTATTGAAGCCCTGTGTTTTGCGGCGATCGGGTTCAAGACCCTCTCAATGCGCCCAGCCTCTGTCGGACCCGTCAAACACCTCTTGCGGCGCGTCGATCTGGGCGAGGTCCGCGAGATAATCGACGGCGCAATCGCAGCAGGCGACAGCTCGGTGCGGCGCGCGGTGGCAGATTGGCTCGTCTATCAGGTCTAGTCGCGGGTCACCGGAACAGGCTTCTTGACCAAAGCCGCGTGAAACGCATCCAAAACGGCCGCCTCGCCATGTTCGCGGGCCAATTTGCGCAGGCCAAAATGGACATGGGCCATCTCGACGTAGTAATCTGTAAATGCGTAATTTGTGCCAGCCCCCGCAGCCGCACCTAAAATCGGGACAGTCTGCGACGCCAGCTTTTGGGTCAAAACCGTGGCAAAGCGCGGCGCGACCTTGCTCATCACCCCGTGTACAGCCGCCCCCGTCAACCCGATACGCGCCGAGAAAAAGGCGGTATCAATCCCGTCATCGGAATCTGTCGGGCCACCCGCACCAAAGACCGCGAGACATTGCAGGCGCGTCTCCTCACTCAACGGGTCCTCGCCATATTGGGCGGCGACACCTTGCACCGCGCGAAAAATGACCGTGGTCGCGATTGGCAACTCCAAAAGGGCCGTCGGCAATCCACCCAAACCCCCAAGTCCGCCAGAAATAGCACTGAAAACCTTATGCATGCGGTCCGATCCGTGATGGGTCGTCCGACTGCGGCTGGCTGCGTCATAGCTGGCCTCAAGCGCCTTGCGCGCGGCGGTATTGATCTGCGTGCGCGCGCCCTCCGGCAGGGCCTTGAGGCCAGTCTCGACCTGCCCGCCAACATAGGTGATCGCCTTCATCAACACGCCATTTGCACGGCTCTGACGGGCCGCAAGGCCCGCGACATCGGTCAAGGCCTGCGCCGAAAGCTCACCACTTGGGATCAATTCCATTTCCATATCGCAAAGATGGGCACTGCCGCCGTCAATTTCAATCGGTCCACTTTTCAACCGTGCCCGTCACCCCGTCCCAAGCATCGGGCGTAAAGCCGAGCGCAAGGATGCGGTCCGGATTGGTTGGCGGCGGCATTTCGACCACGTCAATGCGGGCGAAACCGAAGCGGCTGTAATAAGGCAGATCGCCAACCAATAAGACACGCTGCCAGCCCCGCTTGCGCGCAGAGGCCAGACTACGGTGCAGAAGCATCGCGGCCAACCCCTCGCCCTGACGGGTCGGATGCACGGCGACGGGACCGAGCAACGCGACGGCCTCGCCACCGACGCGGACAGGCCAATAGCGAATCGCGCCCGCAAGAATGCCGTCCCCGTCGCGCGCCGTGAGGCAAAGCGGATGGATCGGCTCGACATCTTCACGCAACCGGTAGGATGATAGCGCCGTACGCCCCGGCGCAAAGCAAAGGTCATAAAGCGCCTCGACTTCCCACCAATCATTGACCGATTCAGGGGCCATAATAATTGTCTCGGTTTGCATTGGCTCTTGGCTTCTGATCATTTGCATAATCAAAAGCGTAACTGCTCAGCACCCTGACGAAAAGGCACAATATTATGTTTTATCAACCAAAAGACGGACACGGTCTGCCACACAGCCCCTTCAACGCGATTGTGGCTCCGCGGCCGATCGGGTGGATCGGGTCGCGCGACAAAGACGGGCACGATAACCTCGCGCCCTATTCTTTCTTCAACGCCGTGGCCTATGAGCCGCCGCAAGTGATGTTCAGCTCAACCTCCGCCAAGCCTGATCGGGGCGATACCAAGGACAGCGTCGGCAATATCCGTGAAACCGGCGTTTTTTCAGTGAACGTCGTCTCTTTCGCCCTCAAAGACGCCATGAACCTGACCTCGGGCGCTTGGGACAAAGACACAGACGAATTCGCCCTGGCAGGACTGGAAAAGGCGGATTGCGACACGATCAACGCGCCACGCGTGGCAAATGCACCCGCCACGCTTGAGTGCAAAGTCACACAAATCATCACACTGGAAGGCGCGCATAATTTTGCGGTCTTCGGCGAGGTCACAGGCGTTCACATCCGAGACGAATTCATGACCGACGGGATGTTTGACCTGCGCAAAGTGCGGCCCTTGGCGCGGCTTGGCTACCAAGATTATACCAGCGTCACCGACCTCTTCAGTCTGAAACGACCCTGACTTTCCATGTCCTCATAAACTCTCGCCGAAGGCCACGATTTTTCGACGAAAAATCGCCACGCCGCTAGTGGCTACCCAAGATGCCAGTCTTGACGCCATAGTCAGCGGCGATCTCGTAATCGGGATCGTCGTCGCTATCGATCATCAAATGCCCCGCCTTTGAAAGCAACATATGACAATCGCGGCTCAAGTGACGCAATTGGATACGCTTGCCCGCCGCTTCATATTTGCCCGACACGGCCTCAATCGCCTGCAAGGCCGATTGATCTGCCACACGGCTGCCCGCAAAATCGATGATGACCAGATCCGGATCGGTCTCGATCTCGAACAACTCGGTAAAACCGTCCGAAGACCCGAAAAACAGCGGACCGTTGATCTTGTAAATCTTGACGCCATCCAGCAGCTCGGTATTCGCATAGATCCGCTTCGCGTTACTCCATGAATAAGCCAAGGCGGAGACGATTACACCCACCACCACTGCCGTGGCAAGGTCGGTCATCACGGTCACAATCGTCACAAGGATCGTCACGAAGGCGTCCATCGGGGGGACCTTGCGCAGGATCGTCAAAGAGTTCCAAGCGAAGGTCCCGATCACCACCATGAACATCACGCCAACCAAGGCCGCCAGCGGAATTTGTTCAATCAGACCAGAGGCGAAGAGGATAAAGCTGAGCAAGAAAAGCGCCGCGACAATGCCCGCGACACGCGTGCGCCCGCCCGATTTGACGTTGATCATCGACTGCCCGATCATCGCGCAACCGCCCATGCCGCCAAAGACCCCCGTGACGGTATTGGCGACACCTTGCGCCACACATTCCTGACTTGCGCCGCCACGCTTGTTGGTCATTTCCCCCACAAGGTTCAGCGTTAAGAGGCTCTCGATCAGGCCAATCGCCGCCAGAATAAGCGCGTAGGGCAGGATGATCATCAGCGTCTCAAAGGTGAAGGGCACAGCTGGAATATGGAACGGCGGCAAGCCGCCTTCGATCGAGGCCAAATCTCCCACACGAGGCACATCAAGGCCGAAGCCGATCACAATCGCGGCCACGATCCCGATCCCGGCAAGCGGTGCCGGAATAATCGCCGTAATCCGTGGCATCACCCAAATGATCAGCATCGTCAGCGCGACAAGCGCCAGCATCAGATAAAGCGGCGCGCCCGACAGCCACGCGCCGTTGGCCATGCCATGCCCTGCGCTTTCGGCGGTTCCGGGCACCTGAAACTGGCTCATCTGCGCGAGGAAAATCACGATCGCAAGGCCGTTCACAAAGCCAAGCATCACCGGATGCGGCACAAGCCGGATAAACTTGCCCCAGCGCATGACGCCGACAAAAATCTGGATCAATCCCATCAACACAACTGTGGCAAAGAGGTATTCAACGCCGTGCTGGGCAACAAGCGAGACCATCACGACAGCCAAAGCCCCCGTCGCCCCCGAAATCATCCCCGGACGCCCGCCAATCAGCGCCGTGATCAAGCCCACGATAAAGGCGGCATAAAGCCCCACTAAAGGATGCACCCCCGCGACAAAGGCAAAGGCAACCGCTTCGGGCACAAGCGCAAGCGCAACCGTCAACCCCGACAAAACCTCAATGCGCAACCGTGCAGGCGTCAACGGCGCGTCCACGTCGGTAAACGATAGATTTTCTGCGGCAATGGCCAGTAGTCTGCGTGGCATAGTGAAACCTGTCTTATCTAGTCCGAGTTGCGCTGGCCCTAACAAGCGCAGCTCCGAATGTCACCCCCGCAATCGGCTTGCACCCGCGCGGCGCATCAATCACATTGAGCCCGGTCATCAACAGCCTGTGCGATCGGAAGCAACTTATGCAAACTCATCTTGGTATTATGGGAGGCTCGGGGCTTTATGGTATGCTCGGGTTGGACGGCGCAGAATGGACCACCGTCCAAAGCCCGTGGGGCCAACCTTCAGACGCAATCCTGACCGGCACTTTGGGCGGGCTGCCCATTGCGTTTCTGCCGCGTCACGGTCGCGGTCATGTACACTCCCCCACAACAGTTCCCTACCGCGCCAATATTGATGCGCTCAAACGGATAGGGGTGACCGATCTGGTGTCGCTCAGCGCCTGCGGCTCGTTTCACGAGGAACTGGCTCCGGGCGACTTTGTCGTTGTCGACCAATTCATCGACCGGACGTTTGCGCGCGAAAAGTCGTTCTTCGGGACAGGATGTGTCGGCCACGTCAGCGTCGCCCACCCCGTCTGCCCGCGCCTGTCCGCGCAGTGCCTTGCCGCAGGGCAATCCGCGGGTGTGACGATGCACGACGGCGGCACCTATCTGGCCATGGAAGGGCCGCAGTTTTCCTCGCAGGCCGAGAGCCACATGTACCGCTCTTGGGGCTGCGATGTGATCGGCATGACCAATATGCCCGAGGCCAAACTCGCCCGCGAGGCCGAGCTCTGTTACGCC
>Ga0213861_10004866_pt1 | contig 10878 bp, 9 predicted proteins | sample PICome_4_FD_160110 | JGI IMG/M metagenome (GOLD analysis project Ga0213861, IMG submission 160110) | Coastal seawater microbial communities near Pivers Island, North Carolina, United States - PICO131 | ecosystem: Environmental > Aquatic > Marine > Coastal | place: USA: North Carolina | collected...
TCATATTACACTATACTTACTAAAATTCTTAAAAATAGTAATAAATATGATACTAATTTACAAGTAGAATTATTTAAAGAAATAATTATGAAAATAGCACAGAATAACCCCACAATTACTTCTGCAGCAGCTTTACTTATTATGAAACATTTTTATAAAACACATGCACAAAATACATATCTTGATTCATATGAGTTAGATGAAAATATAAAAAATGAATCTAAAAATCAAGTTATGCTAGCATCATTAAATTTTAATAGAATAATTGAAAAAATATGCAGACTAAAAACACCAATTCCTCTAAGTTTTAATGATTTTACAGACTCATTAAAAAAAGCTTTAGAAGAATTACCTGTTATTATTAATACATTAATTTTATGTAGTGACTCGAGTGCCAAAACAAGTATAAGTAGTTCATCATCACATGTAATGAAAGAAATTTTAAATAATGGATTTATAATAAATTTTCTTAAAATAAATGATATATCAAATATTGTAAAAGTTTTTAGTCCTCAAAATGAAGCACAAGTAGTTATGGCCGGAGGAGCTGCTCCTGCTGCTGCTGCTGCTCCTACAGAAAAGTTGTATACTTTAGACAATATTAAAGAAATATTTAATATTTTAGATACTATATTAAGAACATTTTCAATAGGACAAAGAGCTTATATACAACGTGATATGGGATGTTTTAGTATAGAACAAAATACTAATAAAAAAAGTCTTTTTAGTGTACGTAGTTATGAACTCAGTCAAATACAACAAATACATAAAACTGATAAAAATATTTTACAAGATACTTTAGATATGAAGAATAGATTTTATACATTAAATTTCCCATCATTTATAGAAGTATTTATAAATAAAAAAATACAAAATTATAATTCTACAGAAGAGCATTATTATAGTGAAACTCAATATTCATCATTAGACTCATCAGAGACACCCACTAAAATACCACCCATATTTCAAAAATACGAGAATGAAACCCTTAAAACTAAACAAGCAATAATGAATCAAGCAATTAGATTATTATTAATACCATCAAATGATGTTAAACTGATATCCGGACAAGATATTTTAAATCCTCTACAACAAGACCGTGTAGATTATTCAAGTTTAGCTTTAAAATTTAATAATACATTTAATAAACAATCAGAAAAGAATTTAAAAAAAAGACTTGCTGAAATATTAAAAGTAGAACCAGATCAAAAAACAAAGAAAAATAATACTAAAAATAATCCTAAACATCTTATTGATTTATTATTAGAAGTAAAAAATGTAAATGTTATTGAAAAGAAATGGTTGGGATTAAGTAAAAAAGTAATTGGTAATGTACCTACACTTATAAATATTAATTATGAATCTACAAAAAATGGTTTAATATTCAAATTATATGAATATATAATGATTATGTTAAAATTAAAATATTATAAATTTATTGATACGAATATACGTGTACCTGTAAAAGGTGGGGGTAATTATATTGATAGAAGATTTATAGGTAATGCAATGCTAAACTTTAATCCTATTAAAAAAGTATCACAAAAGAACTTATTGAATAATAATATGAATACAAATATAACAACTATACCAAAATTAAAAACAAAAAAAGTAGAACATTCTAAAAATAAAGTTATTAAAGAATTAAAAGAATCAAAACATTCAAAACATTCAAAACACTCTAAAAAATATAAACCTAAAACTAAAACTAAAGGACATATAAAAAAACAATCTAGAAATAACACACACAAACATCATAAACTAAGTACTAAAAAGTATTAATAACCTATATCATTACTATAAAATAAAATAATCTATTATAATATCAATTGTAATAATAGATAATAGAATACCAAATATTATTCTAGAATTATCTTTTCTAATACCATCAAATGATTCAATTATATTTTTAAAACTTTCATTTTTAAAACTTTCATTTTTAAAACTTTCATTTTTAAAACTTTCATTTTTAAAACTTTCATTTTTAAAACTTTCATTTTTATACATTTTTTTATTTTAATTATAATTTTATAAGATTTTATTTTAGTTGAGTATGCGTAATTGTTTAATCTAGAAAATATTATTAATAAATAGAAATTCTAAATAATAATATAATAATATATTTTATAAAAATGCATTGTTATATACCTTCAATTGTAGAAGAATATAGTTGGATGACTTCATTATCTGTATTTATAATGTATAGTCTATGTTTATATTCTTTTAAAAATGTTATAGTGAAATATACATATAATATGAATAAAATAAATGATAATTTATTAAATAACATTATTAAACTCTCAAATTTTACATTACCAAGTATTAAAGAATCTCATAATGATAAATATAAACAAAAAATGTTTCATGAATTATTAAATATGAATTCATTAGAAAGGTGTTATATTCTTTACTTTATATTTAAAAAAAAAGGTGATTTTAAATCTTTTACATCTATTAAATATATAAATAATGAATTAATTACTATATTAAAAAATAATAATATTAGTAATATTAATAATATTACTAATATATATAAAAAATCCCAACTAACACAAGATACAATATATGTTAAATATGAAGAAATATATACAGATACAGATACAGAAGACATACAAGAATCTACACAAGAATCTACACAAGAGTCTATACAAGATACAATAGAAGATACAACAGAAGCTACACAAGAAGCCACCCAAGATAAAATATATCTTAAATGTGAAGAAATATATACAGATACAGAAGAAGATACAGAAGAAGATACAACAGAAGATACAGAAGAAGATACAGAAGAAGATACAACAGAAGATACAACAGAATATACAACAGAAGAAGATATAACAGAAAAACCAAAACTTATAACACATAATAGTTATGAATTATATGATAAAATAATGAATAAAATAGATTTAAATTTAGATGAAACTATTAGTCCAGATATACAAATACAAATAGGTGAAAATAAATATGAATTAACAGAAGAAAAATTAAATTTTATACAATGGTTGTATTATATAGGATTGTATGATTATTTAACAGATATAAATAATATTGATATTAAATATGATATATTAACTGAAATGAATAAATTAGGTTTATTAACTGGTAATTTATTTTTACAATATCAATTATTTTTATGTGATTATGAATATGAAAAGAAACTAAGTTTTACCAAAACTTAACTAAACGCTAGGTAGCCTAAAGGCTACCAGAAACAGCTTTTAAAAAAAGCCGTACCAAAAAGAATTAGTAATTTTCACTAATATTTTAGTTAAGTTTTTTCTAAAAACTTAGTTTTAGTTAAGTTTTTTATAAAAACTTAGTTTTAGTTAAGTTTTTTATAAAAACTTAGTTTTAGTTAAGTTTTTTCTAAAAACTTAATTTGCGCGCGGGATTTTCTAAATCCTGCTTTTCTAAATCCTGTTTCTGGTAGCCTAAAGGCTACCTAGCATTTTTGGCACGACTTTTGGTAAAAGCTGCCTACATATTACAAGCATACTTTATAGCATTAACAACTTTAGTATTTGAGTCATAATCGGTACCATCTACTCTAGAAACAAATTCACCACTATTTATATTATCATTATAACTTAATATATTATCTAAATTATCTTTATCACATAATCCCAAACCTATAATATCTTTTGAATATAAGTTAGCACATTCATTCATTTTAGATGTATCAGGTATACTATTTAAATATGAATCAACTACTGAATAAGCGGCTGAAAATGGAGAAAGAACACTTTTACTTATATTATTCTCAGTACCAGAAGAATAACCATATTGTCCATCACTAAATAATTGATACATATAAACATCATTAGCTAAATCTATTTGTTTATCAAATGTTACAGAAGGACAGTTTGGATTTATAGGGTCAGTTGGATTTGGAGTATCACTATAACCAGTATCATCGAATTCTTCAAACGTTCTAGCAACAAGATTTATTCCATTTAGTTTTAAAAATTTTGCAATATTTTTATAAGTTCTATCACCTTTATATATTTTTGTATTATTATTTACAATTAAAATAATAGTTGGAACAGTATATATATTAAATTGGTTTGTTTTTTTAGTACTTTCATTATCTTTTTCAGTATTTATTTCTTCATATAAAATATTATTTGGTAAATCATTAATTATTTTATACCATGTAGGTAAAAATTCAGTACAATAATTACAACTTGGTTTATAAAAAAGCATTAATTTAGATTGAGAATCTTTATTAATATAAGATGTAATAGTATTTTTATTTATTACATTATCATCATTACTTGTATTTATATCAGTGTTAGTGTTAAATAAGTTATAATTATTAGAATCATCATTTACACCACCCATGTCTTGAAATCCTTCTATAATACCTTGTTCTTCTGCATAATTTATTTTTTTTTTAGTATGTAAACTCATATCATTTAACATAATATTCATATCAACACTCATATCTGATTTACACATACAAGATTTATCATGACAGACTTTAGTTTTTAATAAAGTTTTAGGTAAATTTTTATATTTTTGTATATAAGTTTCTGAATATTGTATATAGTATTTTAGTATTAATACTATAAGTAAAATCAATAAAATACTACATAAATAAAATTCAATCATTTTAAATAATTTAAGATTATATATAAATTATCTTTATTATTATTTACTAATCTATAATGTGATTTTTATTTTTACAATTTACTTTATTTAAATTATAAAATATAATTTATATTTTTTTTAGCATTTTTAGAGAGAAACAAAACAAAATTGTTTTATTAAATAGAATTTATATTATAATTAAAACCTAAAAACCTTCACCGTGTCATATACATCCACTTTTTCGTAAATATGAAAACCTCTACTCCTTACTGCATCATATGTCTTAAAAGATCTGGTAAGAGGTCACTTTTTGAATGTACGTTCTGCTACTGTGTAATTTGTAATAGATTCCCATGTAACAAACGCATCCATAAGCGCTATTACAAAACACCAAAGGTATGTAAACGTACTAGTCCTAGGACAGGGAAACCCACTACACCGGCAAAAGCTTGGCAAGCTACCTATCAAGGGTGAAAAACCATCTCACCTGGTGCTATTTAGCACCACCTTTTTTTTATTTATAAATAATAAATGTTTTTTTTATCATTTATTTTTAATTAGTTTATAATAGACTATAAAAATATTTTATTTATCTAGTTAAAAATAATATATTAAAAATGAATAAAATTAATATTAATAATCAACAAAAAAATAACCAACAGAACCTAAATCAAAAACATAACCAACATAACAACAATAATGTAAATCACATTCAATTTATAAATTTCATAAATCATTTATTAACATTTAATAAACAAATGGAATTATTATATACACAAAAACCTAGTGAAAGAAATACACCTTTTCGATTTAATATAAGTGCAAATGTAATGATAAAATTATGTGATTTAGTTAAACCTATTTTACATAATGAAAAAAATGTGCTTATTATTGATGCTCCTATAAATATATTTGGAGATATACATGGTCAATTTAGTGATATGATACATTTTTTAGAATTAACTGGATTACCACCAAATCAAAATTTTTTATTTATGGGTGATTATGTTGATAGAGGTAATAATAGTATTGAAGTTTGTGCTTTATTATTTGCTATGAAAATTATGTATCCTAATAATGTTAATATATTAAGAGGTAATCATGAATGTCCAGAAGTAAATTCAATGTATGGTTTTTTAACTGAGTGTGAAAGTAGATTTGGTAATGAAGGAAAAAATGTATTTAATAAAATTAATGAAGCTTTATGTATTTTGCCATTGTGTGCTATTATAAATGAAAAAATATTTTGCGTCCATGGAGGTATATCACCACATTTAAAAAAAATAGAAGATATTAATAAAATTAATAGATTTACAAAAATACCAGATGGTGGTCTTTTATGTGATTTAATGTGGTCTGATCCAACAAATTCAATAGATGTTTGGGGTATAAGCTCTAGAGGTATATCTTGTACATATAATTTACAAGCTATTGAAACATTTTTAAATAATAATAATTTACAATTAATTTGTAGAGCACATCAATTAGTATCTAATGGTTATAAATTTTCACATAATAATAAATTAATAACAGTATTTAGTGCTCCAAATTATTGTGGTAATTGTGGTAATGATGGTGCTGTTATGAAAATAAATAAAGATTTAGTTTGTTCATTTATTATTATAAAACCTACAAATGAAGAAATAAATTCATCAACTATTTAGCATCATCAAAAAATATATATTTAGTATCAGTATTTGATTTTATTTCATTATTATTACTATTTTTAGAATTAATTGAATCATTTAAATCAACAGTATCTAAATCATCAATATCAATTTCATTAAATTCATTATTATCATTATCATTATCATTATCATTATCATTATCTAATTCATCTAGATTTAAATTTACTTCATCTATATTATTTATTTTTAATATATTACTATTTTCATCTTTATTACTATTTTCATCTTCAATATTATTTTCATCTTTATTACTAGTTTCATCTTCAATATTAGTTTCATCTTTATTACTATTTTCATCTTCAATATTAGTTTCATCTTTATTACTATCATTTAAAAGCTTGCTAAGACTTATATTTATATTTTCATCTTTTTCATCTTTTTCATCTTTTTCATCTTTTTCATCTTTTTCATCTTTTTCATCTTTTTCATCTTTTTCATCTTTTTCATCTTTTACATCTTTTTCATCTTTTTCATCTTTTTCATCTTTTTCATCTTTTTCATCTTTTTCATCTTTTTCATCTTTTTCATCATTATTAGTTTCTAGATTAGTTTCTATTGGTATTATATTAATTATATCTTCAATTTTAACTTCTTTTTTATTTTTTTTTGTAACTATATTATTTTCTATATCAGTAGAACCATTTACAATATCTTTATCTTGATTATCTTGATTATCTGTAATTATAATATTTTGGTCTTGTGTTTCATTAATTTCATTATTTTTGTCAACAATTTTTTCAACTACATTATCAACAAGTTCTTTTTTAATAATAGTGGTATTTGGTTTGTCCTCCATTTCTTCTCTAATAACTTGTCTTATTAATTCTATATCTATACCACTTAAAGTATTTGTTGTCTTTAATTCTTTTTTAACAACAGTTTCTAATTTTTTTAAATATTTTTTATTAACTGGTTCTTTAATATCAGTATCATCTTCTTCGTTAATATCTTCATCAGGTTCATTTAAAAAATCTTTTAAAATATTTCTAACAGGTAATTGTTTTCGTATAGTTTCATTAATACTTTCAGCAATCATAGTTTCACTATCTCTCATATTTTTCTGTTGTTCAAACTTACTGCCTCTATCACTAAATAAATAAGGATCTTTCCAAAATTCACGAGCACATTCAATATAACAAAGATGTATAAAGTGACCGCCACTAGGCACTTTTAATGATAGTTTTTTATTTCTTTGAGCACTATGAACTACAGTTAATATTTTAATATGACTCATATAGACAACTTTTAATAAATCATCTATATAATCACATTTACTAGAATTTGTAATTCTTTCAAATTCTTTATTTATAATATCTTGTGACCATTTAGGAATACGACTTAATAAATCTTGAAAAACCATTAATACATTATCTGGTGAATTATCTTGATGACATATATCTTTTGAATCCATATATATGCTTTTTATACCTTGATATATACATGTTTTTAATATACTAATTAATTGTTTAGTATATTCTTCTTTAGCATTTACTAATATACCTATATTATTATTTTCATTTGTATTGGTATTGGTATTAATATCTTCCATAATTAATTTTATATATATATACGTATATAAGTATATCTATTTTTTATTGATTATTATTATTATTTATTTATTATATTTAATATATAATCTATAATTCTAAAAAAAACGAAAACATAAATTAATAATCTAAACTAAAAAATAAAAAAATAAAACTAATATTTTATAAAATGTAACTTATATTTATTTCTTTGAGTTATGTGATTTCTTTGAGTTATGTGATTTCTTTGATTTCTTTGATTTTTTTGATTTGTGTGCTTTCTTTGAGTTGTGTGATTTGTGTGATTTGTGTGATTTGTGTGATTTGTGTGCTTTGTGTGATTTCTTTGATTTGTGTGATTTGTGTGCTTTGTGTGATTTGTGTGCTTTGTGTGATTTGTGTGATTTGTGTGCTTTGTGTGATTTCTTTGATTTGTGTGATTTCTTTGAGTTATGTGATTTCTTTGATTTGTGTGATTTCTTTGAGTTATGTGATTTGTGTGATTTCTTTGAGTTATGTGATTTGTGTGCTTTGTGTGATTTGTGTGATTTGTGTGCTTTGTGTGATTTCTTTGATTTGTGTGCTTTGTGTGATTTGTGTGCTTTGTGTGATTTCTTTGAGTTATGTGATTTGTGTGATTTCTTTGAGTTATGTGATTTGTGTGATTTGTGTGCTTTGTGTGATTTGTGTGCTTTGTGTGATTTGTGTGCTTTGTGTGATTTGTGTGCTTTGTGTGCTTTGTGTGTACGTTTATGATTTCTCTTACCACCTTTTGCAACATAATTACTAAATCCAATATCTGATATATTACCACTAGGACAATCGCCATCTATACTACCATTAAGAGATACATTTGCTGGAAGCCCACCAATTTTATCATTTAAATCAAAACTATAAACAGCACCTCCACTATGACTTTTATGTTTATTATTTGTTGATACTGTTTTCTTTAAAGTACGTTTTTTACCATTAGAAAACAACTGACGCAATACTCTCACAGCTCTTTTAACTATTTTAGTCATTTTATATGATTATATAAATTTTAAATTAGTTTATAAAAATTGTTTATTAATTTTAATGCAGATATTTATTTTAGATAGATATATAATTATATAAAAAATTGAAAAAATAAATTATTAATTAAAATAATTTAAATTATAAAAATAATATAAAAAATGGATGAGACTATAATAAATAAAATTATAGAAAATAAAATTAGAACATTATTAGAAATTATAAATAAAAATTATGCTATTAAATTTAAAAGAGAAAATATAGACAAAGAAGTTGAATATATTATTAAACATATAAATATAGTAGAATATATACATAAAGAATCTAATATTATTAAAGCAAAAAAAACTAAATTAAATATATTAGATGTAAATAGATGTTGTGCTAGAACTTGGAATAATGATATATTTGATAGAGAAACAATGTTAAAAGTTAAAAATATTGATAGAATTTTTAAAGTTATTGATTTTAAAGATATAAATATAAAGCAATTTAATGAAAAATATATACTTGGATTACAATGTAAAAAAAGTAAACTTCAACCTAGTGATTATTGTAAATTACATTCACATCATTTAATACATGGTAATTATAATAATATACCTAGTAAAGAAATATGTTATCATTTTATGAAAGATGGTAAATATTTATAAAATAAAATATAAATAAAATATAAATAAATTATAAAGATATAAATTAAAAATATGGAAGAATTTAAAAATAATATGTTTAATATTTATAATTTAATTAATGATGATAAACATGAAAACAGTTTAGTTAATGCAAAAATTATATCAAAACAATATTTAGCCTATTATATATATAGAATTGTTACAAAATATATGTATTTAGTAGAACAATCATCACCTTCTAAAGATATAGATTTTTTCTTTTCATTACTTAGAATACCAACAGAACATGATAAACATTTAAATTATCCAATTTCTGGCAAATTAACTAATGAAGGTGATTTATTAAATATGATTATACTTAGCGGTATTCAAATGTTTGAAAAAATAGATAATTATTTAAAAACATTAAATAATAAAAATAAACAAAATAAATATAAATCATTTTATACTTTTATGGAAGAAAAAACTGTATCAGCTATAATAAAAGATATTATGGATTTACAAAAATTATTACCAGGTTTATCAGTTCCTATAATAAGACCTAATTATTTAGATGATGCTCAACTATAAATGATTTAATTTAATTTAATTAAATTTAATTAATTTAATTAAATTTAATTTAATTAATTTAATTAAATTTAATTTAATTAATTTAATTAAATTTAATTTTCTTTGTTAATAATAATAACTATTAAATAATAATAACTATTAAACAATTATCAAACATGGATTCATTTAAAATGTTAATTAATACTGCAGCTAGTATGGTTGGTTCTAAATCAGCATTTACTAATCAAGATGCTATTCAAGATATGTCTATAGGTCAATACATATTATTTTTTATAATATTATTGTTACTTATTATATTAGTAAATTTTATTGGTGCAACATTATTTAATATGAGTGTTGTTAAAATAATGCCTTCAGTTAAACCAATTGATACTCTTCATTTCTTTATACTAAATATTGTATTACACATGTTGTTTTGTTAAAAACTGTATTTTTATATAAATAATATAATGTTATATAATATTATATTATTTATATTTAATTTTTAATTTTTAAATATTTATTATTTAATATTTATTATATATATTATAGTATAATATATATATAATACTATAACAAATATAAAATACTATAACAAATATATAATACTATAACAAATATATAATACTATAACAAATATAAAATAATTAAATATACAATGAATAAAAAAGAATTTAATAGTTTTATAAATGATATATCCATAAAATTAAATCCAATAAACCAGCTTTTATATCAATCATTTATATTAATAGTTTTTTATTATATTTTTGATACTATAAGTCATTTACAATCACACAAATCTTTTATTTTATTAATAGCAACTATATGTATTATTTTAGATTTATGTATCTGGAATAATATTACACAAACTATATTATT
>Ga0213861_10004871_pt1 | contig 10868 bp, 10 predicted proteins | sample PICome_4_FD_160110 | JGI IMG/M metagenome (GOLD analysis project Ga0213861, IMG submission 160110) | Coastal seawater microbial communities near Pivers Island, North Carolina, United States - PICO131 | ecosystem: Environmental > Aquatic > Marine > Coastal | place: USA: North Carolina...
GCAAAGACTGTAGTTTGTAAAGTGGTGTTCCGCAAACCAGGCTGTATCAAAGCCTATTTTCTCAGCCAATTGAACCTGTTCCAATACATTACTATAAATATTGGATTGAGATTGGTTGGCATTTCTGAACGACATCAGGTTAAATAATCCAAACTTCACTATTTGATTCCCCCTACTGTTGTGTATGCACTAATGAGAACGAAGAATGTATATCTTAATTGATCAAAACGGTAGTCTATCGCTGCAAGATGTCGAGAACATGAAGGCGTTTTCGGTCCGCGCTCAAAGCGAAGACGTAGATCGAAGTAAATTATTAGCCATAGCACAGCCTGCTGAAGATGAACATTATTGGATTGCTGTGGACGCGGTTATTAATTTAAGCGAGCGGTCAACAGATCCAATTTGGTTAGAGGAGTTTTCCCAAATGCTAAAAAAGGTCGAGCCCTATGGTTACTACGATACTAACACTCAAAAAGTTAAAGCCCACTTTGAGTATGTTAACTAGTTCTTAGAGAGCTCGGCTTTTGCCGTTCGTTAGTGTAAATGCATTACAGTATGATGTTCCAGGCACAATTATCTAGATTCGATACCCTGGCACTGGAAGTGATGGGAAAGGGTGGGTGTTCGTTGACTTTACCGACTGGGTTTTCAATTCTCAAAACGAATTAAATCGAGCTTGGGCATATCTCACTTCGACACAAATAGACTGAAAAATGTGCAAACTGAGATAGCGTTACACATGCTCGTCAATAATATTACTCGCGTGTGTTTTACGGTTAGTGCTTGAGTGTTTAGTTCGTGATCAATTTAGTTTCCCGAATCCCGCAAGAACGCGGTTTTATCGATAATCCACTTTCTTATAACCATTAACTCGGATCTACTTTCAAGACGGTCCCGTGGAATAACCAAATAGTGTTTTCGGTCAATGGCATAGCGTTCTTGTAATGGACGCACTAAATGCTTACGTTCCAGTTGATCGTGCACAAGATGGAGCCACCCGATAGCAACGCCGACACCACTAATTGCGGACTGGATGAGTAACGAATAATTATCTAGTGAAAAGCCACTATCCTTTATGGGGTTCATACATCCCAGTTTTGCGGCAAGAACGTTCCAGTTGATGGGATGCCAACGTAAGCTGCGCCAATGTGTGTCGCGCAAATGGATCAGGTTTTGGTCGGCGAGGCTGTCAACGGTTGTGAACTCAGGGTGTCGTTGCAAGTAACTGGGGCTGCAGACGGGGAATACCTCTTCGCTGAATAGTAAATCGGCATGAAGATGCGGTTGAGGTTCATGACCTAAAACAATAGCCATGTCAGCCGAGTCTAGAAGACTGTTTGGGTCTTGTTCTGTAGTTAAAATATTTAAGTCAATATCCGGGAACTCTTCCTGCAGTGATGACAGTTGAGCAGCCATAAATTGGCTTGCGAAGGCAAGCCGCATAGCAATAGATATTCGATTGGTATTTTCACGAACCCGAATTCTACTGGCGGTTTCAGCAATATAAGAAAGACCCAGAGTTACTGCCTGATATAGTTTTTCGCCGTCATCGGTCAAGCTAACAGTGCGGCCACGACGAACAAAAAGTTTCGTTCCGAGAAATTCTTCAAGTAGTTTAATTTGTTTACTTACAGCCGCTTGTGTAACAAACAACTCATCCGCAGCTTGGGAAAAGTTTAGGTGTCGTGCAGTCGCTTCAAATGGCTTGAGACTGCTCATAGGGGGTAGGGATCTATTTGTTGTAGCCATGTTTGCAAGTAAATTTAGTTTGTTTGAGTCTAAATGTTGCGTATTTAGTATAACTAAAAGTAATGCTAAGAGGAAAAAATGTTGTTGGCTATTTATCGATTATCGACGTAGATTATATTTCTGATAAAGTTGCTCAAATAAAACACGGCAACAAAACCATTTCCTGTTTTTCTAGAGGTAAGCTATGGCTCAGCTAAAAGGTATCTTTGCCGCAATGTGCACGCCGTTTGACAATAGTGGTGAGCATGTCGATGAAGGTCGATACTTGCAGCACATCGATGAAATGATAGAGGCCGGTCTTCATGGCCTTGTACTCTGTTCCGGAACCGGCGAGTACGCCTATCTTCGTGACGAAGAGAAGAAACGATTGATTGAGTTGGGTGCACGTCACGTAAACGGTCGTGTACCAACCGTTGCTCAAACCACGGCACTTAGTACCGCAGACTGTATTGAGAAATCTCGCATGGCCGAAGATGCGGGTGCCTCTGCGGTTATGGTCTTGCCACCTTTTCTGGAAGCGCCAGGCGAGAAGGGAATCATCTATCACTATGAGGCGATAGCTCGAGCGATTAGTATTCCTGTCGTTATGTACAACGTTCCAGAACAATCCTGTGTGACCATTACACCTGAGTTATACAGAAAGCTACTGGCTATCGAAAACCTGGATTATATAAAGGACAGTTCATGTGACTTTATAGCGGTGCAAAAGCTCATTGGTGTTGGTGGAGGTGTAATGTGCGGAATTGACGCGTTGGCCCCGTACTCATTGATGGCAGGCTGCATCGGTATGATTTGGGGTGCGGCAAATTTTATGCCACATGAATGTGCCAAGCTATACGATCTTATAGCTGCGGGCAAAAACGACGAAGCACTGGAGCTTTGGAGAACAATGACCGCAATTTGCCTTTGGTTTGGCGGCAACAGTTTTGACGTGGATTACTTAACTGGAGTGAAGGCCGCGGCTCGCCTGACGGGGCGTGATATGGGTCCCTGTCGAAAACCACTGCCCCCAGTTCCTGGTCCGGCACGACAGGCGATGCGTATGGCAATGTCTAAATTGCCATACAACTCACCGGGCAACGATCGACTAGTTTGGCGTGACTGGGAAGAAGAGCGTGACTGGCTAATTCAATCTTATGTTCGAAAGTAAAAAGGCGAATAACATGACAAGTGAAAAAACAAATAAAACTCAATCGGGTCCGGTTAAATTTTCTACCCAATGTGTAATTGGTGGACGTGTACTACCCGCTCAAAGCGGTGAGACGTTTGAAACAATTAATCCGGCAACTGGCGAAGTTTTAGCGCTGGTCGCAAGAGGAGACTCAGCTGATGTAGATGCTGCTGTAAGTGCAGCGCGAAAAGCGTTTGATGAAGGTCCATGGCCACAGATGTCGCCGTCTGAAAGAAAGGTGGTGATGCAGCGATTTGCCACATTAGTTGAAGCAAATATTGACGAATTGGCAATGATGGAGTCATTGGAAGCGGGTAAACCAATTTCCGATTGTATGGAAATCGATTTGCCCGAAACGGTGAATACCTTGCGTTGGCATGCGGAGGCGGCAGATAAAATCTATGACCAGGTTTCGCCTTCAGCCCGCGGTGTGGTATCAATGATTGTGCGTGAACCGATAGGTGTGGTCGGTGTTATTTTGCCTTGGAATTTTCCATTAATGATGGCTGCATGGAAGCTCGGCCCAATTTTAGCAACAGGCTGTACCGCTGTGCTAAAACCTGCTGAACAAACCTCATTGTCAACGATTCGACTCGCCGAACTTGCAACTGAGGCGGGTGTGCCGGATGGTGTTATTAACGTGGTCCCCGGGTTTGGGGAAACAGCAGGTAAAGCGATTGGTCTTCACCCCGCTGTAGATTGTGTTGGATTTACCGGCTCAACGGATACCGGTAGACTGTTTCTTAAGTATGCCGCTGATTCCAATCTGAAACGTATATTGTTGGAATGTGGTGGCAAAAATCCGATGATTGTTATGGCTGATGCAGAAGATCTTGATGTGGTAGCGGATCATGCCGTTAATTCTATTTTTTGGAATATGGGGGAGAACTGTTCTTCCAATTCTAGATTGCTGGTGCACGAATCACTGAAGGATGAGTTGCTGGAACGGTTATTAGAGAGAACTCACGACTGGGTAATCGGAGATCCAATGGATAGCTCAACCCGTATCGGGCCGATGATTGAGGCAATACATCTGGAAAAAGTGTTGGGCCATATCCAAACGGCAAAAGATCAAGGCGCTCGTTTGGTGCGTGGCGGACAGCAGGTTCGCCAAGATAGCGGAGGCTATTTTGTTGAACCTACTATATTTGATGGGGTAACAGCGGATATGAATATTGCCAGAGAGGAAGTTTTTGGTCCGGTATTGGCTGTACTTACTTTCAAAACCCCAGAAGAAGCTATAGCCATTGCGAATGATAGTGATTATGGGCTGGCGGCATCTGTATTTACGGCAAGTAACAAAACTGCACACAATGCGGCACGAAGCATACGTGCTGGAACTGTTGCAGTTAATTGCTATGGCGAAGGCGACGTAAGCACACCATTTGGTGGTTATAAACAATCGGGTTTTGGTGGTCGGGATAAGTCGTTATCTGCCCATGATCAATATTGTGAACAGAAAACGATTTGGATCGATCTATCCTGAGTGGCGTGTGTTGAGAGATACTAAAGATGGAAATAAATATTCTTCCTCATAACGACAACAATAATGGTTGGCTTCGAATTTTACCTGATTTGCCTGAAGCGAAAGTTATAACAGGCGAGCAAACATTCGATTATGCAATCGTTGGCGCGGGTTATACCGGTCTAGCGGCAGCACGTCGGTTGGCAGAATTGCGGTCAGACAAAGCAATTGCGTTAGTTGATGCCGGGCGTATAGGTAATAATGCTGCCGGACGTTGTTCTGGTTTTGCCATAGATCAAGCACACAATATACGGGCCAAAAGCTTTGCCGATGAAATTGAAAATGAGAAAACTCAAATTCGATTAAATCGTGCCGGTCAGCAAGCATTACGTGCAGCGATTGAACAACATGAAATCGATTGTGATTGGCAAAACATAGGCAAGATTCACGGCGCAGGTACCGAGAAAGGACAACGACTATTAAGGGAATTTACTAAAAATTTAGACTTGCTTGGTGACACGTACACGTTTCTGAACAAACAAGAAATGCGCGACATTACCGGTATCGATTTTTATCGTGAAGGTTTGCATACACCGGGTACCATGCAAATGCAACCGGCTGCGCTCGTGCGAGGGCTTTGTCAAACATTGCCAGAAAATGTAACTGTATATGAAAACAGCACAATTACTAATATTCACTATGGTGATCACAAACGATTGGAGTCTTCTTCCGGTAGTTTAACAAGTAAATCTCTGATCCTTGCGAATAATAGTTTTGCAGCGGGTTTCGGTTTTTATCAAAAACACGTTATTCCATTACCTACATATGCAAGCATGACTCGTGAACTCACTGCTGAGGAACTTAGTGCACTCGGTGGAGAGCGTTCGTGGGGCATCATTCCCGCACATCCTTTTGGGTCAACGATTCGGCGTTTGAAGGAAAATCGAATTTTGGTTCGAAATATTTATGCATATTCTCCCGGACACAATCCAACTGAAGCTCAACGTTTATGGGCTCGCAAGAAACATCGAAACTCATTTTTAAATCGATTCCCAATGTTGAAAAACGTGGAGTTTGAGTACACATGGGGCGGTACTTTATGTTTGTCTGAGAACGGTAATCCAATTTTTGGCGAACTGCAAAAAGATGTTTTTGCCAGTCTTTGTCATAATGGTGTGGGTATTGCTCGCGGAACTATTTGCGGAAAATTAATAGCCGAACAAGTTGCTGGGCAGGATTCTGAATTGTTAACAATCATGCAAAATGCGGGTCGTCCTAATAAAACTAAGCCGCAATGGATGATGCGTATTGGAGCTCCGATTAATCTTGCCAACCGCCGTCGACAAGCTGGCTTAGAGCTATAAAAATGATGCTAAATAATAAAGTAATCATTGTTACTGGGGCAACATCTGGTATGGGTGCGGAAACGGCCGTGCAACTTGCGGTTCAAGGGGCAAAAGTAATGTTGTTTGGACGCAATCTAACCCGGGCCAATAATGTTAAAAACCGTATCGAAAATAATGGCGGTATTGCAGAAGTCTGTATAGGCGATGTGACCGAATCTTCGGCGGCGGATAATGTTGTTGAAAAGACCCTAAGCTCTTTTGGTCAAGTAGACGGACTGGTTAATGCTGCTGGAATAATATATCGCGGTAATGCCGAGCAAACCGGTGATGATGATTGGCGCGCCAGCATGGCAACTAATGTTGATGGATCATTCTTTATGTCCAGAGCTGCGGTGCGAGTAATGAAGAGTGGTTCGATTGTAAATTTTGCATCTACCTGTGGCTTGGTCGGCGCAGCGGGATTAACAGCATATTGCGTGACCAAGGGTGCAGTGGTTCAACTAACCCGGGCGATGGCTCTTGACCATGCCAAACAAAACATTCGTGTTAATTCGGTATGTCCGGGGGCGATTGATACTCCCATGTTAGTTTCAGGCCATGAAAAACATATTCACAAAGATGATGTATTCGCCAGTAACGTCGACAGTATACCCCAAGGTCGAATTGCCGGGCCTGAGGAGGTTGCAAACGTTGTGGTGTTTCTTTGCAGTGATTTGAGTTCACACATTACCGGAACCAATATCCCGGTTGACGGAGGTTATACCGCACAATGAGTAAGTCGCTATTAAATAAAATCGTCGTCGTAACGGGAGGTGCTCAGGGTATTGGACGTGGAATATGCGAACGATTTCTTGATGCGGGTGCAACTGTGATTATTGCTGATATGCAAGGTCCTAAGGATATTGACGACTGGAGAGCACGGGTCGACAACCGAGTTAGCTGGGTCGCGACAAATGTCGCCATGGTGGAGTCGATAAAATCGTTGGCAGCGCATGTTGATAGTGAATATGGCGGTCTTGATATTGTTGTGAACAATGCCGGTATTATGTTTGAGAAAAGTATTGATGATCAAACCGAGGCTGATTGGGATTTGATGATGTCGGTGAATGTTAAAGGTCCCATTATGGTAACTAAATACTTGTTGCCACTGCTTCGTAAAAACGTCGCTGCTCACGGTGCTGCATCAATTGTTAATATAGGCTCTATCGAAGGTTTTGCTGCCAATCCCAATCACACGGCTTACTGCGCATCAAAAGGTGCGGTACATGGCCTTACACCTGCCATGGCGATCGATTTAGGACCCCAGGGAATTCGCGTGAATGCAATTGCGCCAGGCTGGATTGATACTGATTTAAATAAGGAATACGTGGAATCAGTTGACGATGTAGATCTTGCAAAGCGAGAACTGGCTAAGCTTCACCCGGTTGGTCACATTGGCGAAACAAGCGATGTTGGCGACGTTGCTGTGTGGCTGGCTAGTGCTGAGTCTAGATTTGTCAGCGGTCAGTTGATAACGGTTGATGGGGCACGAACAAAAAAATTGTCACTTCCTTCAATATTTAAACGGTAGTCGTTATGTTACAGGTACAAACAAAAACCCGTCGCGGTCGAAGTGCTCGGCGCGAAGCACGTTTGACTAAGAATTTTGATTCATTACCTGCGTTAGATAGGGGACTGCCCTATATTGATCTAATGACGGATTTGCAGCTACACAAAATGCATGATGCCACCATGCGTATTCTCGAAAATAAAGGGATTGAATTTCGCGATGATGAGTCTGCAGAAATGTGGCGACAAGCTGGAGCCACGGTTAGTGGTCATTTGGTAAAAATAGAACGCGATCTACTGCTCAAACTAATTAGTACCGTTCCATCAAGCTATACCATGCATGCCCGAAATCCAGAGCGCACAGTGAAATTAGGTGACGGTCATACCTGTTTTGTACCCGCTTATGGTTCCCCGATCGTGATTGACTTAGAAGGTCGTCGACGTAATGCCACCATGGAGGATTTTAATAATTTTGCCAAGCTAGCTTATATGGCACCTGCCATGCATATGACCGGTGGTGTCTTAGTCGAACCGATGGATATTAGTGTCCCTAAGCGACATCTGCACATGATGCACAGCTTGTTGAAGTATTCTGATAAGCCATTCATGGGCATGGTGCTTGGACGTGATAAGGCTCTTGATTCCATGGAGATGGTTAAGATTGTCTTTGGAAAGGACTATCTCGAAAGCCATACAGTAATGACTTCACTCGCTAACGGTAATTCCCCATTGGTCTGGGACGAGACCATGTTGGACGCTGCTAAAGTGTATGCGCGACACAATCAGGCCATGTTGTTTTCTCCATTCGCCTTGTGTGGAGCCAGTACGCCCGCAAGTGTTGTTGGTATGATGGCCCAAATAAGTGCTGAAGCGCTTGCCGGTGTTGCTTTTTCCCAGCTGTGTCGAGCGGGGGCACCAGCCGTTTATGGTCAATGGTTAGCTACGGTTTCCATGCAGAGCGGAGCGCCGATGGCAGGGACCCCTGAAATTTGTCATATCAACATGTTGATGGGGCAGTTAGCACGTTTCTATAAACTACCGATGCGTTGCAGTGGTATGTGTACCAGTTCGAAGGTCGTTGATGCCCAGGCGGGTTATGAGGCGGCTCGAAATATGTATGGTGTGTTGATGTCCGGCGCTAATTTTGTTTTATCAACAGCAGGCTACATGGAAGGTGCAATGGCGCAGAGTTATGCAAAGTATGCGCTTGACATTGAGCAAATGGAATTATTTTACAGGCTTGGTAAAGGCCCATCATTTGCGGACTTTGATAGCGCACTTGATGCTATTAGCGAAGTGAAAATTGGTAACCATTATTTAGGTAGCGCACACACATTGGAGAACTTCGAAACTGCATTTTCTATGCCGGCAATGATGGATCATAATAGTTTTGAACAGTGGTCTGCGGACGGTGAGTTAAATGCCAATCAGCGCGGTGTTAATAAGATCAAGAAGATGCTCAATGATTACGAGGAACCAAAGCTTGATAGTGGCATTGAAGAAGCATTGTTAGATTTTATTGCGCAACGTGAAAGTGAGATTGGACAGCGTGCACTGTAAATTAGTTGACTAAGTCTTTGTTGCGGAGATACGTTCACGCCAGCCGGTAAGAATACCGGCAGCAGCAATTAAACTCATTCCTGCTATAGCTATTCCGGTTGGCCAGACATCAAACAGTAATTTACTCCAGATCGCAGCCAATAATAGATAACTAAAATCGAGTGGTGCAAGCCAGCTGCTATCGGCGGTTTGATAGGCGCGGCCAAGGCAAATATTGCCAGTCAAGTTTAGCACTGACGCAAAGATAGCAAAACCAAGGACGATCATTGTTAGATTCGGCCATCCTATGGCGATAAAGGGCATGCTGTCTTCTAAGACTTTTGGGGCGGGGAACAATGCCAATAGAGTAATGGCGACAAGACCTGTACCCAGAAACGTAAGCGAAACCGCGCTAGCTAGCGCCAAGGGACTTTCTTCTCTGCAGGCTTTACGTATGGTTAATATATTGGCGGCAAAGAATAATCCAGCACATACCGGTAACATCTGAAGCAATGTGAATTCTTCTCGCCACGGGCTTAGTACCAACAACGCACCGCACGAGCCTATAATTAATGCGCCAATTCTCCATGGCCCAACTTTTTCTCCAAGTACCGGAGCGGCTAACAGGGAAACAAAAAGGGGGTAGGTGTAAAGACCCGCGGCCATTTGCGGCACTGAAAGAAAAGGTGCTCCGGAAAAAAAACAAAACATACATATAGTCATAAATCCTGCACGCAGAAATACAGCTTTCTTTTTCTTTGGGATAATAAGACGCAGGTTACCGCTGGAGTAGGCGAGCAATGCAGCAAAGCATAAATTACCTATTGAACGCAGTGTTTGAAACTGCCAAAACGATGTTTGATCTGACATCAGTTTCACAAGGGAGTCTTGCAGGGCAAGCACGAATACACCGATGAGCAGAAGAACCATTGCAAACATTGGCCTGTCGCCAGTCGGGCTCTGAAACACTGATGATTTCATTCGTTGTGCTTTGGGTTACTGCTCAAAATACGCTCGCATAGTATTATTCTATTCGTTTGTGTAAATAATTAGCTACTGGGTGATTGATTAACACGTGCGGAAAGTTCTGCGGCTGTTTCCACTCGTTCCGAATAGCGATCTACAAGATAATTGGAGCGTTCTCGGGTCAAATAGGTAAATTTCACTAGTTCCTCCATCACGTCGACAATTCGGTTGTAGTAGGGTGATGCACGCATTCGACCCTCTGTATTGAATTCATTATAAGCCTTCGGTACAGATGATTGGTTGGGAATTGTAATCATACGCATCCAACGACCGAGGACACGGAGTTGATTTATCGCATTAAAGCTTTGTGATCCGCCATTTACCTGACAAACCGCAAGGGTTTTTCCCTGGGTAGGCCGAACACTTCCCTCTGATAATGGAATCCAATCTATTTGGCTTTTCATAATTCCTGTCATTGCGCCATGTCGCTCAGGTGAGACCCATACCATGCCTTCCGACCATTTAGCCAGATCTCGTAGTTCTTGCACTTTTGCATGAGTGGGTTCCACAGCATCGGGTAGAGGTAAATCTCTGGGATCAAAAGTTCGTGTTTCTGCACCGAGTGCCTGAAGTATTCGTGCCGCTTCTTCAGAAACTAATCGGGAGTAGGATCGTTTCCGGAGTGAACCATACAAAAGCAAAATACGTGGAGCATGTTGCCAGCTTTGGTCATTAGCTAGTGAAGTAGCATCAATTGGATGTAATTTGTCATGTTCAATATTAAGTAAATCGTGTGGCATGAGTATTCCGCTTTTTATTCGTTTTATTTACTAATGATTTTTCTATTTAGGAGTCTGAAGTTTCAAGTTGCCACCTACAATACATACAGGCGATCACGCCTCACAAAGGCAGCAGTTCACGTCGCAGTGCAAAGATGAGAGATACTGCAGAATTCAGTTGTCCTCTAGGTATTGGACTGAGCATCGTAATCAACACTACTAAAATGCCCGAGTTGGAATGTTATTCCCGAGAAGTGCAAGCCCAATAGTAGCGTTAGATAGTCTTTCAGTCGTGATGCCGGAAT
>Ga0213861_10004873_pt1 | contig 10862 bp, 5 predicted proteins | sample PICome_4_FD_160110 | JGI IMG/M metagenome (GOLD analysis project Ga0213861, IMG submission 160110) | Coastal seawater microbial communities near Pivers Island, North Carolina, United States - PICO131 | ecosystem: Environmental > Aquatic > Marine > Coastal | place: USA: North Carolina | collected...
TTCTAATTCACCCTCAAATGCTTCTTTATATAATTGAAACATAACTTTTTCAATTTCTTTATAAGTATTCAAAAATTCATTCTTATAAGAATCAGCAAATTTTTTAGCATATTGACAAATAATTGGGTGAGGGTCAATATGACTCCAATTTTTAAAACCTCGTTGTTTTTCTGCTAATATTTTTATATCTTTTATTATATAAGATTGTTCTCTTTCATTATTATGAACATTAGAAAATATTGTTTCAAGTTTATTTTTACTATAATTATAATAAAATGTTTCTGTTTTTTTATTATCAAATGTAACTTCATATTTTATTGTATTTTCTGTAGAATTATGTTTTTTAACATCTGTAATTTTGTGTAATTTCCAAGACTTTGGGTTGTTATCATTTTTTAAATATAATGAATTTCCTATTTCTAAATCATCTATTGTAAATTTTTGATGAACAATATTTTCTATTTCATCATCTATTATACTAATCACTCTATAGAGTTTAATATTATCCATACATTTTTCTAAAATATCTTTTAATTGTATTTTAATTTTATTTATATCATTAGATTCCCATTGTTTTCGTATATTAGTTAATGATTTATTAAGGATTTTATAAGGAGTTTTAGAATTTAGTTCAGTCAATTCTAAATTAGATGTTTTTAAGCCTAAATTTAATGCTTCCATTAATTTTGGTAATTGCTTTACTAAATGTTCTTCCATTTTTTTTTCAATGTGTGTTTTTAATAATTCTATACCTAATTTTAACTTATCATTATATTTTTTAATAATTTGTATTTTATTTAATTCTGTTAATTCGTCTTCATTACTTCCTAAATGTTTTCCTAAAATAGTAAAAGTATCAGTTTTGGTATAACTTAAAGTATCTTTAATACGTTCATCAAAATCTTTTATATCTTTATCATCATTTGATATTGTTTTATCTAAATGTGTTAAAACTGTAATAATTTTATTTTTTACATTTTTACGAATAAAATCATTACCTAAAGATGTATTATAGTCTTGGTCTCCTTTTACAATATGAAGAACTAAAGTTCCAGGCATAGAAATAAATGTTTTAACCATTGTTTCTACTTTTTCAGTGGAATCATCATTTACATTAGTAAAACCAGGTAAATCTACTAATGTAACATTTGGTTTATCAGGTCCATGAACACTAACTATAATATTATAATTAGTAGAAAAATCTCCCGCTTCTTCTTTTAATGCTATAGTTTGTGCTTCAGCAATAAATGATTTTATTTCATCACTATTGTTAGTATTAAATTTTTTAACTATTCCTTTTTCATTATGTATTAATTTAACTTCTAAATAACTTTCTGTTTTTTTTCGTAATTCAATAAGTGTTGATACACGAGTGCAACAATTTACGGCTTCAGGTAATGAAATACCACTAATTCTACGAATTACAGAACTTTTACCAACAGATTGTGCTCCAACAACTACAAATTGAGGGCATTCTTCAAAAACTTTACAATGTTCGGATTCATTAGAAATTAATTTAGTTCTAATTTTATCTGTTATATCTAACTTAGTTTGATATTCATTATCTTTAGTTTCCATTTTTATATTATTTGTATGATTGTTTGTATTTATTGTTTGTTATGATAAAGTATTTAGTATGATAACTATAACTTTTTATATAATTATATTGATTAATAAATATAAAAATCAATTTTATATAATATTTTATTTTTTTATATTATTATAAAATCTTACTTAAAAAATAAAAAGTTTTGCATAAAATATGTAAAATGTTTCTGGATACTATATATTTTTTTATAATAAAAAAATAATAAAAGTTTTAAACTATATACTCCAGAATAAATTTATACATTTCAATAAAAAGTTTTGTATAATTATGTGAATGGTTCTGGATACTATATATTTTTTATTAATTATGTTTTATTAATTTTTTATTTTATGTATAATAATAATTTAAAAATATATATATTATAAATTTATAATAATATAGAATGTCAAACACAAAATCAGTTTTATTATTAAGCCCCTCTAGAAATTCAAAACATAATAATAATAATTCTATTAAATATAAATTAGATTGTCAAACTATTATTGATAAAAGTGAAAATGTAGATACAAAAGAATGGTTAAATTTAGAAAAACAAATAGAACATGATTCTGAAGATTACATATTATATAATGCGTTATTAGAAAAAAATAAACAAATTGTGGTTAAAATTGGTCCAGAAAAATTAAAATATGAGTATGAAATTGGTAAATTATTAGATACTTTAAAAATACCGACATTTTTAGAATATATATGTATATTTAATTGTTTAGATGATTTTTATAAAATGAAAGGTAAATCAAAAGATGAAAAAAAATTTATTAATTCAAAAAGAAGTTTTTTATGTAAAAAAGAAGGAGGAATAATTAATGTGCTTGTAATGCCATACATTAATAGTGGGTCTATTGATAAATATAATTGGACTAAAGATAATTTTATAATATTAAAAAATATAATAAAACATATTGTTATAAGTATATTATATTCTGCGTTAAAGATTGGTTTTATACATACTGATGCTCATTTAGGTAATATAATGATACAAAAAACTAAAAGAAAAACTATTAATTATGGAGATTTTTATAATTTAGAAGTAATTGGGAGTATAATACCAGTTATAATGGATTACGATAGAGCACTTATTCAGGAAGAATATATTGATTTAACTCTAGTTTATAATGATATTAGAAAAGTATTTAGTTTATTAGATACAGAACTTAAAATTAAATTTAATATTTCAAAATTATTAGATTTACTTAGACTATTAACAATAAATAAAACAAAAATTACAAAAGAAATATGTGATAACATATTATTAGAAATTGATAAATTAGAAATATATCTTGATTTAACACTAAAAAGAGAAATACCTGACTTTTTAAAATCAATAAATTCTAGAAAAAAATAAGTTTTATAAACTAAGTTTTTAGAAAAAACTTAACTAAAACTAAGTTTTTAAAAAAAACTTAACAAAAAAACAAAATCAATAAAAGTTTTGTATATGATGTAAAATGTTTCTAGAGTATGTATTTTAGTAAAAAAAAATAAAAAAATACAAAAAATTGAAAATATATATAAAATAAAACAAATAGTATTAAAGATTTTATCTAAGTGTTGACTATTTTAGAAAAATGAATGATCGATTAAAAGTATATGCTTTTAAAAGAATTAGCGATGAGAATAGTGAGTGGTTTACACCTGAATTCGGGCATAGCATAGTTTATGCTAAAAGTAGGGAGGATGCCCGCAAGTATATTAATGATATTGACGGGTTTGAATTAGTAGGCAATATCAGAGGTGTTGCTTACGGTGAAGAAGGTTACGAACATGGTCATATTGAAGTTAAGTGTGAGTATAATATAACATTTTATAGGAATATTAGATATCTTGGCATAGCACCGGAGGGTGCTATTGAAGGTATTGTAGATTTAGAAGATGAAGATAATCTAGATGAAAACGATAAGTAAACATCTTACCCGAACGCAAATAAGTTTTATATGAAATATGTAAAAATGTTTCTGGAGACTATATATTTTTTTATAAAAGTAAATTAAAATTAGTTTAAACTATATACCCAGAATAAATTTATACATTTCAATAAAAAGTTTTGTATAATTATGTAAATTGTTTCTGGATACTATATATTTTTTTATTAAAAACTTAAAAAATTAAAATTAAATTATATAAAAGTTTATGAAGATGTGTTGAAGTGTTTTTTATATTTTTCATCATTAATAAATTCTTCCCAGAGTTTTTTAATAGTTTCATCTTTCATATTATTATTTTTTTTAGTATAATTTGTTTGACATTTTCCTATCCAGTGTCCCATACTTTTAATAGGTTTATCTTTACTATTTTGTGATGGTCTTTGATTATGAGTATCTATATATAATTTTAATTCATTTAAATTATCATTAAAAAGTTCTAACATTGTTGGTAATTGAATATATTTTTTATATTTTTTATCATTAATAAATTCTTCCCAGAGTTTTCTAATATTTTCATCAGCCATTTTTTCTTTTTTTTTAGTATAATTTGTTTGACAATTTCCTATCCATTTTGCAATACTTTTAATAGTTTTATCTTTACTACTTCGTGATGGTCTTTGATTATGAGTATCTATATATAATTTTAATTCATTTAAATTATCATTAAAAAGTTCTAACATTGTTGGTAATTGGATATATTTTTTATATTTTTCATCATTAATAAATTCAGTCCATAATTTATAAATAGTTTCATCTTTCATATTATGTAATTTTTTAGTATAATTTGTTTGACAAGTTCCTATCCAATATCCCATACTTTTAATAGTTTTATCTGGACTATGTTTTGATGGTCTTTGATTATGAGTATCAATATATTTTTTCAATTCTTCTAATCTATATAGAAATAATTCTTTACTATTTGTCAATTTTCCCATATTATCAAAAATCATATTAAATTTCAAATTAATTTCATTTTTAGCATCATTATCATCTTCCTCTTCATTTTCTTCCTCTTCATCTTCTTCCTCTTCTTCATTATCATCACCAGTATTTTTAATAATATTAGTATATCCTCCCAAAGTTTTGTTTTTATATGATTTATAAATTTTAGAATCATTTTTAGCAATAACTTTTAAAAAATGATTAATACTATTTTCATCACCTTTTGATGAAAAAGGTAAAATAATTTTAGCATTTATTTTACTTTTATCTAATCGTAAAGCCCTACCAATAATTTGTATAATAGTTTCTTGATTAGAAGGTAAATGTAGCATACATACTCCTTGTGTAATAGGAGCATTAAATCCTTCGGTTAAAATTCTAACATTAACTAGAAATGGTATTTCATTATTCTTAAATTTTTCTATAATAGTCTTTCGTTGTTTTTTTGATGTTTTACAATCAATATATACACTTGTATCATTCTGTATTTCATTCATTAATTCATTAATTTTTTCACCTTCTTTTTGTGAATTACAATAAATAATTATATTTCTATAATTATTAATTAAATAAGAACAAACTGATTTATTAGTAGGGTCTTCATTAAAAATAGGTATATTTATTGTATAATCACATAAATAACCTTGCTCAATCATTTCTCTAATATCTTTTTTATAATAAATAAAATCTTTTTGTTTATCAATAGTTGCAGATAAATAAACATTATTATTATTTTGTGACAATGATATAATTTTATTAATATATTTTAAATTATTTAAATCATCACCATCATTTATATTGTCATCAATTTCTTCAATGTCTTCAATGTCTTCTTCGTCACTATTATTATCTTCATTTTCATAATCATCTTCATAATTTTCTTCATCTTCATAATTTTCTTCATCAATATTATCAGTATAAATTTTAGGTATTTTTATATGATGAGCTTCATCAACAAATATTTTTTCAAATGTATTAATATATGGTGTAATTATATCAATACTATTATATACACAAATACAAATATTTTTAGTCTCATTGTATATAGTATTACCACCACCAATACATTGAATAGTATCTTTAAAATTAGGAAAATTTTTAGTTAATTCTTCTGTAATTTGTTCCAATAAAATAATTCTAGGAACTAAAATTAAATATTTAAGATTTTCTTTTAATGAATTTAAAATAATTAAGTTTTTACCAGTTCCAGTTGGAAGACATATAATAACATTTTTTTTACTAGTGGTAATTAAATCAATACATTCAATTTGATAATCTCTTAAAATTATATTTTTTTTATCTTCTTTAATAATAGATTGATTTTGTAATAAATTTTCATTGTTTGTAATTATTTCTTGTGTATCTTCTTTAATAATAGATTTATTTTGTAATAAATTTTCACAGTATGTAAATATTTCATTTTTATCATAAGATTTATCAATAAATTTTTTAAATTTATGATGTTGGTCTAAATTTGATGAGAATTTACAATTATTATTACGTGTTATAATAAGTTTTTTCCATCTTATAATATATTCATCACTTTCAATACAATATTGATTTTGACTAGCAACAAAAGTAGAACATTCTTTCCACGTTAAATAGTTTGAACGTAATTTACATTGAACTATAGTATCAGTTAAATTACTTGCGTCAATACCAGTATCTTGTTTTGTCATTTTATTAATTTCTTTAAATTCAGGGTCAATATCACCATATTCATAAAAGATTTGATTATATTCATTCATTAATTTAATACATGAATAATATTCAAAAATTTTTGATAATTGTTTATTATCTATAGTTTCATTTGTTAATCCAGAATTTATTAAACTTTTATATCTTTCATAAATATGATTATTATATAATAACTTAAGAGTATCTATAGTATGTGAATTCATTTTAATATATTATAATTTATATATAATTATTTATATGTTTAAGTTTATATATTATATTTTCAATTTTTATTTTGTTTTAAATGAAAATATATAGCATCCAGAAACATTTTTACATTTTAATATAAAATATGTATAAAATATGTGAATGTTTCTGGAGTATGTATATTTTTTATTAATTATTTTTAATTATTTTTTTAATATTTAAAAATTGATTTTATAATTAAATAAAAAATTAATTTATATTTATAGTTATTTATATATAAAAATACAAAAAATAAAATGAATAAAGATACACTAGATACAGGAAATATTTATTTATTACAACTTGAAGAACATAAAAGTAAAAATATCTATAAGATAGGTAAAACAAGTCATGTAAAAATTAAAGATCGTATAAAACAATATCCTAAGAATACAAATCTTATTTTTAGTTGTAATTGTATTGGAATAACTCTAATTGAAAGGGAAATAATAGATACTTTTAAAGTAATATTTACAAATCATCTAACAGGATATGAATATTTTGTTGGAAATGTTGATGATATGTTAATTGAATTAAATTTGATTATTAATAAGTATCATGAAACATTTAATAAAGTTCAAAATAATTCATTTTTTGCTAATTTAAATAATGATTTTAATAATATAAATGATTGTTTTACACTTAATATAGATGAATTAAGTAATTTACTTGACAAAACTGATATCTCTATGAATGCAAAAGAGGAATTATATGAATTCAATATAATTCAAGAATATAATAAACTTATTAAAAATAAAGAAATAATTAAAAATTATGATAAAGCAATACTTAATATTTGTGAATGTTTAATTGAAAAAGTGAAACATGATAAAGAGCACGGTGATTATTATTCAGAAATAAATAATAATAAATTAAAACAAGCAGGTGAATTATTATTTAATTATAATGGTACATCTGTTATGTTTGATACATTACAATTATGGATTCCAAAAAGATATAGAAATGAAATTTCTATTTTATGGAATGGAATTGGAGATTGGTGTGCATAAGATTTAAATTTTTTATAAATTTTATATATTTAGATTATATGTAATATGATATATAATCTAAATATATAAAAAATTAAATAAATTTATTTTATAGATTTTTTAGTATTCTCATTTATGTAAAAACTTAATTTATTAACAATAATAAACTTATTAAAATTATTGAATTATTACTTATTATTTTTTTCTGTCATTTTAAATTCTATAAATTTATATGTATTTATTTACAAGTATAAATTAAATTTTATAGTATTATTATTTTTAAATTAAATTTATAATGTAATATATATAGATACTATTTTTTTATGTTTAATATATTTTTGAAAAGTTGAAAAGTTAGACTATGTTTTTAAAAGTATTTTATTATTATGCATAATTCTTAGATACTTATTATTTTATAGTCTAACTTTTCAACTTTTCAAAATATATATTATTAAGAATTATCACTATTAGTAATATCAGGTATATTTATAATTAAAAAAATATGGAAAATATGGAAAAGTTAGACTCTATTTTATAAAGTATCTTAGTGTTATGCATAGTTCTTATATACTTTATAAAATAGAGTCTAACTTTTCCATATTTTCCATAAAATAAAATATTACATTTCAATAATATTATTTGATTTATACCATTTAGTTATTAAATTTTTATCATTACCAATTCTTTCAATGTAATATTTTTTAAAAAATATATTAGTCCTTAGTAAATCAAAGAATTTAATTTTACTATAATTTTCTTTCTTCTGTCTAGATAAATCTAAATATGTTTCACTATTTTTAAAGTCTTCATATATATCTTTCATAGTAATATGTTTAGTAATATCTTCTGTATAAGTATCTTTAAACCATCCTACAATATCACAACAACTTTCTAAATAACTTTGTGTTCTAGATATTATACTAGGTGATAATTTAATAATACTACTATTAGTATGATAATATATCTTATGTCTATCAGCAATAATTTTAAATAAAACACATTTATATGACTCTTGAAATTCTGTAGTCTTATAATATGGATCTGCTTTATATATATATTTAGTGTCATCTAATAGTGTTTCGTCTGTTGTAAATGAAGCTCTAAAATAAATATCAATTAAACGTCTAATTTCAGCCTCCATTATTTTATCTTTAAATAATGGTTTTTCATTACATTCACAAATCATAGTATTATTTAATTCTTTTTGTGTTTCACTTTCAAAATGACCTCTTGCTGAAAAATTACCACCACCTGTAATTTCTTTAACTATTGAATTTTCAAATTTTTTATTCGACGGTGGTTCCCTAAATACTATATATCTCTTTTTATGCATATTGGCTTTTTCAGGATTACTACCCATCTTTGAATTTTCAAATAATAAATTATTATTTCCTAACATTCCATAATTACCCATCATTTTTAACATTAAATCATTTATAACACCTTTGCCATTACCACCTCCACCATTATAAATTATAAATTTTTCAGGACATCTACCATCTATTCCAGAAGCAAGTATATCTAAGAATGTTTCTCGTTCTACTTCAATAGGCATTATTTGTTTTAGTAATTTATTTACAAACTCTATTTCATCTTCTGTTGGTTCTCTATAATCATATCCTGTAGTAATTGTTATATAGTCTTCTGGTTTATAATCACGAAATACACACTCTTTCATATCATAAACTTTATTATTAAAACCAAACAACCACCATTTATCATCAAAAATAGTATCTCTTTTAGTATTATATTCTTTATAAGTTTCGATAATTTCACGTTTATAACTTATAGTTTTTAGTTTATCAATCTTGTTTTTATATTGTTGAAATTCTCTACCAACTGTTTCCCAATATACATTTACTAAAATATACTTCAAAAATTCATGCAATTCATTACTTATAAAACTTCTTAAAACTATATCATCTTTTTCCCAATATCTACCATTATAACAATAAAGTTTATATACTTCACCTTCAACTTTATAAAAAAACTTATTACCTGCTAATAATTTTATAAAAGAACAAATATCAGTAGGTGCTAATTGTAATGTATTTTTACTAATAATATCAATTGCTGTTGGTTTATTATCCTCCATAGCATAATAATAAATAGTTGCTACATTATACCCTTTTTCATTATGTTTATCAAAAGAATTAAATTTTTTACTAGTAATATCAAAACCATCATATTTTTGACCTTTTGAACTAAAATAATTAAATAATTCTAAACCATCACTGTCATTTGGAAATATTTTTTTTATTGCCATTCCAATTGCTATCCAGGTATCATAATCATCAAATCTTTTTTGTTTATAACATTTTTCAAAAAGTTGTTTATATAAATTAGACCTAAATATAGTATTACTTAATAGTTCTGGATGTATAACATTTGTAGTTTCAATAATAGTTGTATTAGTAGGTATAGTAGTAATTTCTAAAAGATTAGTATTATTATTTATATCCTGAATAGTTGAAAGTGGTTGTGGTTGTAATTGTGTATTAGGTGTAGTTTTTTTCTTTCTTGATTTATTAATAGGTGTTGTAATTACAGACTTTATTTCAATAATTTTTTTTGTAATATTATTAATATTAATACTATATTCTGGTATATAATCAATTATAAAATCTATCATATTACCATTAACAATAATATGTTTAGATATATCTTTAGAATTTCCTTTATATTGGTTAGGACATCTAAACCAATGCTCTGAATATATTTTAATATCTACACAAGTAATAGTTTTATTATCTAAATCATAAACAAAATCAGTAGGATTAGCATTTATAAAATCTACATGAATTTGTTTTAATTTTTCAGTAGTAAGGTTCCATTTAGGTATAGAATAATGATACGAACCTTCTTTTTTATTATTTTTTGTATATTTAAAATCAGTATCTTCAAATTTTAAATTATAATATGTTTCTAGAAATGTTTTTAGTAAGTTGAAAAATATTTCTATAGATTTATTATAATGATCTAAATCACCAAAAAATATATAAGTTGTATTTTGATGAATACGAAAATGATAAGAATTATTTACAGTTGTAAGTTCTTCAATAATATCTTCAATATTTTCAAATTGTATAAGTTTATCATCAAAACTTGATAAAGTCATACCACTATATTGCTTAACAATATAAATAGAAAATGTAGTTGTCATTTTAAAATAAATTTAATAAATAATTATAGTAGTGTGTTAGTATAAATATATATTATTACTAATATATATATATTATTTTTAAATATAAAAAAATATAAAATAATATATAAATATAAAAAAAAAACAATATTATATAATTATAGTAAAAACAATTAACATTTAAAAAATGGAAGCCCAAAATGGTGAGAATTCTCCTTCACAAATTATTATAATACAAAAAACACCAGATTATGTAAAAAGAGCAACAAAAAAATATTATATGAAACAAAAAGAAGAAGACCCTGATTTTATGAAAAAAAAAATGAAAATAC
>Ga0213861_10004877_pt1 | contig 10858 bp, 9 predicted proteins | sample PICome_4_FD_160110 | JGI IMG/M metagenome (GOLD analysis project Ga0213861, IMG submission 160110) | Coastal seawater microbial communities near Pivers Island, North Carolina, United States - PICO131 | ecosystem: Environmental > Aquatic > Marine > Coastal | place: USA: North Carolina | collected...
CATCCAAGGAGAAGGCTCCAGCCAAGAAGGCTCCAGCCAAGAAGAAGGCTCCAGCCAAGAAGTAAACGTGACCCTCAGTCACATTGGAATACCGTTTGGGAGGCCTTTGGGCCTCCCAAACGGGCTTTCTCGCTAGCGCTTGTTGTGCCGCGCTACCCCCCGATGCCGGTAGGGCGCTGGAAGCTCCCGTCAGAGACTTGTTATGAGCTTGTACACCTCGGCGGCACCCAGGTCGTGCGGTGCGCCCAAGCTTGACAAGCGATGGTTGATGCGAGACCGAAATGCGTCGAGTGTGCTGTCATCCACAGCCTTCATCGTTGATTCAAACTGGCTCTCATGGGCAAGAAGCGCGTGCAGCTTGGTTTCAACGAAGCCACTGACGTCTTCAACATGGTCGGGCTCGTCGGCTTCCCAGAGCATCAGTGCGTCAGGCCGATGGTGCGAAAGGCCGTGCTCGGGAAAGAAATGGGGATCACGCGACGCAACGATGCCCTCGCATGTCAGTAAGCCTGCGTGACGATGGTCAGGGTGCAGGCGGTATCGCTTCCAGGGGTCATGGCCGAGCACGATCTGCGGTCTAATCTCTCGGATGACGAGAGCAACCTCTGCGCGTACGGCGAGGGTGCTGTCCAGTTCACCATCGACGTGACCGAGGAAACGGACCTCGCCCGAGTTGCTCGGTGACGATCCGGCGAGCCGGAGAGCCGCCTCGCGTTGTTCTAGCTGGCGACGTGCAGCCAACGCGTCGACATCCGCGTCGACATCCCACGTCCCCTTTGAGCCATCGGTGCAAACGAGATGGTGGATCGTGCAGCCATCGGCCGCCCACTTGGCTAACAGCCCGCCACATCCGAACTCCACGTCGTCAGGATGAGCGCCAATTGCAAGCGCTGAAGTGGGCGTTGTGAAGTTGCGGGTGTAGCTCGAGGTCTCACCATTGATCGCCGACTTCACGTCGGGTTGGCCGGGTTCGTTCGCAGCCATAACGGCAACGCCTCCTTAATTCGGGGATGGGCAAGATCGTCAGGGGTGTCGACATCGAGTGAAAGATCGCAATCGGGACGAACTTCAATGGTGATGCCGAGTGCCTGAGCGGCTGTAAGGTGCCGGCTGAAGGAGCCAGGTCCGTAAGAGGCAGCGATTGCATGGCGAAGAGGGAACGACAGCACGTTGGTGCCGTCGCGACGCCGATCAGGAACCAAGGTAACAGCTTGAGCCCGAGCGACTGTCGGCAGCATTGTTGGGTGTGGCAGATCTGCATGGGCGATGATGACTTGGTCATAACCGGCGTCAGCGATTGCTGCAACCCCATCGTCAATGGCACCGTTTAGGCCGAGGCCAGGCCCCCAGATGACCGCAGCACCGTGTTCGGCGGCCCAGTCAGCCACGTCGCCAGAGTCGCAGGCCACGAAGACGTCGAGCGAATGGCAAGAGCGGACAACTCCGGTTGCCATCCATTTGGCGAGCCGAGCTCGATTTGGTTCAGCGACCACATCTGCAAGACGGCCCTTTGCTGCGTCAAAGCGCTTTACTGGGATCAACACTGCGACTCGCACCACGCCTGACTGTACGACGCTATGTCAGTTATTCGGTAACTTGCTGATCGCTGGCTGTTAGCGAGGCGTGACGTTCGGTGACTCCGTTCGTAGCCTGCATGGATGGTCACACATGCTGTAGAACGGATCTCGACCGATCATGCTGGGATCACAGTCGGCGTAACTGGCCAGCAGTGGCGAGGGTCTGTCTCGGCATGGGGTGCAGTGACCCCTTGGGCTGAGGAGCGATTAGCGCCGCTTGACTGGGCGGTTGCTGCCGATGATCGCTGGCACCTGCCATCCAAAGAAGCAGCAGTCCGGCAGCGCCGCTTCGACGGCACGCCAGTGATTGAGACGCGTGTGCGCATCCCCGATGGTGATGCAGTGCAACGGGTTTGGTGTGTTGCTGATCGCGGCGGGCTTACAGTGATCGAGATCGAGAATGACTCGCCCCTACCGTTTGCGGTCGCATTCTTCGGTCGGAGTGTTCTCACTGAAAGATCACCGAGCGATGTGCAGATTCAGGGCATCGAGCTTCCGGATGATGCAATCACCATGCCGGTCGCACACCACACGTCGATCCGGGTGGCGATTCCTCATGGGCCGCTTCCAGCCGGGGTCGACCCTCACGCAGTCTCGCTTGCCAGCCTGCCCAGCGGCGCGACGGTCGCTGATGGATGGGTAGCGCTGACCGACCGGGCAAGTCGGATCGATCTGCCGGACGTGGGTCTTGCCGCTGCCGTCACTGCTGCGCGATGCGACCTAATGCTTGCGGGTCCTGTCAGCGCTGATGACGACCCAATCGGCTTTGTTCTTGACGTCGGGGAACTCGTGCGTTGCGGAGATGAAGCTCAACCGTGGCTTGCCGAGATCGTTAGGCCGTTAGAAGCCGTCGCCCGCGGTGACGATCCACAGCTTCCCGCAGCGCTTGAAGCCGCTCACCGTATAGCTGTCCTTGCTGGCGACCGACGCGCCGCTCGTGATATCTCAAACATGAGAGATCGAGTATCCGGACGTATCCCCGCTCCGGAACTGAAACCATTCTCCGAGCTAGAGCGCAAGTCATCTGCCGGACGTTTTGTAGCGTCGGTTGAACTCCGCCTCGTCAGTGGCGGCGACCTACTGCCCATGGGCATGCCGTCTGCATGGCTCGGGGTGAACTTTGAACTGCACGGGATCCCAACGTCATCGACATCGACAGTATCGATCGCAGTGCGCTGGCACGGCGAGCGCCCGGCGGTGCTTTGGGAACAGACAGGAGAAGCACAGCGGCTCACGGCGGCGTCTATCGATTCCGCATGGTCATCTGAGAGCCGAACGGGCGAAAGCTTATGGGACGCACCGCGCTCGGCGCGAGCGACGAACCTACAGGTATCTGCCGGTCAACTGTCTGTGACGCCGCAGGTTGCTCCAGCTCTTCCAGAATCGCAGCCAGCAACAGAGGGGGCCTCACTGGACCTGAGCAGTATCTGCTCTGTCGCAGATCCAGACTCGACAAGCTTTTCATAGACGACAGCAGCCTTGCGCCGGTAGGGCAGGCTGGTTAAAGCTGGCAAGATGCGTGGTAATGGCCACTCTCTCTAAGAGCTCAAAAAAGCGAGCGCCGACGCGTGCAATTGAAAAAGAGATGTGGGCTCGCGGCCACGACGTGGTCGTTGGCATCGACGAAGTCGGTCGGGGGTCGTGGGCTGGGCCGCTGATGGTGGGCGCAGCGATCGTGCCGCGGGACACCCGCATTAACGGTATCCGTGACTCAAAACTATTGACCGAACGAGAACGCGAGGCGTTATTTCCCAAAATTGCTGAATGGTGTGTGAGTTGGGCCGTCGGCGCAGCAAGTCAAGAGGAGTGTGACCGCCTGGGCATGTCAGCTGCGCAGAAACTCGCAACGCGTCGAGCCATAGAGTCCCTGACGGTGACTCCTGATGTTGCTATCACTGACGGGAAATGGGACTTCGTGTCCCCGTCGGTGGCTAACGTCGAGTTGGCCGTGAAAGCAGACCTACGCTGCCTGAGCGTTGCCACGGCCAGCGTCCTTGCCAAGGTTGTGCGCGACCGATTGATGTGCGAGTTGGCCGAGTCGTATCCGCATTGGTCCTTCGATACGAACAAGGGCTACCCCTGCCAGGTCCACAAGGCAGCAATCCAAGGGTACGGCCCATCAGCTGTCCATCGCCGCAGCTGGGTCTTTATGGACAACTACAACCCGTGGACCGCAATCCGTCGGACGCCACCGGCGGGCCAGACCAGTCTTTTCTGAACGAGCGGCTCAAGATGCTCAGAATCCGCTGGCGAGTGCAGTCAGCCAGCGAAGCACAGCGTGCGGGTCAGAGAGGCGGTGTTGAGCGATGGTCGGCGCGGTTCCGACTTTGATCGAGATGTCGTTGCCGCGAAGCACTGCGAAGGCTTCTTCGTCGGTGACGTCATCGCCGATGAAAACCACGGTGTTGGCGTTTATGGTCTGACGAAGTTGGACCACGGCGGCGCCCTTGCTGGTGTGACGAGCGAAGAGTTCGAGCACATTGCTACCCGGTTTGCATGATGCACCGTCAACGGCAGTGGTCTGCTGCTTGAGGTTGGCAAGAGCCCGGTGCGACGTGTCGGGATTGGCGGTCCGCACGTGGATGGCGACGCTTGCGAATTTCGTTTCGACCCAGGCACCGGGTCCTGCCATTGCGGCGGCCTCCTGCGCAAGCATCCGCAACGTGGAGAGCCGAGTGTGCTCTTCGTCCGTCAGCGGAAGCATTGGCGTGTTGGCCACTTCGATACCGTGGCTACCAATCAGGTGGACGTGGGAGGGCAACCCGAATGTCCGCATACTCGTGAGTGCTCTGCCAGAGACCACCGATACTGCGACGTCTTTAGTGTCGAGCTGCTCGATCGCTTCCGCTACACCGTCGAGTAGCCGTGCATCATCGGCATGGTCGACGAGCGGCGAAAGCACTCCGTCGAGGTCCAGACCGATCAGGATCGGCCGCGGCGCCGCAGCGACGCTCTGAGCGAGCTCGACAGCATCGTCGAAACGCAGAGTCCTGGCAGTTCCATTATCTCTGTCGGGGGTTGATTGTTTCGTCGTCATGACCTGGAATTTGGGGCCACGAGATTGGCAAGGAAACGGTCGGCCCATCCCTGGACGTCCATGCGTTGCACCTGTTGTCGTAAACCACTCATGCGCTGCCGCCGCTCGTGACGATGCATTTCGACGGCTGTGACGATCGCTCGCTGGAGAGCTCGATCGTCGTGGGGATTGACAAGAACTGCGTCGGTCAGTTCATCAGCAGCTCCAGCGAACTCGGACAATACGAGGACGCCGTCGCCATCGATGTGCGCTGCGGCGTACTCCTTGGCGACGAGGTTCATACCGTCACGGAATGGAGTGACCAGCATGACGTCACCGGCCCGGTAAAGCGCAATCAGCTCGTCGTACGACAGAGTTTGATACAGGTAGTGGATGACAGGAAGCCCGATTCGGCTAAACCGCCCGTTGATTTCGCCGACAAGCTGCTCGATTTCGCGGCGTTCGTCCTGGTAGTGCTCAACAGCTTCGCGAGTGGGCGTGGCAACCTGCACCATCACACATCGCTCTGGGTCAATTTCCCCGGACTCAAGGAGGGCATCAAAAGCGCGTAGACGAAGCCCGATGCCCTTCGTGTAGTCGAGGCGGTCAACGCCGAGCAGAATCACCTCAGGGTCGCCGAGTCGAGCGCGGATTTGGCTGGTGAGCTTTCGGGTGGCGCGGCCAGCGGCCATTTCTTCGACTTCGGCAAAGTCGATCGAAATTGGAAATACGCCGACTGATGCGTGATGTGTGGGGAGTTTGATAACCCCGTTGTGCTCTTCGACCTCGAGTAGTTGCTGCGCGCAGGCGGCGAAGTTCGCAGCGCCCATTGGACGTTGAAATCCGACAAGATCGCAGCCGAGCAGTCCTTCGATGATTTCGTTGCGCCACGGCAAACGTGAGAACAGCTCGTACGGAGGGAACGGGATATGCAGAAAAAAGCCGATGGTGAGATCAGGGCGTAGCCGGCGCAGGATTGCTGGCACGAGTTGCAGGTGGTAGTCATGAATCCACACGATTGCGTTCGCCGGTGCGATGTCGGCCAGTGTCGAGGCAAAGCGCTCGTTGACGTTGCGATAGGCGTTCCATTGCAGACTGTCATAGGTCGACTCTCGAAGGGCATCGTGATAAAGCGGCCAGAGTCCATCGTTTGAGACTCCCTCGTAGTAGAGCAAAACTTCTTCGGCACTAATGGGAACCGGGTGAAGGTCAACGCCGTCCACGCTGAATGGTTCAGCGTTGTCGTCGGGTTCTCCGGTCCAGCCAACCCAAGTACCACCAGACGACCGCAGCATGGGGAGCAGGGCTCGGACCAAACCACCTGGGCTAGCGGTCCAACCGGACTCTGTGTTGTCATCTCGCATGACTGGAAGGCGATTTGCGGCGATGACGATCGGCCGATTGAGGGGTGCGCTGGGGCTGACCTGGCTTGGCTGAGTGGTGGGGGTGAGCTCGTCGGTCATGAACATGGTCTACCTGATTTTCGGCCATTGGCCCAGCGTGACGCAGAGCGGTCGCCGGAGCAGCAAGACTGGGCAGGAAATGACTGAACCTGACTACCTCCGCATGATCCTGAACGCCCAGGTCTACGACGTCGCTGTCGAGACGCCGCTCGATGATGCGCCTGCGCTGTCACGCCGCCTCGGCAATGACGTGTTGCTGAAGCGGGAGGACATGCAAGAGGTCTTCTCTTTCAAGATCCGCGGGGCGTATAACAAGATGGCAAACCTCGCACCTGAGGAACGTCAACGTGGCGTCATTGCGTGCTCGTCGGGCAATCATGCCCAGGGCGTGGCGCTGGCTGCCAGTCGACTCGGATGTGACGCGGTCATCGTGATGCCTTCGACCGCACCGTCGGTGAAGGTTGACGCTGTGCGTCATCGGGGAGCCGAAGTGGTGCTCTACGGTGAAAGTTATGACGAGGCCTTCCATCATGCGCTTGAGCTTCAAGAGCAGCGTGGACTTACGCTCGTGCACCCGTTTGATGACCCCTATGTCATTGCGGGCCAAGGCACTATCGGCATGGAGATCCTGCGTCAGCACGGCCAACCGATTGACGCCATCTTCGTTGCAATCGGCGGGGGTGGACTGATTGCGGGGATCTCTGCGTATGTCAAAGAGTTGCGGCCTGACACCAAGATCATTGGGGTGCAGCACGACGAGTCGACGGCAATGGCCGAATCGCTGCGAGCCGGCCAGATCGTGAAGCTCGCCGAGGTCGGCCTGTTCTCCGACGGCACAGCGGTCAAGCGGGTCGGTGATGAGACCTTCCGTTTGACGCAACAGTATGTCGACGAGATAGTGCTGGTCAGCACCGACGAGACCTGCGCTGCGATCAAGGATGCGTTCACTGACACTCGGTCGCTACTCGAACCCGCTGGCGCCTTAGCAATAGCTGGGCTCAAAAAGTACGTGCAGACCACTGAAGCCGCCGATCAGACGCTCGTTGCAGTTGCCTGCGGTGCAAACATGAACTTCACCCGCCTTAGGTTTGTCGCAGAGAGAGCCGACTACGGAGAGCAGAGCGAAGTAATTTTCGCAGTGACGATTCCGGAACAGCCAGGCAGCTTTCGACGATTTTGTGACGTCGTTGGTTCACGTGATGTCACGGAGTTCAACTACCGGATCAGCGATGAGGCCGTAGCGCATGTGTTCGTCGGAATTGCGGCATCGTCGCACGACGCATCGGCAGAGCTCGCTGATGTGTTTAGTGCGGCAGGTTTTGCTGCAATTGATCTCACGGGCGACGAGTTAGCCAAGGCGCACGTTCGCCACCTAGTCGGTGGGAAGTCGGCACATGCATCGCATGAGGTGCTCTATCGGTTCGAGTTTCCGGAGCGTCCCGGTGCGCTGCTCAGGTTCTTGACATCAATGAACCCGGCCTGGAACATTTCGCTGTTTCACTACCGCAACCACGGTGCCGATCTTGCTCGCGTGTTGGTTGGGATGCAGGTGCCGCCGAGCGACAGCTTGGCGTTTGATGAGTTCCTCAAGACGCTTGGCTACCGCTTTTGGAATGAGTCAGACAATCCGGCCTATCAACTTTTCCTCAGCTCCTAACCCACCGCAGTTCGCCCACCTCGGAGTGCAACGGACTGAGTTTGAAGAGCCGAACCGCTCGGGGAGAGGCCGAGTGGTAGGTGGCGATGATGGGGACGAGTTCGCAAGCGGCGAACTAGTCGACGCTCCAACGCACCTGATATTTCTGAAGCTCCCCGGCGATCTCGCTGGCCGATTTGATGAAGACTTAGGGAACGTTGTTGAGTTAGCCGCCGTCAGCGGTGACACCAAAACTCTTGCGTGTTTCAGATGGTGTCGAGCGCAGTTGCGAGGTCGTCGACGAGATCGGATTTGTCTTCGATGCCGACCGAAAGGCGCACGAGGTTATCTGGCACCTCGAGAGGGGAGCCGGCTGCGGACATGTGAGTCATCGCACCCGGATGCTCGATAAGACTTTCTACCGCACCTAGGGACTCAGCGAGAGTGAAGATCGCAGTGGCGTCGGCGACGCGCATGGCAGCGTCTTTTCCCGCCTTGACCTGGAATGACACCATGCCTCCAAAGTCCCTCATCTGCTTGGCCGCTGCGGCATGGCCGGGGTGATCCGGGAGCTGCGGATACTGCACGCGTTCGATGGCAGGATGGTCGATGAGCAGGTCGACGATCGCTCGCGCGTTCTCGCAGTGGCGATCCATGCGCACAGCGAGCGTCTTAACGCCCCGGAGCAGCATGTAGCTGTCGAACGGCGAAGGCACGGCGCCGGCGGCGTTTTGGGTGAAGCCGATCTTCTCGGCGAGCTCATCGTTCGAGGTGGCGACGAAACCGCCGACCACATCGCTGTGGCCACCGAGGTACTTGGTTGCTGAGTGCACGACTAGATCGGCGCCCAGCGAGATCGGTTGCTGCAAGTACGGGGTGGCAAAGGTGTTGTCAACAACGACGATCGCTCCACGTTCGTGGGCGATCGAAGCAATGGCCTCAATGTCGAAGCAAGTCAGGAGTGGGTTGGTCGGAGTCTCCAACCAGATCATGCCCGTGTCGTGGGGCCAGTTGGCTCGCAGCGCGTCAAGGTCGGTGAGGTCGACAGCAGTCCACGGGTAACCCATTGGGCCCCAGACTTTTGCGATGAGGCGGAATGTGCCGCCGTAGGCGTCGTTGCCGAGCAGAACACGCTTCCCGCTACCTTCGGGTGCGACGGTGAGGAGACGCAGGATGTTGTCCTCAGCAGCAAGGCCGCTGGCGAAGGAAAGGCCGTGGCGGGCTTGCTCGAGCGATGCAATCTGTGTTTCGACGGCAGTCCGTGTCGGGTTGCCTGACCGTGAGTACTCGTATCCCTTATGGTTACCGACGCCGTCTTGGGCAAAGGTGGTTGATAGCGAGATTGGGACGACGACGGCACCCGTATCTGGGTCGGGCTCCTGGCCGGCGTGGATAGCTCGGGTTGAGAAGCCTGCCGACAGGTCGGTCAGTTTTTCGGTGTCGTTTGGGGATTGATCAGTCACGTCCGGAGGCGTCCTCTGCAATGGCGGTGAAGTAGGAGAGCAGGTCGGTCCGGGTGAGAACGCTGAGTGGCCGGCCGCCTGAGAGCACCAGCAGGGCTGGAGCGTTTTCGAGCATCTCCACGGCGAGTTCGACCTTCTGGCCGACACCGATCGTTGGGAGCTTGGCTCCCATGATCTTTTCGACCTCGACGTTCATCGCTCCGGGATCGCGGTGGATGACGTCCATCAATTCGAGTTCATCAACTGAGCCCGATACCTCGGCGTTCGCAAAGGGCGGGGTGTTCTTGCATACGGGGAGCTGGCTGACGCCGTGGGCGCGCATGATCTCAATCGCCTCGCTGACCGGTGCCGTCGGGTTGACGTACAGGAGATTTTCGATTGAGGCGTTGCGGGTGTCGAGAACAGCGCCGACGCATTGCTCGCACTCTTTGATAAACCCGAAGTTCATCATCCAGCTCTCATTAAAGACCGTTGAGAGATAGCCCCTCCCAGAATCAGGGTTGAACACAACTACTACAGCGTCGTCATCAGCTTCTTTAGCGACCTTGAGCGCCGCAGCGACTGCCGTACCGCCGGAGCCTCCGATCAGAATTCCTTCAGATTCGCTGACGTAGCGAGCGGTCAGAAAACTCTCTTCGTCGCTGATCGGAATGACTTCGTCCCAGAGGTCGCCGTCGTAGGCAGCTGGGTAGAAGTCCTCGCCCACGCCTTCGACGAGATACGGCCGTCCGGACCCACCGGAGAACACTGAAGTGTCCGGGTCAGCGACGATCAGCTTGATGTCTGGGTTCATCTGTTTGAGAAATCGCCCCGTACCGGTGATTGAACCACATGTGCCTGCTCCAGCAACGAAATGCGTGATGCGTCCAGCGGTCTGCTCCCAGATCTCGGGTCCCGTGGTCTTTGTGTGTGCGATCGCATTATTTGGGTTCGCGTACTGGTTGGGTCGGTAAGCGCCGCGCTCTTGAGTGAGTCGTTCCGCAACCGAGTAATAGCTGTTGGGGTCCTCAGGGGCAACAGCGACGTCACACACCACTACTTCGGCGCCGTACGCTCGAAGTAGGTCGACCTTTTCTTTGCCTGCCTTGTTTGTCATGACAAATACGCACTTGTAACCCCGCTGAGCTGCGACGATCGCCAGGCCCACTCCGGTATTGCCAGATGTTGGTTCAACGATCGTGCCTCCAGGTAGGAGTTCACCGCTCGCTTCGGCCGCCAAGATCATCTCGAGGGCCGGACGGTCCTTTGAGGAGCCGCCGGGGTTGGTCACTTCATGTTTCATCGCCAGCGTGCACTTGACGCCGTGCTCTTCGCTCACCCGTTTCATGCGGACCATCGGCGTCTTGCCGATGAGATCGAGAATCGATGGCGCTATGGCCATGTCGCCAGGGTCCCAGGGAGAATCGGGAGTTGTCATCACGTCAGGTTAGTTGTCGCTGCATGAGATGCGCTGTGCCGAGAGTCGGTTAGTCGTCCAGCACGCGATCGACGATTCGGTCGGCCTCGTTGCTGGATTCCTCGATTTTGTCCTGACTAGCGGGGAGGAGGTGTGGGGCTTGCGATGCAAGAAACGCCAGCAGTTGTTTTGCGGACGGATTGACCAGGCTCTGGTCGCCGATGACGACTGTCGGGACGGTTTCGTTTCCGTTTGCATGGTGGCGAACTGTCGCAGCAGCGTTCGGGTTGTCCCAGATGTTGTGCTCGACTCGTTCGATGGCGAGTTTGTCCAAGCCGCGGCGCAGGCTTGTGCAGAAGCCGCAGCC
>Ga0213861_10004879_pt1 | contig 10852 bp, 9 predicted proteins | sample PICome_4_FD_160110 | JGI IMG/M metagenome (GOLD analysis project Ga0213861, IMG submission 160110) | Coastal seawater microbial communities near Pivers Island, North Carolina, United States - PICO131 | ecosystem: Environmental > Aquatic > Marine > Coastal | place: USA: North Carolina | collected...
TTCGTGCGCGTGTTCCATTAGTTACATCTCCTACATATTGTTGAAACTTCAAGCTGAAAATTACTGAAGTCATAATTTTTAATTGGGTTTTTTTTAAATATTGTTTCAAATAATTCTGATTTAAGTTCTTCTGTGTCTCCACAATCTCTACAAATAGCTATAGATGGATTATGTTTAACATGCTCATGACTGCACAATACATAGGTTTTATTCTGATTGGATTTATGTATCTTGTCTTCTTCAATTAGTTTTTTTAAAGATCTGTAAACAGCCATTGGTTGTATCTTTTTAAATTTTTGAAATTTATCTAGTATTTCATAAGCAGTTAAATGCTTCTTCGATTTCTTAATTATATCAAAAACTATATCATTATTATTCATTATGTGATGTTATAACATAACATTTATTTTGTCAATACACTGCTAATAAAGATTTTTGTTTCCTTTATAATTGTAATAAGATTCTCATAAAACATACATATAAAGGAGGTTATGTTTATTAAAAAATACCTTAAATGGATCAGTACTGCTTTAGTATTAACTGGAATATTATTAACTAATTTAAATATCTATCCTATCAATATTTACTTTCATGGTTTAGGTGTGGTTGGATGGACTGTTGCAGGATTTTTATCAAAAGATAAAGCTATAATAACAAACTTTGGTTTACAGATACCACTATTCTTAATAGGTATTTATAAGGTGATATTTTAGTATCTATAATACCCTTCTAAGTTATATTTGAAGTATTTTATAACTAAAAAAAATTAACAATTAATATTATTTAATTTTTGATCTTATATAAGATGATAAATTATCAATTATGAATATTGTAACAAATATTATTATAATAATAGCTGATACTTTTGGGTATTCAAACATTCTAAAAGAAGATTGAAGTTCATAACCAATTCCACCAGCACCAACAATGCCCAACATTGTTGCCATTCTTACATTCCTATCTAAGATATATAGGTTGTTTGCAACAAAAGATGGTAAGATCTGAGGTATAACACCAAATGAAATAATTTGACTTTTAGTTGCTCCTGAGGATTTAAGAGCATCAATTGGTCCCTTATTAATATGTTCTATATCTTCAGCATAAAATTTTGCTAAAAATCCCATCGTATGAATTCCTAAGGCAAGGACACCTGGCATGGCTCCAAAACCTATGGCAATAACCAAAATCATCGCCATAATAAACTCTGGTATAGCTCTAAAAAATATAATTATAGTTTTGCAAATTATATATACAAAATAGTTTGGTGCTAAATTTCTAGCTGAAAATAATCCTAAAGGTATAGATAAAACAATTGCAAGAAAAGTTCCTAAAATTGCAATTTCAATGGTTTCTAAGATTGCAAAAAATAATTGACTAAAATTGCTGAAATCAGGTGGTAACATTCTTGATAAAATGTCACCTAAGTATTTTGAAGAGTCTGTTACTAATTTAATGAAATCGATCTCAAGATCTTTAACTATAAATATCAAGATTAATAACGAGAAAATGATAGAAATTAACGTTTTATATGACCATTGAGGTTTTAAGTATTTTTCAAGATTTTTATCTTTATTGTCTACTTTAAGCTTTAAAATATTATCATTCATATTAAGTATAAATTTTCTCTAAGTTTGTAGTATTTATTTTAGATGAATTTTCATCAAATATGATTTTTCCATCCTTTAAGCCAACTATTCTATCTGAATATTTTTTTGCTAAATCTACTTGGTGAAGATTACATAATATTGTTGTTCCAAAATCTTGGTTTATTCTTTTTAATAAAGATAAAATCAAATTTGCTGCTTTTGGATCAAGACTAGCAACAGGTTCATCAGCCAATAATAGCAATGGTTTTTTGATAATAGCTCTAGCGATACCGATACGTTGTCTTTGACCACCTGATAACTCATCTGATCTACTATATGATTTTTCAAGTAAACCAACTGTTTCTAAACATCTTAAAGCTTCAATTTTTTGATCTTTTTTAAATAAATAAAATAAAGATAAAAATTTATTACTAGAATTAAGAAGACCAGTTAGGACATTATTTATTGCTGATAGATTATTTACTAGATTAAATTCTTGAAAGATCATTCCAGTCTTTTTTTGAACTTCTAGAATATTATCATTATCTACTTTTTTGTTATCAAAAAAAATTTCTCCTCCACTTGAGGTCTCAAGTCCATTAATAGTTCTCAACAAAGTTGTTTTACCTGAACCACTGGGCCCTAAAATACTTACAAATTCTCCCTTATTAATTTCTAAATTAACACCTTTTAATGCAGGACTACCATTCTCAAAAGTTTTTTTAAGATCATTTATTTCAAGCATGATAGTCCTTTGTGAATTTAAGTTTTATTCTTATTTAATAGTTCAATAACTTCTCTTAAAACATTATAGTCAGAGTCTTTTACTTCCATGTAATGAGACATCTTTCCACCATATCCACCTATATCTCCGTGTTTATGTGCTTCTAAGACAGCTTTTTTTATTTTATCTCTATCTTCTTTTGGTATCATTTTTGAATATGCTAGTGGAGGTGGAGGAACTCTATCAGATTTATGTATAATTCTTACATCTTCTTTTTTAAAAGTTCCATCTACCAATCTAGCTTCAAAATTTCTAGAACTCATGCCGCAAACATCAGATTGATTATTTAATACTGCTAATAAACACGCATCATGACTACCAGCGTAATAAACTTTTTTAAAATGTTCTTTATTTTTGATTGATAAATTAATTTTGTTTAATTCTACTTGTGGGATTAAATCACCACTCGTTGAACCAATAGTGTTTAATGATAAAACTTTACCTTTAACATCATTAAATTTTTTTAACTTGCTATTTTTCTTAACAACAAAGTAAGTATAATAACCTGCATCTTTTTCACCTGGTCTTACCCCGGCAGCAAAAGCTTCAGCATTAGCAATCTCAGCAGCCTTAACATATGTTTTTCCACCATACCAAGCTAAATGTGCTCTACCAGCTCTCATTGCTTCAACAGCAGCATTATAATCGGTTACTTTAATTGTATCTATATTCAGTCCGGTAAGTTTTTCAGTGATTGCAATTAAACTTGTGTAGTCACTTTCATCACCCTTCTCACTGGCAGGAACAAATACCATTTTATAGGTTTTTGCCTGAGCATTTAAGTTTCCAGCAAATAAAACTAGAAGCATTAAAAGTATATATTTTTTTATCATAATTTGTTCTTTTGTTATCATTAACTTTGTTCGCTAACAAGTTAATTATTAGAATACAAATAAGGTCAAGTCAATAACATAAATATTAACTTTTTGTGAATTTTTTGTTAAAACCGACTAAGGCCTTTTTGTAATCTTCGACTGTATCAATCTCTTTCCAACCACTTTCAATAATAACACAATGTACTTTTATACCAATATCAACCAGCTCTTGTATAAAATCAGTGAGATATGCTTTTTGAAAAGATTTAGCTCTTTGAAAAGGTTTGTTCCAATAAATTTTCTTTAATCTATGGAAATTTTCTTTAAAAATTTTAGTCCCACGATCTGATAACTTAATCATTCCAATAAATTCACCATGAACATCTTGGTTTCCTTTATTTATCTTTCCAATTTTTTGAACTTCATTATTAGAATTAAAAATTACATTTTCAGCTTCAGTTATTGGATGGTCTTTACGCCCAACATAATAACCTCTCCAATCTATATCTACTACTACTGAAATATCGTGATTTGATTCCAGTGTTCTTTGAACAACAGAAGTATCAAATAATATATCAGAATATGAAACAATAATATTTCCATTAATAATCTTTTCAGCATAGAAAATTGAATTCAAAATATTATTATTACGATAATCTGTATTTTCAAAATATTTAATTCCTTTGTATGTGATTTTTTCTTTTTTATAACCACGTATTAAAGATATATCTTCAACACCTGAATTTTTATAGGCATCAAGCTGTCTTTTAAGTAAAGTTTTTCCACCAAAATCAAGCATACATTTTGGTAAATTTTCTGTATGTTTTTTTAATCTACTTCCCAAACCAGCTGCAATAATCAAAGCTTTTGTTTTTTTTTTACTAATAGAATTTTCTATTGATTCAATTTGTTTATCATTAAGATTGTTTTCCTGAATTGTTCTTATTAAAGAGTTAATTTTAGGATTCTTAACAATAAAATCATTAACATCAGGGGCTAAGGTTTTTTTTGAAATTCCTGCTAAATCATTTAATTTTTTATTATCAATGGACAAAACTGATGAAATTTTTTTTATAACATCCAATTTAGGAGCTGTTCTTTTGTCTTTTTCTATATCGTTAAGATAAGATGCCGATACACCAATTTTAGAAGCTAATTCTCTTTGCCCTAAACCTTTTTGAATTCTAATCTCTCTTATAAATGGACCAAATTTTTTACTCATAAATTAATCATTATATTTAATTACAGATATTTGAAAAATTTTTATCAAAATAATCTATAGTATTCTCGTAATTATAAAAATTATCTTTTAAAAAATTATCAATTTCTTTTTTATCAAAATTTATTACAGCTTTATTAATAATTTCTTCAATTTCATTTAGTTCATGTTTATTAAACTCATAACCAAATTTATCTTTAATAATATCCTCAATTGGAACTAATCCTTTGAACATCTCAAAACTCTCATTATGTACTTTATCAAAATCACTATAAAAGATTACAGGTTTTTTAAATAACATCATATACTCTATTGAAATACCTGAATTATCTGTAATCAAACATTTTGCATTTTCCATTGCTTCTAAATTTTCAGAATTATCATCGAATAAAAAATTCTTTCCCTTAAATTTTTCTTTATAAGATTCCATTAAATTTTTTGATCTTTTTATTGTTTCGGGGTGAGGTCTAAATCTAACTTTATAACTTGAATTAAGTAAATTAGTTATAATCTCTTCAAAATCCTCATTAATAAAATTAAGCCTATTCTTGTTCCAAGATGGAGCGACTAAAATTTCATTATCGTTTGTCTCATTAATTTTATCTTTTAAGTAATCAAAATAAAAAAAGCCTGATTTAATTAATTTTTTTTCTTTTAAATTAACTAATTTTTCCCTTTGACGAATTTCTTTTACTTGATAATCACCGTTACATAATATTGTGTCATAACTATCGAAGGCTTTTGAAGTATAAATTCGTGTCGTACTTATAGCTCCATGAAAAAAATAAATATAATTTTTTACAAAGTTGTTTCTCTTTACAATATTATTATTAAGATCAGTCAATGTCATAAACAAATTACTGGTTTCAATTATTTTAAAAAAATACTGTAATAAAAAACCTTGACCAATATAAACATTAATTACATTCAAATCTGATACTTTGTCATTAATATCTGATGAAATATAATAAACCTCTCCTGGAAATTTCTTTGATAAATATTCTATTATTGAATAACCATATTTTAAATAGGATTTATTTTCAGAATAAAAAATAAATCTTGGCTTCCTTTTAGCAATGTTATTAATTTCCTTTAACTTAAGGAAAAAACTTTTAAGATTATTAGAGAATTTTTTTAACATTTTAAATTATTTTACTCTTCCATAGATGTCTTGATATCTTATAATATCACTTTCTCTTAAAATTGACCCTACTTGAGCTTCTATAATTCTAACAGGTATTTTATAAGGATTCTCTATTCTGTGAACTGCTCCCAATGGAATGAATATAGTCTCAGCTGGATTCATGGTAAAATATTTCTTATTCAAAGTGATTTTAGGCTTTCCTTGAGTAACTACCCAATGTTCTGCTCTATGATGATGTTTTTGAAGACTTAATATACCTTTAGGTTTAATATATAATTCTTTTATTAAAAACTCTCTCCCATTAAACAAATTTACATAACTTCCCCATGGTCTGTAAAATACATTTTTCTTTTTAAAATAATGACGTTTATTTTTTTCATACATTTTACAAATTTCTTTCCAAGATCCTAAATCAGACCAAGGAATATCTAATTTGATAGCGTTTATTTCTTTTGTTTTTTCCAATATTGCATAATCAAAAGACTTTGCTGTCGCTTTTGTGAAAGCTTTTTTGTTTAAATAATATACATTGTTTTTATATTTTGCTTTAGTAACTGCTTTATTACAATTTCGATAAATATTTGGTTGGTATTTTTTAAAATTATTAATAATTGAATCTTTTCTCAAATAAAACATTCCAGAATTCCAATAACCTTTTTTACTAATTATTTGTTTGGCTTTAGCTTCTTTGGGTTTTTCTACAAATCTAGATACTTTGTTATTTCCTTTAACATTTCTTGTTAAAAAATAACCAAATTCACTAGAAGGTATTGTTGGTTTAATACCAAAAATGAAGATATTATTTTGAGTTAATTTCTTTTGATTTTTTTTTATAGCTTTATTGAATAAATTAACCTTCTCTATCAAATGATCAGCTGCTAAAAACATTAATGGTTGTTCACTTGGAATATCTTTTATTAGTGCAGTGCTTAATATAGCTGGCGCAGTATTTCTTTTTGCAGGCTCTAAAACTATCTTAAATTTTCTTATTTTGTGTTTCTTTAAATGTTGTTTAACTTGTTTTAAATATTTTGCATTTGTACTTATAATTGGTGTATCAAATATTGATGCTTTTATTCTCTCTAATGTTTTACCTAATAAAGTCCAATTACCAAAATTAATAAATTGTTTTGCTTGATGATTTTTAGAATTTGGCCAGAGTCTAGTTCCTGCTCCACCACACAATATAACAGGTCTAATTTTCATTAGATGTCAGCATAAACATTTACTTCTTTTCTTTTACCTGGATGAGTTGGTGCCCCTAAATATGCAGGACCAACTGTTTGAGCGTATTTCCAAATAGTGCCAGATCCAAAGCTTGATTTTTTTGCTTTCCATTGTTTTCGTCTTGTTGCTAACTGTGATTTAGTTAATCGAACGTTAATGGTCCCTTTTTTTGCATCTATATCAATAACATCTCCATTACGTAAAAGAGCTAAAGGACCTCCTAGGGCCGCCTCAGGCCCAACATGACCAACACAAAAGCCTCTTGTAGCACCTGAAAACCTTCCATCAGTAATAAGAGCAACTTTTTCACCCATTCCTTGTCCATAAATAGCACCTGTAGTTGATAACATTTCTCTCATACCTGGTCCACCTACAGGTCCTTCATAACGAATAATTATTACATCCCCCACTTTGTATCTCTTCTTTTGTACACATGCCATTGCAGCCTCTTCATTATCAAAACATCTGGCCTTTCCGGTAAACTGTAATTTTTTTAAACCAGCAATTTTAACAATTCCACCATCTGGGGCTAAATTACCTTTAAGACCTACAACACCACCGTCTGGTGATAAGGGATTATTGTAAGCTCTTAAAACTTTTTGTTTAGGGTTAAATGTAATATTTTTTAGATTTTGTTTCATTGTTTTTCCTGTAACCGTCATACAATCACCATGAATGAAACCACCTTCATAAAGAGTTTTTAATAACATTGGGACTCCCCCAGCTAACCACATATCTTTTGCAACATATTTTCCACCAGGTTTTAAGTCAGCAAGGTATGGTGTTTTTTTAAAAATTTTAGCTACATCCATTAAGTCAAACTTAATTCCAATTTCATTGGCTATAGCAGGTAAGTGTAAAGCTGCATTAGTCGACCCACCAGTTGCTGCTACAATTGTGGCAGCATTTTCTAAAGATTTTTTTGTGACAATATCTCTTGGACGAATATTTTTTTCTAATAAATTCATTACAGTCTTACCACTCAATAATGCATACTTATCTCGTTCTTCATAAGGAGCAGGTGTGCCTGCAGAGTAAGGTAAAGCTAAACCTATAGCCTCTGAAACACATGCCATAGTGTTAGCAGTAAATTGACCTCCACAAGCACCTGCACTAGGACAGGCAACCAATTCTAACTTCCGTAATTCTTTTGCTGACATTTCTCCTGAAGAATGTTTTCCTACCGCTTCAAAAACATCCACAACAGTTACGTCTTTACCTTTATATTGTCCTGGAAGTATTGAGCCTCCATAAATAAAAACACTTGGAACATTTAATCTAACCATTGCCATCATTAAAGCAGGTAAAGATTTATCACATCCTGCAATACCAACTAGTGCATCATAACAATGACCTCGTACAGTCAGTTCAGTTGAGTCAGCAATTACTTCACGAGAAATTAAAGATGACTTCATTCCTTCATGTCCCATAGCTATACCATCAGTTACAGTTATTGTGCAAAATTCCCTAGGTGTTCCACCTGAAGCTCTAACACCTTTTTTTACAGATTGAGCTTGTCTCATTAAAGCAATATTACAAGGAGCAGCTTCATTCCAGGTTGAAACAACACCAACAAATGGTTTTGCTACATCTTTTTCTGTTTCACCCATCGCATAATAAAAGGATCTATGTGGAGCTCTATCAGCGCCTAATGAAGTGTGTCTGCTTGGTAATTTTTTTTTGTTAAATTTTGCCATTATATACCTTTTATAGTTATTGATATTCTCTCAACATCATTTTTTAAATTATTATAAGTAGTTTTTTCCTGATCAACAATATCTTTTGGTGCTCTGTCAACAAAGCCCTTATTAGCTAATCTTAATGATATTTTATTCATTTCCTCTTTGTATTTATTTTGCCTTGTTGTTAAGTTTTTTTTAATCAATTCTAAATCAACATCTTCATCAAAATATATTCTAAACAAATCTCCAGAAACCATTAATGTGGCAGCTGGCTTATTGAGATCTGTAATATACAAATTTTTAATACGACCAAGTTTTTTTAGAATAACTTCGTTTTCGTTGAAAAATAATTGTTCTTTTTTACTAACATTCTGTATTGATATATTTATAAATGACCCAGGGCTTACACTTAATTCATTTTTAAATGATCTTAATTCTGAGACTATTTTTATAATTTTCTCAACTTGATTAATGGATGTGCTCTTTTCAAGTTCCCCAGATGGCCAATTAGCTAGCATTAAGAAATTTTTTCCTGACTTATCAAATTTATTATTTAACCAAATTTCTTCTGTAACAAATGGGATAAATGGATGTAACAATATTAAAATTTGCTTAAATATATAAGCAGATACTTGTCTTACTTCATCTTTTGCTTTTTCATCTTCTGAAAATAGCATTGTTTTAGATAGTTCTAAATACCAATCACAATAAGAGTGCCAAGTAAATTGATATGCATTTTTTGCAGCTTCATCGAACCTGTAATCTTTTAAGTTTTTTTCAATTTTATTTTTAGTCTCTATAAGTTTTACATAAATCCACTTGTTGATATTAATTGATAAAGTTGGTTTTTTATCAATTTTGGAAAAATCACAATTATTGGTAATTAAAAAATTGTTTGCATTCCAAAGCTTATTTAAAAAATTTCTATATCCTTTAACCCTATCTTCAGAAAGTTTTACGTCTGTTCCGGGTGAGCACATTGATAACAAAGTAAATCTTAACGCGTCAGCACTATATTTTTCAATTAAATCTAAAGGGTTAATTACGTTTCCTTTAGATTTAGACATTTTTTGTCCCTTCTCATCTTTTACAAGTGCATGAACATAAATATCTTTAAAAGGCTCTTTATTTAAAAATTCCATTCCGAACATAATCATACGAGCTACCCAAAAAAATATAATGTCAAAGCCTGTAACAAGAACTGAGGTTGGGTAGAATTTATCAACATACATTTTATTGTCAGGCCAACCTAATGTAGCAAAAGGCCATAGCCCTGATGAGAACCATGTGTCTAAAACATCTGGATCACGAACCAAGTCTACATCTTTATTATAAAATTTTTTAGCTTCAGCTTTTGCTTCATCCTCATTCATTGCAACAAAGATTTTTTTATCTGGTCCATACCAAGCAGGTATTTGATGGCCCCACCATAATTGTCTTGAAATACACCAAGGTTCGATGTTGTTCATCCATTGAAAATAGGTCTTTGACCAATTAGAAGGAAAAAAGTTAATTTTTTTTGAATTAACTATTTCTTTTGCTTTAACAGATAGTTTTTTTGCATCTACAAACCATTGCTCTGTTAAAAAAGGTTCTATAATTGAATTAGATCTATCTCCATAAGGAACTTTATTCTTAATATTTTCTTCCTTAACAAAAAAATTTTTTTCTTTAAGCTCTTTTAAAATTCTTTTTCTGGCTTCAAATCTATCAAGGCCAATATATTCTTTAGGAGAATTTTCGTTTATTTTACCACTATCAGTAAGGATGTTTATGATCTCTAATTTATTTCTTTGACCGACCTCATAATCATTGAAATCGTGAGCTGGGGTTATTTTTAATGCACCTGTGCCTTGTTCTGGATCAGCATAATCATCTTCAATAATCATTATTTTTCGTCCAACTATTGGAACAATAGCAAATTTGCCAACTAAACCTTTAAATCGATTATCCTTGGGGTTTACTGCTATTGCTGTATCACCTAACATGGTTTCTGGTCTTGTTGTTGCTATAGTTATAAAATCACTAGATCCTTCTATTGGATACTTAATGTAATAAATTTTAGAATTAACTTCTCTTTGATCTACTTCTAAATCGGATATCGCTGTTTTTAAGACAGTATCCCAATTAACTAATTTCGTATCTTTATAAATTGATCCCTTTTTATATAGTTCAACAAAAACCTTTAGAACTGATTTAGAAAGATTTTCATCCATAGTAAAAGCATTTCTTGACCAATCACATGAGCATCCTAACTTTTTAAGCTGGTTTAAAATTATATCACCATGCTCTTCTTTCCATTCCCAAACTTTTTCAATAAATTTTTCTCTACCAATTTCATTTTTATCAATCTTTTCAGCTGTTAGTTTTCTCTCAACTAAAGCTTGAGTGGCAA
>Ga0213861_10004881_pt1 | contig 10849 bp, 5 predicted proteins | sample PICome_4_FD_160110 | JGI IMG/M metagenome (GOLD analysis project Ga0213861, IMG submission 160110) | Coastal seawater microbial communities near Pivers Island, North Carolina, United States - PICO131 | ecosystem: Environmental > Aquatic > Marine > Coastal | place: USA: North Carolina | collected...
CTAACGCAGCTAGAGGGCAACAGACAGCATTAACAAATGCAAGTAATGTATTCCAACTTAACATGGCTCAGTTTAGTGCTGACCAACAAACCGCACTTTCTAATAGTAAGTTCTTACAAACTGTAGGTATTACAGATGCTAGTATGGACCAACAAGCTATTATACAAGATGCAGCATTAATGTCTCAGGCTAACTTAACTGAAGCAGACTTTAATCAGCGTACACAAATACAAAATGCTCAAGCATTCTTACAAATGGATTTAACTAATCTAAGTAATAATCAACAAGCAAATATATTAAAAGCTCAACAAAATCAACAACGTGTGTTAAGTAATCAAGCTGCTCAAAATGCAGCATCTCAGTTTAATGCTGCTAGTGAGAATCAAACTAATCAGTTTATGAGTAACTTACAAGCACAAATGAATCAATATAATGCTTCTCAAATGAATGCAATGGAACAGTTTAACGCTACACAAGATAACGCTGCTGCAGCCAGAGATGCACAAAGACAAGCTGATCTAAATAAATTCAATGCTCAGTTAGTAACACAAGTAGATCAGTTTAATTCTCAACAAGACTTCGCAAGGAATCAATGGAACGCACAGAACGCTGCTGCTGTTGAAGCTTCTAATGTTCAGTGGAGAAGACAGGCTAATACAATTAATACTGCTGCACAGAATCAAATCAACATGCAGAACGCACAGAATGCTTATGGTATGACAATGCAGTCACAATCATTTTTATGGCAAGAATTAAGAGATCAAGCTGACTTTGATTTCAGAGCTTTTGAAAATGAAGAGAATAGAAAGGCACAGATAATATCTACAGCTATGGCTAACGAAGGTAAGTCTGGACAAGTATATGATGATTACTTAACTAATTTAGTTAGTAGTTTAAGTACTTCTTTTAATAGTGGATACGCAGCACCATCATACGGTTTTGGTGGAGGAATATAAATATGGGAAAGTTAAGAAAGATTGGAAAAAAAATTTCACGAGGATTAAATAAAGTTTTTGGTAAGAAACTAGGGAAAATTATAGGTGGTATAGGATTGTCTATGTTATTTTTTGGTGGAGCACAAGCTTTATTTGGGAATCAAGCGTGGTTTAAAGGCATGACAAGTACGTTAGATAAAATGAATCCGTTTACTGAATCAACTGTTACAGGTTCTGTGGATACAGTTACTAATGAAATGGTTAAAGAGGGTGTTGTAAAAGATGCTGTAGTACAAGATGCTGTAGTAAAAGATGCTGTAGTACAAGATGCTGTAGCAAAAGACCTTGTTACACAAAATATGAGTCCAATAGAAACTACGTCTACGTCTTTTCTAGAAGGAACTACAAGTAATGTTGCAAATATGAGTCCTGTGTCTAATTCTGTTTCTAATCCTTTTATAGAAAAACTTGCTTCTGCTCCTGCTGGTTCTGGTGAGCTAACTTTAGGCGAAACTTTTATGTCTGGTATGAATAAAATTGGAGAGGGTATTAAAAATTTACCTCAAAATACAGGTGAGTTTATTGCAGATATACCAAATAAAATAGCAGAAGCTCCGGGTAAAGCTTATGATTATTTATCAGAAGGTGAATTTGTGGGAGATGTTTTCGTGGGAGCAGGTACAGGCGTATTAACATCTACAATTATGGGTGATCCAGAAGAACCATTCATAAGTGGAGGTGTTTCAATGCAACCTATTCAAGAAGCTGCTCAAGATAATTATGTACGAGCAGTAGCTCCTTCTGCTATGGCTGCGACAGGAATGACACGTATGCCAAGCTTTCAAGAGTTATCGCAACAAACATTATACGGTACTGGAAGTCCGTCATGGATGGCAGACTTTTATCAACCACTACCTACCCCTAAAGCAATAGGATAAGAAAATGGCAATATCAGAAAAAGCAGTAGAATTTTTAGGTAATAGTTTAGCTACAGGAAGACCTGTTCCCGGACAATCTCTTACTAACAGCCCAGATCAAAAGTATGCATGGGAACAGCCACCTGAATTTACAAGTGTCAGAGAAGCCACTTTGTACGTGTTTGAAATATTAACAGTTCCAGATACAGTATCTAATTTATTAAACTCTGTAAATAGTGGAGTTGGTGTTATTGATTTGGCATCTATTGTTTTGTACTCAGGCTTTCTTGAGGGTAAGTGGAATCCAGATGTTATGACTTTATTAATGGAGCCTACTATGTTTATGATTATGGCTCTGGCAGAAAAAGCTGAAATAGATTATGTGTTAGATTCTGGTGACCAAGACTTACCAACTGAGATGAGTCCTGAAAAACAACTTAGTAGTATTAATCAAGGTTTAAATGAATTTGAAAAGTTGCGTACAAAAACAACTCAACAAGTAAATGAAAAGTCTGTACCTACAGATATTAGAGAAATGATAGAAGAAAAAGAATTACCGCCAAGTTTACTTGAACAAGTTAAAAGTAAACAAGGTTCAAGTTTATTAAGTAAAGAGGAAGAATAATGGCATTTGATTATAAAAGTTTATTAGGTAAAAATATGACACCCGGACAAAACTGGGGACAGTTAGCTGCTGCTTATTTTTCTTCCAACACTAAAGAAAGTAAAAAAAGTAGAAATGCATTAATAGCTATGCTTGGTTTTAATGCTGTTGAAAGTAAAAGACAAAATGCTGTGTTAAAAAATTTACAAGAGTTAGATGATAACAAAACAGTAGCAATTGCAAAGTCTCAAGCAGAGTATAATAACAGAGCAAAAATTTTAGAAGCTCAAGAGGGTATTAAAAAGTTAGGAGCTTACAAACATTTTGATACTGATGCTGAAGCATGGTTTAACAATCCTGCAAACCAACAAGAGGGTTTTGATCCATTGGATTATGAAGATGTTAATTCACCCTTATACAATTCAAAAAGAAAAGCAAAACAAAGATACATAGATGAAGTCTTAATGCCTAAACACGATTCTAAATATTATAAGATAGATAAGAATATTCAAACATTTGAAGAATATTCCAAGCCTGTTAAAGATTATTTTAAAGCACAATCAGCTTTAGCTTCATCACCGGGTAAGACAAGTTTAGTACATAAAGGTTTAAACTTTATTGGAATTGGTAGTGATAAAAAATATATTGACGAAGTAAATAGAACCAAAGCAATTGTAGATAAATATAACGACAGAAGAACTACAAAAGATATTGGTAAAATATATGCTACTGATTATGATGATAACTTTAAATTAAAAAATGCATATACTATTGCAACAGCTACACCAAAAGATGGAACTTTCATGTACAAAGGTGAAAGAGTAACTGCTAAAGAATATAAAGATGAAACAGGAAGAGACGTTAGTGTAGGTATGTTACCTTCTGAAATTGAAGCTGGTAGAATTTATAGTGAAGGACAATTTAGACGAAGTGAAATGTATAAAGAGTTAAAAACTTCTAGTGCTAAGAACGAAGCTTTGAAAATTTTTAAAGGACTTGATGAAAAAGAAAGAACCGAAGAGGAAGTACTAGGTATTGTAAATACAGCTACAGTAATTGATGCTATTAATACTAGAGAACAATTGTTTAACAGTTATAAAGAATCAGACGAAGAGTTTAATAAACGTAAACCAAAAGCAGACAGCTATGAAACTGATACTGTATATAAAGAAGCTTTAGCTGTCTGGAAAAAAGAAAGAGACGATGCTTATTCTAGAGGTGGTGCTAAATATGCAGCAGCAAGAGAAGCTTCAGGATACAATGTAACGCTGTTAGAAAAGTATGAATCACAAATAGATCAGTTTGTTGACTATCAAATAGATGTAACACAACAAGCAGAACTTATTGATTTAAAAGATGATCCTAAAACAAAAGAAGACGAGTCTCTACAAGCTATAAGTCAACAACAATTTGAAGACTTTAGAGCACAAAGAAAAAATGAATTAATTGCAAAATTTGCTAGTTCTAAAATGTTAGAAAATGATAAGATGGCTGATATTCTTGAGGGTTCTTTTGAACGATCTATTTCTAGTTTAGATAATTGGTTGGTTTCCAGTGATGGTGAAAAAGTTGTTCAAACCTTTAAAGATGATTATGAGGAAAAAAATCCGGGTAAACAAATAGCTATAACTAGAGCAACCGAAATTGTTAGGCAACAAAGAATGCGACAACTTACACAGGGATATATAAATAATTTAGCTTCCTTTGGAATTAACGTACCGGGTATTGAGTTTAACGTAGCCGATGATATAGATGAAATTTTAAAAGACGAATAAGGTAGTAATGGCTACAAAATTACAAAAAGCAAAATCTAAACTTTATAGTAATAATCCTGAATCAATGTATTTAGCATTGAGTGATGAAGAATTATTAGAAGAACTATACGATAGAGAAAAAATTAAACAGCAGTATAAATCTTTTAATGATTTTAAAACAGACTATACTGTTGATGTAGATGGTAAGTTTACGGATTTACAAAAAGAAACAAGCCCTTACAATTATCCATTCGTACAAAAAGCAGTAAAACCAATTACTGATTCTGTAAATATACTTACCTCACTTTATCCTGACTCTGTAAGAAGAAATATTCTTGCAGCACCTGTTGAAGTAGCACAAGGAACAGCAGAGTTTTTAGGCGATATTGGTTTGCGTAAAGTTATACCCGAGCCTATTAGAAAAGGAGCAGCCGATTTTTCTACATATGCAACACAAGCAATTGTTGGAGAAGAAGGCTTAGAACTTCAATCAGAACAAAAAGACGGAGTTAAGATAGGCAAACCTGTTAGACCCGATAGCTTGGGTGGAGAGTTAATTAAAGAAGGAACAGAATTTGGTATAGGTTTATATACTGGTACTACATGGTTTAATGCTTTTAAAAGAATTAGAGATGCTAGTAAAATTAAAAAGATACAAAAAGAATTTCCTGATGCAAGGGTAAAAAGTTTATTACCCGGTGGTGGTTTTACTAAAACTAAAGCCATTGCTAAAGGTGTTACAATAGGTGAGTTAGCTTCTCAAGCAACTATGGACCCAGAAACTGCAGCAGTGGGTGAGTTTATTGGTAAGTATGTAGGTGATGATGCAGGTGCGTTGAGTACTTTGTTAGAATATATGACTGCAGACGAAAGTAAAACAGATTTAGAAAATCGTTTAGCTTTATTACTAGATGGTTTATTTATTACTGGTGCTGTAGGTGGAGTTATTGCAGGAGGTATTAAGTTTGGACCAAAGCTATATAAGAGTGGTAAAGAGTTATTTAACAAATTTAAAAGTGTTAAAGAAACTGGAACTCCTGCAGAAAAAGAACAATTTATAAAAGTTATTGAAGACACTGCAGAAGCAAATCCAAAGACTGAAACTCCTAGTGAGCTAAGAGGTCCAGAAAGTGATGATGTTTTAAAGCTGTGGCAGTTTAGTGATAACCCAATTCAAAGAGGTGTAAGTGCATTATGGGGAACGTTCTTTAGATCAGAAGGAACTAACACTCCTAAAATGTTTAAGATTTTAAATCTTAATAAGAATGCTCAGATTGCATGGGCTGCAAAAGGTGAGCAGCTAATGACTAGAATTAATTCTCAAATTGAATTAATTGCTAAAGAACAAGGACAGTCTAAAGAAGCTGTTGAAGAATTATTTGATGGGTTTTTATTTGGCAACAAAAGTATTGACACTTTAGCCAAGAGTATAAGACCTATGGCTCAAGAAGCTAGAGATAGTATTGATGAGTTATCTACCATGATTGGTCAGAGCAAAGGTATTGACCCTGAACTTAAACTCGCTATACAAGAAAACTTAGGTACTTATTTAAGAACTACATATAAAAGATTTGAAGACCCTAATTATAAGCCATCTCAACAACACGTTGATGAAGCAGTAGCTTATATACATCGTCAGTATATTAAACAAAGTCAAACAGCAGGGAACTCTAGATCAGGTTTAAGTAGTGAACAATTATTAAAAGAAGCTGAAGCTCAAGTAGAAGTTATATTAAGAGAAGCAAAATATAGCGATGATCTATTTCAATTTTTAAACACTGTTAGTGGTGGTCCAAATTCAAAAGTTATATTTAAAGAAAAACGAAACATAGCAGATGAAATAAAAAATCTTTTAGGTGTCGAAACAAATACAGGCTCTAGAATTTTTAGCACACTAAACACTTTATCTGATTTTGTCTACAAACATAACACATTCCAAAAATTTTATAATCTTGGCAAAGGTAAATACTTTTTTGATAATCCAACAGGACAGTTTAGTTATCAAATAAAAGGCAAACAGTTTGGTCCTTTGGATGGTAAATGGACAACAGATGCAATGGCTTTAAATTTTATTGGTGGACCAAGTTCAAGAGTAAATCAATTAGCAGATAAAACTTTAATTCCTCAAACAATAAAATTATTATACACTGCAAAAGGATTTGGACAGGGTTCTAAAACTGTGCTTAATAATGTTACCCATGAAAGAAACTTTCAAAGTAGTGGTCTTATTATGATTAGTAATGGACTAAATCCACTAAGCAAAACAACTTGGGATGCAACTCAGATTGCTTGGAACAATGTTAAAAAAGGTGGAGATGAAGCTCTTGATAATTTATACAATAGATATTTAAGACTTGGAATTGTTAATCAAAATGCTAAGATTGGTGATATTAGACAACTGTTAAAAAGTGCTAGTAAAACTGGAGTAGCTGGATATGCTAATAAAGTTTTAGATTTTTCAGTAGGTGGTCAATCTTTACGAGGTACATACAAAGGAATTGAAAGGTTGTATGTAGCAGAGGATGATATATGGAAGATAGCTGTATTTGAAAAAGAATTAGCTACTCTTAAAAAAGCTTTTCCAACTATGTCAGACGACATACTAGAACAACAAGCAGCTCAAATTACAAGAGATGTAATGCCGACATATGATATGATTCCGGCTGGGTTTAGAGCACTACGATATTCACCGTGGGGAAATTACTTTTCGTTTCACGCTGAACGATTTAGAAATACTGTTAAAACTTATAAACAAGGTTACAAAGAAATTAACTCTGATAATGAAATAATTAGACAAAGAGGATATCAACGACTAGGAGCAAAAGTTGTTGTTGGTGCTAGAGGAGGAGCTATAGTAGGTTCTGGAAGCATGGCAATTGCTGGAGTTTCCACACAAGAAGACGAACACATAAAAAATATAATGCAAGAAGATTATCACGGAGATAATTGGATATATGATACACAAGAAAAAACAGGAGATTTAACTTTTGTCGATACAAAGTTTATTGATCCTGATGCACCAGTCAATGATGCAACTTTAAATTTGTTGTTAAAACAAATGTCTACTGGTGATGTAACAGAAGAAGAATTAGATTCTGTATTAAATAAATTTTTTATAAATTCTATGGTAGCTATATCAGCTCCGTTCTTTGATGAAAATTTATTAGGTTCTGTATTTATAGATACTATTGCGAGAAACGGTAAAGATAAAGATGGATTTGATATTCCCGGATATAACACAACTAAAAATAAAACATTAGATTCTCGTATTCAAAATATTTCAGCTATAACTAGACACGCTTGGAACACAGCTTTAAAACCTGCAGTTATTGATAACGTTGAGGGTATTGTTAGAGCAGCAGACCCACAAGCAGACAAGTATGGGGTAAAACCTGATATTCAATTACAAGCTTATCGTAATTTAACAGGTTTTAATTGGAAGCCTGTAAACAAAGAAAATATTTTTAAAGCTTTGAATAATAAATTATATGACTTTAAATCTGAAAAAAGACTAGCTGAAAAAGTAATGCTTAATAATTATGATAGTACAAGAACACCTATTACCGTAGATGATCTTTACAATAATTTTTTACAGGCTAACAAACAATACTACATACAATATGTTAAGACTAAAAAATTAGTAGACAGCATACAACAGCTAGGATATATAGATGAAGACAGGGCTAAAAAAGGCACACCAAAAAGATACAATATTTCAGATATAGATTTTATGAATAACATATCTTTTGATACGCTTGAAAAAGCTTTAAAAGATGCTGGAATTTCTGAAGAAATAAGAAATCAATTAAACAGTGGTAGATACAGTAGAGATAGATTTGTTCCTATTGTTCCTAGTACTGAACAATTAGAATTATTTTATAAAATGCACCCAGATGTAAATAGTAATGACGTAGAAGAGACACTTGACGATTTAGCTGATATGCTAAGACAACTACCTTTACTTGAATTAAGAGATAATTATACTCAAGCAAGTAGAGAAGCTTTAGAACTTATCAAAAGTGGTAGAGTTCCTAATTCTTCCGGTGGTTTAATTGAGGGAGAATTTTTAGTACCTTATACTAAAGAAGACCCGGCTGATAGAATTGATCCTTTAACTGGAGAACCGTACAACAGAGAGCAAAGAAATATAGGTGGATTATTATTAAGACAACTAAGTAAAAGAGGTGCAGCAAGAGGTACACAAGAGGTTGTTGATGAGCCAATACAGACAACAAAGCCACTAAAACCTGCGGAGATACCTTTACTTCCACTCAAATACACACAGAAAAAATTATTAGCAGATGAAAACTTTAAAGGTTTTCCAGCTTATCATGGAACTGCACACAGCTTTGATGAATTTACTACAGACTTTTTAAAATCTGGTGAAGGAGTTATGGCATATGGTAAAGGTTTATACTTTGCAGAAAGTAAAGACATAGCAAAAACTTATAGAACTAATGTTAGTAAAATTAAAGGTTTAGAAAAATTAAACATGGAATATAAAGCTTTAATAGATGAAGCTGAAAAAGCTTATAAAGCTGGGGATAACATTAGAAGACAACAGCTTTTGTTAAAAGCTATAGATAAAGATAAAGAACTAGACAAATTTAAAAATACAAAAATTAGTAAAAAAGCTGGGTCTTTATATGATGTAAATATAAAAACAACTAAAACTCATTTGTTAGATTGGGATAAAAAAATGCAAAGTCAATCTAGTGGAGTAATAACTGCATCAGAAATAGCTTTAGAAAGATTAACAACAGAGCAATTAGAAAAGTTTATAAATCGTTTTTCAAGGTATCCAAGTTTTACAAGAGATTCAATGGCTATGGAAAGAGCACAACTGTTATCAGATGCAAAAGTTGCATTACAAGATATAACAGGAGATGAGTTTGTAAATGCTTATAATAAAATTGTAAATAATATTCCAATACGAGTAGTTGCTTCTAGGTCGGAAGTAGATAAAACATTAAACCCTAATAGAATTTTTGTAGAAGATACACTAAAAGATGAAGGTGTTCAAGGTATAAAATATAATGATGGGTTTAGTAGAAAAAAAGCTGGTAAGAAAACTAAAAATTATGTAATTTTTGATGCAAGAATTATTGAGATTGCTAAGAAGTATGGTATACCAATACCGGCTGCTGGTAAGTTACTAATGGAAATGGATAACAGTGATTTAAGCGAAGAAGATGCGGTATCAAGATTAGGTTTTAATGAGGGTACATTTGCTGGTACTGTTAAAGATACAATTAAAGAAGCATATAATAAAAGTGCAGCTTTTGTAGATGGATTGACTAGACAAAACGACCCTAATTTTAACAGCTTTCAAAATGATATTTTAAGTTATCATTATAATAGAATGGTTAATGAAAATCCAGAGTATGCTGAAAAAGTTAATTTAGATTTATATAAAAAAAGAATGCAGGAGCTAGAACAAAATACTAGAAACATTGAAAGCAGTAATAGAAATGCTCCTAAAGGGAGTAATTTACGTGGTAGTAGTGCTGCAGGATACCATCAATTTTTAGAGGGTTCGTTACCTGTAGCTTATAATAGAACTTTAAAAAGATTACCAGAAGATAAACGTAATTTATTTACACCAATTCCAAAAGATAATGATGCTAGTAAGCTAAGTTCAGATACACAAACATTATTATTTTATGGTAATATTTTAGAAGCAAAAGGCAGCGATAAATATTTGGTTCCTTACTTGTTGGGTGGCGATCAACAAGCAGGTAAAGATGCATATTTATATAATCATCATACTCTATCTTCTAAGAATCCAAAATTTAATCAAGAAACAATTGACAGAGTAAATAAACTCTGGACTATTCACGACTAATGCTACTTTACACAGAGAAACAATTAAACACAGCCTATAACATTTATAGAATGCACCAGATTGGACAGGGATTAGGCTTTATGGAATTAGAAAACTTTAGAAGGCTTTACGAAGAACTATTAGAAGAGGTGTATGATGTTCCCATTTGAAATTATAACTATGCTAGGCTCTACTTTAATTAGTAGTTTATTAAGTCTGTGGTCACAAAGATTAAAGGCTAAACAAGATGAGCAGAAGATGTTGATTACTCGTGGCGAGTTTCAACTCAAAGCTGTAGATGCTGCACGTAACGTAGATAACGCAGGGTTTCAATGGACAAGACGTATCATTGCCCTATCGTCAATCTTTGCAATCGTTATACTACCTAAACTAGTAGCAGTATATTATCCAGATGTTGATGTAACAGTAGGATATACACTATTTCATCCGGGCTTTTTATTCTTTACAGATGGTAGAGAAGTATTTGAATGGGTAACTTTTCAAGGCTTGGTAATAACACAACTAGATACAAACCTTGTATCAGCAATTATAGGCATGTACTTTGGTGGTAGCCTAGTTAAAAAATAAGAGGGCATTATGCAACAGAATAATATGGGTGGCTTTAGTGGCGACATGGATAGGAATGAGGTCGAGATAGACCTTAATAAGTTTATGGAGTTGCTGCAAGAAAAGTCAGCACTTAAAGATAGGATAAGAGAGTTAGAGGATATCAAGAACGATAACCCTTATCAAAAATTAATATTTGTAGCACAAGCTGTGGATAGTTGGAGAATAATACCTAGAGCTTTTCTAAG
>Ga0213861_10004888_pt1 | contig 10837 bp, 8 predicted proteins | sample PICome_4_FD_160110 | JGI IMG/M metagenome (GOLD analysis project Ga0213861, IMG submission 160110) | Coastal seawater microbial communities near Pivers Island, North Carolina, United States - PICO131 | ecosystem: Environmental > Aquatic > Marine > Coastal | place: USA: North Carolina | collected...
GAAACTCATTCTTTCGAATTCGCAAAAGAACTTCTAAATGTATACAATAAAAAAAGAGTTCTCCCCTAATGCGGAAAGAACTCTTTTAAAGTAAAAAATTAATTTCTAGCGAATAACAGTAACGTGTCCTTCTTGTTTATGTCGTTTATCAGTCATAGTTTCTCTAAAATCTAAAGACCAAACATATACTCCAGATGGAACTAGACCAAGATCACCATAAGTTCCGTCCCATCCATAAAAGGCATCATAAGTTTCAAAAACCCGCTCTCCCCATCTATTAAAAATGACAAGGTGGAAATCATAAGGGTCATATCCTGATCTAAATGAAGGTGCAAATGTTTCGTTAAAAGTATCACCGTCTGGCGTAAATGTATTTGGGATGTAATAAATGATGACATCATCAACAGTTACAATTTTTTGTGTCCAATCTGAACACAATCCGTTTGCACTAAAGGCTTCTAAAGTTATAGTGTAGGAACCAGGAACCTCAGGGTAAGTGTGAGTAGGGTCTACCGTATTCGATAAGGGAGAACTATCACCAAATGTCCAATTGTATATGTATCCATTCTCAGAAGTATTTGTTAAAACTACTGTTGGATCAAAAACATCAATAACAGCTGGATCACAATTGAATGATGCTTCCGGAGTGACTGTTGCCGATACATAATCAAAAACGTTCAGTGTATCTTTACATCCGTAATCATTTGTTGCGATTAACTCCACATCATATAATTGGTCAGCAGCTATTGCGCTAAAGCAAACACGTGGATTTTCTTCAAAAGCAACATCACCACTTTCAAAAGTCCATACCCAACCGGAAATTCCAGCAGTAGCAGATGTTGAAAGACTCGTAAATTCTATACAATCAGGAGTACATATTGCAGTAACATCTGAAGTGAAGTTTGCAGTTGGCTTTTCAAATACGTTCACTGGAATTGTAATGAAATCTATACAACCAAAATAAGATTCGACGGTTAATACCGCATCATAAGTGCCGGGTACCGTGTAATTTTTCACTGGATCAGCCACAGCGCCGCCAGAACCATCTCCAAAATCCCAAGACCATGAGGTGATTGCACCACTAGAAATAGTGGATAGATCATTAAACATAGTAGGATCACCATTCACACAAACATCATCAGCAGAGAAATTTGCCTCAGGGAGCGGGTGGATAGTAATTGGAAGGGTGAGAACATCTTCACAGCCATTAGCTGAGGTCACCGTTAGGGTCACATCAAATGTACCGTCAGTGGCATATCCGTGCGTAGGAAAGCCACCAATATCAGTATCTCCGTCACCAAATTCCCAATCTAGCCCAGTAATTACTTCTGGTGCTGTAATCGTCGATAAATCCGTAAATGGAGCATCAATACCCAAACAAACATTATTGAAAGAAAAGTCTGCGACCGGTACATCAAAACGATTAATCGTATAGGTGACAGTGCTTTGGCACCCTTCCGCTGAAACGACATCTAATGTGACATCATAAGCGCCAGGTCCAGCATAAGTATGTGTCGGATCTTCTGAAACATCAGCTGGCGTTCCGTCACCGAAGTCCCAACTAAAATCAGTCAATGGCGCTCCGTCTGGAGAGGTAGAAAGATTGGTGAATGCCGCATCTACATTAACACATCCATCATCAAACGAAAAGTCTGCAACTGGTGAAGGGTTGATTGTAAGTGGCGTTGTCAATGAGTCTTTACAGCCGTTGTCTGATGTGGCCACAAGCTTCACGTCATAAGTCCCAAAAGTGGCATAAGTGTAAGTTGGATCGGCGAGTGGGGAAGTGCCTAGGTCGCCAAAATCCCAATCCCAATCAGTTATTGCACCAACTGGAATAGTTGTGCCATCTGTAAATGTTGTTAAATCACCTTCGCATAAATCGGCAAAAGTAAAGTCGACAACGGGTGCATCAAATACTTCTACATCTAATAAAAATACATCTTCGCATCCTAGGTCGTTTGTTACCGTTAATTCAACAGGGAAAAGACCTGTTCCTGCAAATGTATGTGTTGGATTCGCATCTGGAGAAGTTCCTCCGTCACCAAAATCCCAAGCCCAAGTGTCTAAAACACCAGCAGCTGTGGTCGAGGCATCTGTAAAATCAACCTCACCGTCAGGAAAACATCCAATGGTTGCGGTAAAATCTCCTTCTACAATTGAGACGTATTCTGGACCAACGCCAACTGCGTACCAGGCGTTTGTTGTTTCTTTTTCTTCAACTGAGCATTCGCCATATAAATCAATTGCTGACTGAATGGCAAAAAACCGTGCATCTGGATGGTCCGATCCGTCTGTTAAATAAACGGTTAAGTTTCTAAAAGCAATTGCGCTAGCTGGTTCAAACCCAAGAGCGCCTACTGTATAAGCATCTCCATTATCATTTGTTCCTGCACCTCCTGTTACTAGTAAGTAGTACCAGAAGTTTTGTACACCACTGTTCGTATGCACCCCACCATTGTCCGCTCCTACAAGGGGAGCCCAATTCGTTCCAAAATAAGTATCTGGGTCGCCATAGGCGTTTGGATTTTCTAATGATCTAAATGAGGCACCAATGTCTGCGCTTAATAACCAGTCCCAATCTCCTGGGCGTGCAAAGTTTTCAATAGCTGTCCCAAAAATATCGCTGAATGATTCATTCAGAGCGCCTGATTCGCCATAGTAAATTAAGTTAGCGGTGAAGTTTGTTAATCCATGTGCGATTTCGTGTCCTGCAATATCTAGCGATACAAGTGGGGTATATGGTGCACCATTTCCGTCACCATACGTCATTCTTGTTCCGTCCCAATATGCGTTTACGTAGTTTACACCGTAATGTACATAACTGTTTAATTGGAATCCGGCGTCATCAATACTGTTACGGCCATGAATATCTAAGAAGTAATCATATGTTCGTTCTGTTCCCCAGTGCGCGTCACCAGCATATTCATCCTGTTGTGGGTTGACATTATTCCAATCGTTATCAGCATCCATAAAGTCAACTGCGCCGCCATAGCCATAGGCTTGATTCAGGTCGAAGGTGCGAATACCAAGCCCTCTTGTTCCATCTCTTAAGCGAAACTGTCCGGCAAAACTATCACCAATAATAGGTTGAGATCCACTATAAACGGTCTCAGCTGTACCTGGCGTGTCGGCATGATGAATAATTGCATTTTCACCTAAAACCTCACCGGTAATAGCATCAACATATACATTTGCACGGTAAAGTGGGGTTTGTGCATAAATATCAAATTTATAGGCAAGGCGAAAGTTGTCAGCTGAAAAAGCAAAGTTCTCTCCTACAAAAACAAGTTCAGCTTTTGGAAAATGAGTCGCATCTGGATTATCAGATTCCCACTTAATGTGCTCTTCCTCCTCAGGAATCTCCCATTTATAGAGTTCCGCACCAACATGGAGTTTTGCTTTTTCAAGTGCATCACTTTCAGATAAACTGGCTGTTGCCGAAGCGGTAATATTTTTAAAGATCATCCCATTCATTGATCGGACCACACCATCTTTAGCATGTGAAAGCCATGTGGCAGCTTCAATAGGAATCCCTTTATAAGTTTGGCTCATTCGGGTATGGGTGAACCCAAGTTCGTCATCTTCTTTGCGAATTACTTCAAAATTGATGTTTGAATTGAGTTCCAAATGTTCGGCCATCCAAGCATTGTAATTACCGACCGGAATACGGTTGGTCTCTTTCATGCGAATAAAAGATGGCAAATCAGAATACTTACTTGAACGAACGAGTTCCGCACCAGCGTATATCCTATCGGCTGCCTGGTCCGTATACACCTTTTGTCCAAACCCAGATATAACGGTCATCATGGCGACAATTAGGAGGGGAAGTTGTATGGCTATTTTTTTCATGTTTTATTACGTTTTTTTTGAGGTTATAACGTAATGCAATTATACAAAAAAAAGCGAGAAATTGGTTGCGAAAACACGAGAATTTAATGAAGAGTAAAATGTTGAAAATCATCCAGCTACCTTCTGTGAGAATAGCCTTGAGTTGTATAAGGGTTAGTCAAATTCTAAAACCTCGACTAATTCAAAATTCACGCGGTGAAATAACATTCTAAATTCATCACCTGCTTCTTTCATATCTTCGTCATATTCTTCGTAATACCATTTGATGAAAAGTTCTGTTTTTGAACTGCTTTGAGAAAGGTCTCTGATTAAGTTACGAATGACGAGTGTAGAACTCGTATTGAAATATTCCAATTTAAATTCTAAAGTAGTCTTGGCTAAAGGTTCTTCCATGTACTTTTCTATCTCTTCATTCACAGGAGAATAAAAGGCATACGGATCCTCGGGGATGGAAATTCCTGCAAGAAGAATGGTTCCCTCTTCAAAATTAACCAACACTTTTGGTGTTTTTAATGTTGTTTTGATTTCTAATGACAATTTTTTTTTGTCCTTTGATGGATAAACAGGGTTTTCACGAAAAGTAAAACTAATGAAACTTCACGTTAGAACCTAATTTAAAAAATACAATTTACTGGTTTAACGCAAAAAAACGACCTAAGGTTTCACCTAAGTCGTTTTTTTATTAGTAGAAGTTATTTATTTTATCGAATCAATGTAAATTGACCAGTATATTCTTCAATTTGTCCGTTTCCATTTTTCAAAGTAACGACCCAAATATAAGATCCACCAGGAGCTACAGAATTATCCGCAGCCCGGCCGTCCCAAGATTCGTTGGCACTTTGTGTCGCATAAACTAGGTTACCAGCTTGGTTGTAAACTACCATGGTAAATTCTTTATCAACTAATAATAATGCTTTCGGTAAGAACGTTTCATTTTGTCCATCACCATTTGGTGAGAAGGCGTTTGGAGCAAATAAATCATAATCTGATTTAACTGTGATCTCCTCTCGCATGTAATTCGTACATCCGTTGTTGTTTGAAGCTGAAAGTTCTACCGTATAAACTCCTTTTTCTCTAAATGTATATTCAAATTCATTTTTATCAGAAATCATTCGCCCATTCACTTTCCATGCCCAATCTTGACCAACTTCTGTTAGATTAATAAAATCAACAGTAGGGATAGCGACATTGTCTTTTTCCCATGTAAATTCGATAGATGGCAATCCATTAATGGTAACAGATTCTCTGGATGATGCCAATACCTCATTGGAATTTTTATCTCGTATAGTTAAAGTGACATCATAATTTCCAGCATTTTCAAAAACATGACTTGCTGTAGGCTCAGAACTATATGTTCCATCACCGAAATCCCAGACGTGAATTGCATTTCCTTTTGTCACTTTAGGGTTGAAGATAATTTTTTCTCCAGCACATACTTCATCTGCACTTACTGAGAAATCAGCCGAATACTTAAATTCAACTACTTCTTCCGCGTTATTATGATTATTATCAGGAGTATCGTCAACAGGAACGACTGCCATTCCATCAACTGGGTTGGTATTATCTTGATCTGTTTGATTCGCATTATTCGTTCCATTGTTTTGAACAGAAACATTATTATCATCTACTAAGGCGTCATCATTATCGGCCAAATTATCAGTGGTATTCACGTTTTCTTCCGGTTGATCGTTCTTTATTGTTTCATTTTCAGCTAAAGGCGTATGTGTGTTTGTTGTAATTTTATTTTCAGTTGTTTTGTTTTCGTTAAAAACAATAACAGCGTTATTATCAATTTTTGATGGTGTTGTTTGTTCAGTTAATGTAGAATCATCAGAAGGAATAAAAGCAATAGCACCAACGATTAAGGTAAGGGCGGCGGCAGATCCCGCTATCCATTGGAATAATGTAGAAGATGTGCCAATCTGATTTTTAATAGCAGACCAAGCACTTGGATTGTAAGCGGCTTCATAACCGTTCACAGATTCCCTGAAAGCGTCCTCCATAGGACTGAGTTCAGAGCTGATGTTCTCCCAGATGCTTAAATCATACGGAGCTTCGAATCCCTCAACGGCCTCTTTTAATATTTTATTAATATCACTCATGTTCGTTTAAGTTTGCGAACTTTAAAGTTAGTTGCGCTCGCAGTTTTTGTTTCGCCTTTGCTAAGTTTGATTTTGAAGTACCTTCACTAATTCCTAAATAATCAGCAATTTCTTTGTGCGTAAATCCTTCAATGACATACATGTTAAAAACCGTTCTATAAGCTGGCGACAATTCGCTTATCGCTTTAATTGCCGTTTTTGCTTTTAGTTTTGAATAAAATTCGTCTTCTTCTGTTGAGAAAGGAACATCCTCCTCTACGTTTTGAGCACGATCCACATCCTCAATCAAAAAAGGGTTTCGTTTATTTTTCCTAATTTGATCAATGGCGGTGTTTACCATTATACGTCTAATCCAACCTTCCAAAGAACCTTCAAAATTGTAAACGTCAAGTTTTTTAAAAACTTTAATGAATCCATTCTGAACCATGTCCTGCGCTTCATCTGAATCCTTAGCATAACGATAGCAGATTGCCATCATCTTTCCGTAATACTTTTCAAAAAGTCTTTTTTGAAACTTACGTTTGCCTCGGATACAACCGTCTACTATTTCCTTTAGTTCTTCTTTGTTTTCCACTTTGCTTACACTTTCAAAACGATACCTTATTATGAAGGGTTGCCACCAAGATAGAAAAAGTTTCAAATTTGAACCGAAAAGTTCAAAAAAATTGACATCAGAAAGTGATTTAATAAGCAAAACTTATTAATTTCGCACTCGATTAAATAAAAATAGATAATATAACATAAAGAAGATGAAAGTTACCGTTGTAGGAGCTGGAAATGTTGGTTCAACTTGTGCTAATGTCCTTGCTCATAATGAAATTGCAAATGAAATTGTTTTGTTGGACATTAAAGAAGGTATTGCTGAAGGCAAAGCTTTGGATATGTGGGAAACCTCTCCTGTAAACTTATATGATTCTAGAATTACTGGATCTACTAATGATTACTCAAAGACTGCAGGTTCTGAAGTAGTGGTGATTACATCAGGAATTCCTAGAAAACCAGGAATGTCAAGAGATGATTTGATCGCAACAAACGCGGGAATTGTTAAGTCAGTAACTGAAAATGTTATTGAGCATTCTCCAAATGCAAAAATCATTATTGTATCTAATCCTTTAGATGTAATGTGTTATACGGCATATTTATCTGCAAAGGTTGGCAAAAGTAAAGTAATGGGAATGGCAGGGGTTTTAGATACTGCTCGTTACAGATCTTTCTTAGCAATGGAATTAAATGTTTCTCCAAAAGATATTCAAGCTTTATTAATGGGTGGACATGGAGATACTATGGTTCCACTTCCACGTTATACAACTGTTGGAGGTATTCCTGTAACTGAATTAATTTCTGCGGAAAAATTAGACGCTATTATTGAGCGTACTAAATTTGGAGGTGGAGAAATCGTTAAATTATTGGGAACTTCTGCTTGGTATGCGCCAGGTGCTGCAGCTGCGCAAATGGTTGAAGCAATTGTGAAAGACCAAAAAAGAGTTTTACCAGTTTGTTCATGGCTTGAAGGTGAGTACGGTCAAAATGGTATTTATCTGGGGGTTCCTGTAATTTTGGGAAAGAACGGGATTGAAAAAATTCTTGAGGTTGATTTAAATGCTGAAGAGCAAGCAATGCTTGAAGAATCAGCAGGGGCTGTAAGAAATGTGATGAGTGTATTAGACGGAATGGACGTTTTATAAACTACATTTAGATAAATTATCTAAAGCGGATTCATTCAGTTGGATCCGCTTTTTTATTGTTAAACGTTTGCTCTACCCCAAAATTCATGAAATTGAGTAAATTTGTACAAAACTTTAACGGATGAAAAACTTTTTTCTACTTGCAACTATTCTCGGTTTAATTTCATGTGGTGCAGAAGCAGTTGAAAACGCGCCTATAGATGACGCTCCTATTGTTGCCGATACTATCGAACAAGTTGCGATTGACACTATTCCGCCATTTCAATCTATTGCCTCAAATTTTGACACGGATAGCTTGATATTACCTGAAGGTTTTTCTTATCGCATTTTATTTCAAGAAAAAACAGATTTGGTGACAAGGGCGGATGGTCAACAATTTCCGGCAAAAGGAAACCATGATTTAACGGTATTTATTCCAGATGAAGAAAAACCTGAGACTAAAGGTCTATTATATATAAGCCACGAAACTAAATATGCTGATCCTAATTTAGGAGATGGAGGAGGAGCAACTATTTTTGAAATTGAAAAAATTGATGGCCATTGGCAAGTTCGGGGCAATTTTGACCATGTAGATTTTTCGAGCGTAGGTTATACGAATAGGAATTGTGGTGGAAGTTTAACGCCGAATGGAACGGTATTTACTTGCGAAGAAACATGGTCTTGGAATACTGAGTATTTATACCAAGGCGGCAAGGGGCATACGGATACAAGTTGGATGTATGGTTTGTCTTTGTGGCAGAACATGGGGTATGTTGTAGAGGTAGATCCTCAAACCCGAAAAGTTGTAAAAAAGCATCATAAAATGGGGAAATTCATTCATGAAGATGCTTTATGCACGGCAGATGGTAAAACCGTTTATTTATCGGATGATATGAGTCCGGGGTTATTTTTTAAATATGAAACTGTTACTCCTTATGATTATACGGACGGTCAATTATATGCCTATAGACAATCGGATGATGGCGAGTCGGGTTCATGGTTAACTTTACCTATGGACACGACTTCATTAATTAACTGTGAAAGCGTAGCCAAATCAATGGGGGCTACCATGTTTATTCGTCACGAATGGATTGAGGAAGTGAATGGGAAGATCTATATTTGTGAGACGGGCGAAGATCATTTTAGTTGGGCTGAATCAATGGCAGCTGGGGGTCATGTTCCTAATTATGTACGTGAAAACCTTGCGAAGAGCGACGATAATACCAAATTTGACGATCCATTTGGGCGAATCTTAGAGTTTGACCCTGAGACAAATAAGATGCGATCATATATAGAAGGTGGATTTTTCTTAGATAGTATTGCATGTTTTTCCAACCCTGACTGCAATACTTCCGTTACTATAGGAAATAAACAGTATTTAGTATTAAGTGAAGACATTAATTGGTATGACAGAGGAAGAGTAGATGCTAATGCGGAAGGTCGACGTGATTTTTTCAATGAGATTTACTTTTTAGATATGTCAATTGAAAATCCGGTAGTAGAAGACCTTATGCGATTCTGCGTAGCACCTAGAGGAGCTGAAACAACAGGAGTAATCTTTTTACCTGAAGGAACAATGATTATGAATATTCAGCATCCAAAGTCATCAAATAGCGGACTACTTAATAAATCGAGTACAATAATTGTAGAAGGATTTTAGAGATGAAGAAATTAATAGTAATAGGTTTAGTTGGATTACTAGTGGCTTTTGGCTGTAAAAAGCCTGATGAGAACTGTGATGAGCAAAAGTTAACGGCGGCCTTTGTGTTTGATTATCCAGACACAGTATCGGCAGGCGAAGCATTTGTGTTGGGCGTGAATTATATTGTTGAAAATTCATGCGGTGATGTGGGGACTTTTGAAGGAGAGCGAGATGGAAATACGCTTGAAGTTCAATTGAAAGTTGCGTATACTGGTTGTGACTGTGAAAATGAATTCGAAGAAAAAACGGTGAATTATCCAGTAATCTTTGAAGAAGTGGGTACATATGAACTCAAGTTTTGGGTGGCAGAAAACACATTCGAAACATATTTGATATACGTAACAGAGTAGTCTACTCTGTTTAATTAATCAATTTCTGTAAAGATTTTCTTGTTGATATTAATTAAAAAGTAGTGTCAAATCGCTACGCTTAGTTGGTAAATTTGAAGATGTCATTACTCAGCGTTGAAAACCTTTCAGTTAATTACGGAAATAAAACAATTGTTAAAAAGTGTTCTTTTGCCTTGGGGAAAGGCGAAATCATTGTAGTCCTGGGTGCCAGTGGAGACGGTAAAACAACCTTGTTAAAAACCATTGCAGGTTTGCTTGAACGGAGGCATGGCAATATTTATTTTGAGGATGAGCCTGTCGCAGACCCTAGCGAACAATTAGTCCCTGGACATCCACATATCAAATTGGTCAATCAAGATTTTAATTTAGATGAATTTCACACCGTCGAAGAAAATATTCGACTCAGATTACTCTCATTTGATGAGGCTTATCGCGCGCGACGCATAAATACATTGCTGCGTTTAACACGTTTAACTAAATATCGCTCAAAAAAGGCGACAGAAATTTCAGGTGGTCAACGGCAACGATTGGCGATTGCAAGAGCTTTGGCAGACGAACCTGAATTGGTGCTGTTAGATGAACCATTTAATCAACTTGATTTTCAAACAAAAAATAAGATTGCTACCCATATTCGGTCTTATTTAAAAAAGAATAATATTGGGGCCATAATGGTGACCCATAACGGGGTTGAGGCCATGGAGTGGGCAGATCGCATCTTGTTTATGAAAAACGGAAAAATTGTGCGTGATGATACGCCGAGTTCTTTTTTTAATCATCCAAAATCCATTGAAGAGGCTCGGTTTTTTGGCGAAATCAATAAAGTACAAGTCGGGGATGGTTTCGTTTATTTTCGCCCTTCTTTTTACGCGTTAAAGAAAGATAAAGAGCATCAACTGAAAATTCCGCTGCAATTTGAAAAAATTGTTCAATTGGGTTGGTATGGTGCTTATTATTATAAGTCAGGAAAAACAAAGGTTGTATTGTATTCTACGTCAAATATTTCTGAAATCAATTCAGTTTTTATTCGAAGAATTTATCTTGAATGATTAATTTATCATCTTTTTTACCTATATTTGACTAATTATTAATCATTCTAAGAGAAGGAAATAGCTATGAAAACCAATATGATCGGCGAAAATCTAAAATTACTCCGTAAACGAAAAAAAT
>Ga0213861_10004890_pt1 | contig 10831 bp, 10 predicted proteins | sample PICome_4_FD_160110 | JGI IMG/M metagenome (GOLD analysis project Ga0213861, IMG submission 160110) | Coastal seawater microbial communities near Pivers Island, North Carolina, United States - PICO131 | ecosystem: Environmental > Aquatic > Marine > Coastal | place: USA: North Carolina...
GTTATCTCTATGGGCTGGGACAAGGGTCAGCGAGGTCAGGTCCATCGCCCGGGCGATGAGGAGTCTGGCCTCTGAGAGCAAAGAGGATGCCACCACTCCCTCGAGTGAACCTGCCGCTTCTTCAAAGCGCGCAGCACATTGCCTCGCGAATTGATCTGACACAACAGGTTGCGAGGATTCATGCAGCCGGCGGATGAGAGCGCCCGCCTTGTAGTGAACGAGGGGGTCCCATTCCTTAGCCGTTCCTGCTGCTGGCTCACCCTGGAGCTCGCTGAGCAGGAGCATCTTCAAGCCCTCGTTGTGATCGATGAGCCTGGGAGCGTCGGAGCCAAGGGCTGGGGTGTAGTGGGTAAGAGCATCCCACTCCCGTTGGTAGTCCGTTTGGTCTCGGTACCACTTGACGAATGATGAGTCACCAGCACGTGTGACGACTTTCACAACTTTGCCCACCGTCGGACGAAGAGATTGGTCATCAGCAACGTCGACAGGTCCGAGAACTCGATGAACCCGATCTAGCACCTCTGCGTCGGAGGCCAGACCGGCTCGACCGAGAACAGTCTCACGCATGTCGCCTCCTGTGGGTTACTGGCAATGAAAAACCCCCGCCCACGGTCATTGTGGTCAGGGGCTTTTACAAGCTCATAGGACTACTGGCAGCTGTCACACTGAAGCAAATCCATGGGATCTACCGGAACTGCGTAGCCTCCAACGTTGTCTTCGTTCATGGTGGCCTCCTTACTTTTGCGGCGAACAATGCCGGGTTACCACTATATACCCAGAATGACACCGCTGTAATTACCCCATATCTTGTGGTTACGGCGTGTTAGCTAAGCCGGACCGGATTGCGGTTAGCTCGACGCACCCATTCCCACGATGAACGTGGCCCTCAGCACGAACTGTACGAACCGAGATCACTTTCGGGCGGCTATTCTGGAGAAATTCACAAATTTGAAGTCTTCCGGGGACGTGTCTGGCCTCATTGCCGAGGTACCACTGTTTCATTCCTTGTATGGCCAGCCTTCCCCTTCGTGCATTTTGGAAAGTTCGAAGCCTTATTCGTCGCCTGATTCAATTCAGCTCTTTTCTTTCCCCGGCGTATTTGCTGGAGGACCAGCTAGATCGATTCAAGGCCTTAGGCCTCGAACGGCAGGAATCGCCACCCACAAGCTTGTGGAAGGGGAGCGAGCATTGGCCTCTTTTCCGGGCTCTTGCAAAGAATTTCGAAGCGACCGCTGGCTCACCTCGAAAAATCCTTGAAATTGGAACGCTCGACGGCTCATTCACCAGGGAGCTGTCGGAACTTTTTCCGAACTCATTGATAACTACTATCGACCTCCCCAGTGATGTCGGCTTCGGAAACGAATATGGATGGACCGATGCTGAGACTTACGTTTCAGAAAGGAAAAAAATCTCAGAGGTCGGAAGAACATCAATTTTGTAGAAGCCAACTCTCTCGAATTGACTGAGTGGACTGAAACTTTTGACTTGATTTGGGTGGATGGCGACCATAGCCTTCCTACAGTTGCGATAGATATCGCGAATGCATTGCGGTTAGTGGCGAAAGGTGGCACACTCGCGATCGACGATGTTTCTCTAAAGACCCCCGAGCCGGAGAGCCCGCTTGCTTCAACTGGAGCCTTGAGGGCTCTTGAAAGTTTCCATAGTGCGGGAGTGATCACTGATTACAGTCTCGTAAGAAAAAGATTGAGTCCTAGAAAAAACCTGAAGTGGAACACAAAGTTCATTACAGTTGTCCGGGCAAGCGACAATGACGAACCTAGCGCGGAATCCTCCTCGGAAAGCTCTTTATAGGATAATTGTCCATCTCGCGACCGAAGGAGTCAAGGCTCAAGGCCGCGCCCGAGAAGAAGGGATTTTCGAGTGCCGACTATCCAGAAATTTTCCGCAGGAAGCCCCCTGAGCACACCGTGATTAGGAGTTTATTCTCAATTGTGGTGTCTGATTCGAAACCGTCATTTCGCCCAAGAAATTCTCGAATCGCAGATTTCGGGCTGTTGCCCCGACCCCATGGGCGGTCAGGGTAGAAATCTTCCGGCATATCTTCGACGATCGAGTCGAATACAATTATGTAGCTTCCCTCGGAAACCATCGCCGAATAGGCTTCCAATTCCTGGATTACGTGGCTATGGGTATGGTTCGAATCAAGCAACACCATTACCTTCTGCGCATTCTTTGCTACCTGCCCCACTTCTTTAACGATACTTGGATCAATGCTCGATCCTTCGATAATCTCAATCCACGGAGCCAATTCGTGCTTCTCAAGGGCCTCCCGATTGTGCTTACGCAAATCAACCTCAATGCCAATCACCTTTCGTCGAGGAATAATCCCTTGACCCAGATGTTTGGACCCAACTGACTCGCACAAATCAAGGAGCGCAAGCATCGAAGCGCTGAATACCAAGGATCCTCCCCGCGCAACTCCCGTCTCGATTATCAAATCCGGCTTTATGGCCCAAATAATTTCCTGAAGCGCAACTATGTCTTGAGGGAATTGGATAATCGGCCTACCCATCCATTGAAAATGGTAGGAGTAATCGTATTTCGTGACCGTTTCCATCCAGGACTGGGTCAATGCCTTCACATTTGGGTCAGACGCCATTTCTCGCGCGACTTCAGCCCCATAGGCTACAAACTGATCGTGGTCAGTCAATTTCTTCCTTCCATTGGCGAAATGAAATCCTAGGCTAAGAATCGAGGTGACGATCTATTTCTGCAGATGGTAGGCCAACAATTTCGTCATGTTTTTGATTGTCACTCTCCAGCCTAGACCCTTCACCCTCTTCGACCAGATCCTCACGGCCCATTTCTAGAGCAATCCCCCTCGCAAGCTCGAATAAGGAGATTGGTTTTCCGGAACATATGTTATGGACGCCAGTGAGACGCAGATCAGCAATCTTTGCAATTCTCCTCCCGACCTCCGCTACGTCAAGGTAATCTCGAATTGCGGTCGGACTCCGAAGAGAGGGAAAGGAGCCTTGAGAAATTTGGGACCGTATATGTGGAACCAACCTTTCAGGATTTTCACCCTCACCGTAAATAAAGAAAGGCCTTGCCCAGGCTAGAGCTGTTTTGGACCCGTGAAATACTCCTTTCAAGGCATAGAGCTGACTAGTTTTCGCAGCCCCATATATCGAGTCGGGCTCGAGAGGAGTGGTGGCGCTGAAGACCGAATGTCGCTGGTCATATTCCAAGCACGTGCCGATTCCCGTAAAGTGCTCAATTTCCATTTCACGAGAAACCAGCGCCAAGTTCACTGAACCAATCAAGCACCGCCAATTAGCGTCTGAGTGCATGTAGTCAAAAGGATCAACATGCCATGCAAGATGGACAACGCTGTCCATGCCATCGAGTAGCCTCGCCAACTCTTCTTTGTCTGCAGCAAATAAATCATCGGTGTGACGGACTTCCACTCCCAATTTTAACGAATTTGGATTCCTGGCTACGACGAAAGGTGTGTGGCCCATCTGACGCAGTTCATTCGTGACCTGACGCCCAATAAACCCACTTCCTCCTGTAACAAGAATTTTTCCCACACCAAGACTATAAAGGTCAATACAAAAAGTCGACGTAGAGGGAACGGAATACTAGGAATTCAAAGAGAGCGAGATAACCGCCTCAGCCTTGGAAGCGCTACCCAGATTTCGGTTCTTGGATCAAGCAAGCCATCGAGGACGCCAACTATCTCTTCGGCGATATTCCAGGCAAAAACCACCACTACATCAGGATTGACCGCCGTGATTTGAGATGGTTCCTTGATAGGAATGTGAGACCCTGGCAGAAACTTACCTTGCTTTGAAGGCGCGGCGTCAAACGTAACTGGTATGAGATCATTCTTTATCCCGGCAAAGTTCAGTAATGTATTGCCTTTTGCGGCAGCTCCATAACCCACAACAACTTGTCCGAGCTCGTATCTCTCAAGAAGAAACCTGGTGAAGTCATTGCGCAACTTGAGGGCTCTCTTGTCAAAACTTTCATAGGTTAAAGAGTCTTCCAATCCAAGTCTTAACTCTTCGTCGACTACCGTTTGCACGCTTTCATCGGAACTCCGGGAATCATCTGCATGACATCCAAATACCCTCAGGCTTCCGCCATGCGTGTCCAACTTTTCTACACGTAAGACTCGAAGTCCAGCACTGCGAAAAATCCGAATTACTGACCCTAATGCGAAGTAGGAAAAGTGCTCGTGATAGATGGTGTCAAACTGGCAATCGGAGACTAAGTTCGCCAGGTGAGGAAACTCCACAGTCACTGTGCCGTTTTGCCCAAGGAGCTTCTTGATGCCGCGAGTGAAGTCGTTTACATCAGGGACATGAGCATAAACATTGTTTGCGATAATTAGGTCAGCCTTGCGAAAGTCAGCTACAACTTTTGCCCCAAGGTCTGCGCCAAAAAAATCCCGGAGCGTCTGAACGCCAAGTGATTCAGCATGGAGGGCGACGTCTAGAGTAGGTTCAATTCCCAAGCATGGAATTCCAGCTGCTACAAAATGCTTGAGAAGGTACCCATCATTAGAAGCAAGCTCAACGACAAAACTTTCTGGCCCAAGGCGAAATTCTGAAGAGGCCATCTCAAAGTAGGATTTCGCATGCATATTCCAGCTTTCGGATGCGCTTGAGAAGTACGCATAATCCGGCGTAAACAGAGCGTCTCTATCTGCAAAATCTTCGGTTTGAACCAACCAACAGCGAGTGCAAACCTTAGTCCTCAGAGGTAAAAATATCTCCGGCGCGTTGAGGTTCTCCTCGCTTAAGTAAGAATTCGATGGGGGTGCAAAGCCCAAATCAATCATTTCTAGAGATACAGGACTGAAGCAGTGTCGACATCTCATTTGCTCCACCCATCGAAATTTGGCTGCACTGGGCCGTGGCCTCGATCCCGATCCGAGACCACAGTGACCGAAACGGGCCAAGAAATAGACAGTGCAGGGTCGAAAGGGCTTACGCCGGTTTCGTCCTCTTTTTCGTAAGGCGCACTATGGCAGTAAAGCATAACGACATCATCACTTAGGGTTTGGAAACCATGAGCGACTCCAGGCGGAATCAAGACTGAGCGCGAGTTGGACTCCGAAAGGCTGAAAGCCTGCCATCGCAGAAAAGTTTCCGAATCTTTTCTCAAGTCCACGCAGACATCCCACGCCTCACCCTGGACGCAAGTGACAAGCTTATATTCAGGAGTCATGCCAAGCTGCGCGTGCATCCCACGCACCGTGCCTTTCGCAGAAGTCACGGAGACATTAACCTGATATGTGGTACCGGGCCAGCCAAATTTCATTAAGGCCTCGTAGTCAAAGAACCGAGAAAAAGTCCCCCTCGAATCTGAGTGAACCGACCGCACTAACTCTGTTACTCCTGGAATCGCTCCTTTCCGAAGTGAGAAACCGCCCATACCTCCGAATGGAAGGTCTTCTTCATTCATTTTCATTCCTATATGCCTGGATGTCGGCGAGGCAAAGTGTTTCAGCGTTCGCGCCCATCAGGAACTGAAAATACCACTCTGTCGTTCGCTCGATGGCCTTTTCTGAAGTCCAGACCGGCTCAATGCCCAGGAGATGGCTTGCGAGAGAGTTGCTAATGGCTAAAGACTCAACCTCATGGGACCTTCCCTCGAATTCTATGTCCCATCCCGGATTACCTTGCCAAAAGGCAGAGGAAAGTGAAACCAATTCTTGAACAGTGAGACAGTCCCGAGGGTCCGGCCCGAAGTTAATCGGCCCGGTAATTTCTTGCTGTGCTTGAAGCCGCTCAGCGAAAACCATGTAACCACGTAAAGGCTCGAGGACGTGTTGCCAAGGTCGAGTGGCCTTGGGAGAACGAATTTTGACAATTTCTCCCGATGACCATGCTCTTGCAATGTCTGGAAATATGCGATCCTGATTCCAGTCTCCGCCACCAATTACATTCCCCGCACGAGCAACGCCCACAGAGATTTCGCGATTGTTGAAGTACGCCGAGTCGAACATCTGCGAGATGATGTCCGCTGCCGCTTTACTTGCGCTGTATGGATCTTTTCCTCCAAGAGAATCCTGCTCCCCAAAAACTTGGCCAAGATTCTCATTCGAATACACTTTGTCTGTCGTAACCGAAATGAATACACATCGTTGACTCGTCTGCCTGCAAGCTTCGAGGAGGTTGGCTGTCCCCATGACATTGGTGGAAATTGTGTCAAGAGGAGAGCGGAGTCCTTCGCCGACAAGCGCCTGAGCCGCGAGATGGAAAATGACATCTGGCTGTGACTGGGATATTGCTTCCCGAACTGCCGTAAAGTCCCGAATGTCAACCCTGAAATCTCTATCAAGACGATCGGAAAGCCTGAGGTCGGAAAATAGATTCTTGGGACCGTCCGGTTCCAGAGCCAAACCATGAACAACTGCACCCATTTCCGATAGGCATAGAGAGAGCCATGAACCTTTGAACCCGGTGTGGCCCGTGACAAGGACTGTCTTATGTTCCCAAAAACTCTTTGAAGGAAGAGTCATTTTCAATTACCAAGTTTTCCATGGGGCAGAACCAGATCCCCACAGCGCATCCAGTTGAGTTTTCTCCCTCAAGGTGTCCATCGGTTGCCAGAAACCACCGTGATAAAAAACGCCCAGTTCTCTTACCCGCGCAAGGCTTGGTAGGACATCAGCCTCGAGAGACGACGAATCTCCAGAGATAAAATCGAAGACTTTTTGTCCAAGAACAAGAAATCCCCCATTTATCCATGCTTGATCGCCCCTTGGTTTCTCAACAAAGTCCGTCACAACATGCCCCGAAACTTCGAGCGCGCCAAACCGACCAGGCGGCTGAACGGCAGTGACCGTTGCTGCTAGTTCTGATTTTTTGTGTGTCTCGATCAGCGCCCCGATATTAACGTCGGCTAGACCGTCACCGTAGGTTAGGCAAAAACTCTTTTCGTCTTTGAGTAAATCTTTCACTCGGCCGAGTCGACCACCTGTCGAGGTGGTATCTCCGGTGTCAATCAACGTAACCGTCCACGGTTCTGCGTTGTTTCGATGAATTATTCGGGCTCCGCTTTCCATATCGAACGACACATCAGACATATGAATGTGATAGTTGGCAAACCACTCCTTTATCACGTAGCCCTTGTAGCCGAGACACAGGACAAAGTCTGTTATCCCAAAACTTGAATAAATCTTCATAATGTGCCAGAGAATCGGGAATCCTCCGATTTCTACCATAGGTTTTGGACGGACATGAGTTTCCTCCGAAATTCGGGTTCCAAGCCCTCCGGCCAGAATCACCGCTTTCACCGCGATGGTCCGATCGGCGAATTCATAAAGATCCTCAGTCCCTCTCCAGGGATAGCGCTCCACACCAAGGCGCCCCAATCTCATTGGACAGCCAAACTGGCCACCATTACTCTACAATAGTCAATCAACTCCTTGGATTTGCGATACAAAAACCGAGCGTGCGGGAAAATCAAGTGCGAAAGCCAGAAGACAATTTTCACGGAACGGAGACCTGCCTTCGCTGTTAATCTTCGGTAGGGGATAGATGCAAGATCAATCAGAGAGAAAGTTGATGGGACTAATCTACCCTGAGCTTACAGTCGCCGCTCGGCCGTTGCGGATTCGCATCAATCGGCTGGTGATCTGCCCTTACGGTTGAGAGCTCGGTATGTTGCTCAAGCTAGATTTAAGCATTCAGGTCGTACGTCGCTGTGAAATCGAGGGAGTTCTCATTGCTTCGAATGAAATCCTTAACCGGGCACTTTTTGTATGTTGGAAGGAGAAGGCTCATTGCCTTCCTCATCAGGGTGGTTCCAAAAATGACTCGTGAAGAGCTTATTGAGCTCGGGTATCAAAAAAGAACGTTAAGCGTGGTGGAGGATAAGTATGTAAGCGAAATCCCTCTCCCTGAGCAACAAGAGGCGAGAGAACTATTTGGGCATTTGAGTGGCCCCCGGGAGGTAGGCGCCTTCTTTGGAGTGACGCTTGACGACGTGCGGGTGGTGGGCCCCTACGGTGTTCCAATCACAAGGTCGGGGCGCGTGGTTGTCGAACCATTTGGAGATCGATGGCTGCCTAAGGTTCTGAGAGATACGGTGACTACGCTTGGCATCTTCGGGTTCCTGCGCGAATATTTGTTGGCCGTAACGCCTCTGTTGCGAAGGGCGGGCAACGACAAACCGTTCTGTGCGCATCTTCTGGCCAGAGGTGCAGACTGGTCACCTGGCGGTAACGGACCAAACTACGGCCATTGGATTGCTGAACAAATCCCGCAACTGCGAGCAATCGAAGCCATCCAGAAGATGACCCCGGAAAAAATTGTGCTCCTGATAAACCATCACCCAGCCATTTGGCAACTCGAATCGTTACAGTTGCTTGGCTATGACTCAGATTCTATCGAGCACGTTAATAGCCCCGGAGTTCAAATCGGAAAGCTTGTAGTTTCGTCGCTTCGTGCGATGCATTCGAGGGGTATGGAATTTGACCCAAAGGCGAGGCGTTGGGCAGCCGAGCGTCTAAGGAGCTCCGTCGCATTAAGGCAGTCAAAACGCCCAGTTGCAAGGAAGGTGGCATATTTTCGCACCCAACAAAGGACCAGGACGGTCGCAAACATAACGGATGGTCGAAAAGTGCTGCGACAGTTTGGGTTCATCGAGGACGAAGATCGTCCGTCAATCCTCTCGGAAGTAATTGAACAATCGAAAGCGGTGGAAGTATTTTTGGCTGTAACCGGCTCAAATGTCATGAGGATGATGTACAGCGATCGACCGAGATTTCTGGTCGAAATTATCGCCCCTCATTATTACGTTAGAGACATATGCTTCCAACTTGCAATCGAACTCGGGGCAAAGTACAGCTGCGTATACGGATTAGAAGTGCCGTCCGTAAGTGGAGTTCCGATGATTTGGCAAGATTTACGAGACTACTCCCAGATCAACGAGCCAATTTACCTACCAGTCTCAGAGTTGAAACTCGCCCTGGGAGCAATCTCTGCCCACTAGAAGTCGATACCAGGGCACCCGCGAATGGCATGAATGTTAAGAAAGGTATAATCTTTGAGTCTACGTCCCGCAGAAGGTGAGCCCCCTAGGGAATTGTCACGTTCATCCGGCAGGCCGAGTAATTCGCGCAAGGTGGTGGGATATTGAGCCTGGTTTATCTTGGATATTCGTCAAAGGCACCTGGCAATGCGACTCGCTATTTTGAATCTGCCGAGCATGCTCGACAGCAACCTACAGGGTCTGTAAACGTTGCCCTAGCGTCCGGTGATCCTTACTTGTTCAATATCGAGTTCAATCCAGAATTGATTCGACACGATGATTCGTATTGCACCAGTGTCGTTAATTTGGACGGAAGCGACTCGATTCCGACTGTTCAGTACTTCCTGACGCAGGTAGCTCCTCATCTCTCAATTCACCCCCGCATCGTTGAAATTGGTTGCGGTCAGGGTGAGTTTGTCAGGTACCTCTCCCTCTTATCGATGGACGCGGTGGGCTTTGACCCGGTTCTTCGCAATGAAGCATCCAACTTGTTTCAACGTTATTGGACAACTGAGGAAGAGCCTGCCGAACTCTACATTATGCGTTGTGTCCTGCCTCACATTCAAAACCCCTGGGCCTTTCTAGAACAGATCAGGACGGTCAGCCCGAATTCACTGGTTTTAGTCGAGTTTCAAAGCACAGAATGGCTTATTGAGCACTCAATTTGGTACATGTTGAGCCATGATCACGTCAACTACTTGTTCATTGAGGATTTCTCTTCGAGATACAACGTGAGAGGTCAAGGAACTTTCAAGAAAGGAGAGTGGGCGTGGGTGCTAATCGACTTCACCGAGCCAGTGCATCCCCCTCCCATTCACCCTAAGCGAATTGACCAACTCGCGAAGCAAATGAAGTATCTGGCTCTCGACCGGGATAACTTCCTTGGTTGGGCGAGAGAGTTAGCCCGTCCGATTGGCGTCTGGGGATCTGCGGGAAAAGGCACTGTTTTATGCAGCGCTCTGAAGCAATCTCTTCCTGAGGATCAAGACATAATTGCGGTAGATGCAGATTCAAACCGATGGGGAAAGTATCTCGAGTCCTCCGGGATTCAAGTTGTATCGCCGGATAGCGTGCGAAATCTGCCGCGCGATTACCTCATACTTGTAGCAAATCCAAACCACTTCGAAGAAGTCGATGCTCTCATCGATAACTCTCTTGCAATTGCTTTACCCTCATCATTCAAAGTGTGAGTTTCAGAAATAGTTTCATAAAGGGTTCCCACCGGGGCCTATCTTGGGAGCTGATTCACTCTTTATCCGGTACCAGAGCAAGTCTCGCCACCCCAGCGTCTGTCAACCTGCGACAGTAGGATTCGGGGCCGCCGCAATTTGCGGGCTGGAGGCGGTTTGGGTGTCGTCTGAGAGGTCGACGACGGTGGACCAGGTGGCACCGGCATCACTACTGGTACGGGTTTGGACCACCCAGTTGGTCCCGTTGTACCGGGTCCAGACGGCGGTGAGGGTGTTGTTCGGGGCTGCCACAATTTGCGAGGCAAGGGCGTCTTGGGTGTTCTCGGAGAGGTCGACGGGGGTCGACCACGACTCGACCGCCCACGCTGGCGTGGTCTGGGCGATAGCCGTAACCCCCACGAACACACTCAACACGAGGGCAACAACAACCCGACGGATAACCACAACAGCAGGACGCAACGACATGGACAGAACCCTCCAACAGGGGGCTCATTAAGAAATGTTCTGTGCCAACGTCACAAACCCAAGTTTTCTTGCCGTAACAGACTGTCAGGGCACACACGACGGCTGCGTCGTCTTAGGGCCGATGTCAGCCCAAAAATCAGCCCAAGCCCTGACACACCCAGGAC
>Ga0213861_10004891_pt1 | contig 10830 bp, 10 predicted proteins | sample PICome_4_FD_160110 | JGI IMG/M metagenome (GOLD analysis project Ga0213861, IMG submission 160110) | Coastal seawater microbial communities near Pivers Island, North Carolina, United States - PICO131 | ecosystem: Environmental > Aquatic > Marine > Coastal | place: USA: North Carolina...
ACATACAATAAATTTTCGACAATTAAATTTTAAATAATAATCAACTATATGAAGAAGTATCGGCTTTCTTCCAATATTAACCATTGGTTTTGGGATCTTGTGAGTTTTTTCATGAAGCCTTGTACCATAACCACCAGCCAGAATTACTACGTTCATATTTACCTTTTTTACTAAGTTAATTAATGATAGTAATAATGGAGAATTAATTTCTATAGATGGTTATTAAGAATTAACTAAATTGGACAATAAAAAGTCTATATTTGCAATAGTATAATATCTATATGTCTTTACAAAACTTAACCAAGCTAAATGATACATACAACTTAAAAGTAAAAGGAGTTGCACATTTTGGTGCTCATACTGGCGAAGAAGTTGAACAATATAAAAAATTAAATTACAAACCTATACATTTATTTGAACCTCAGAAAAAATTATTCAAAAAGTTAGAAGAATCATTTTTAAGAGATAAAGATATTTTTCTATATAATGTAGGTCTTGGAAGTGAAAATACCAATTTAAAACTTTTTTTAAGTCCGTCAAATGAGAGTGCCAGCGCTTCTCTACTAAAACCTACAGGTCATTTAGATTAAGCATCTATCACTTAAGAAAAACGTAACTGTTAATAATTACGTATCACCTAGGAGCAAACAATCTATGTGGTTTCATTATAAAATTTAATGCCCCTTACAAGCTTTTGTTTTTTGTACTTCGCTAAGTTTTTTTGATATATTTTCAAGTCTTTTTTTACATAAGTTTTATTTTTTTCTGAATCAAACACAAAAACTTTTATGTCTCGGTGGGATTTATGTTCATAGCCGAAATGATAGGCCCTATTTGAAAGATCTCCATCAGCGTACCAAAAATTAAATCTTGTGTTGTACATTCCAATTTCTTTAAAAACCTTTTTATTGTAAATTCCGTAGTTCATTGTTAAAATCTCTGTTCCTTCTTGTTCTATTGTTTTATCCTCTAGATTCCAGTTATTTTCTGCTGTGTTACCCAGTAACCAACTAGAGTCTAAATAATCTTCTAGATTGCCTAGTTTCCAGTTAAAAATATGAAAATCATAAATATTGTTATTAAGTGTTTCAATTACCTCATCCCATCCATTGATCAATAAAGCGTCATCGTCCCATTGGCAAATATAATCAAATTTGGAATTCTGAATAGCTAAATTTGAAAAATGAGGATATGAGGATCTTTTTCCGTAATTAATAAATTTAATATTTTTATTATTTAGATTCTGTAAATATTCTACGGTGCCGTCTGTACTTCCTCCATCAACAATGACAAGCTCTAGTAGATTATTAGCATCTACAGTGTTTGAGATTAATCTTTTTATATTATTCAATCTGTTGTAACTACCAGTTATGATGCTTATCATTTTTTACCTAGATGATGTTTTATGAAACCTTTTATTTTATGACGTTTAGCCTTAATTGTATACTTTGCTTCAAAATATTTGGTAATGAATACCAGATACTCTAAGAAAGATATGAATAAATTTTTTTTCCCAATAAATATTTTTAGTGTTTTAGTATTTGATGCGTATTTGGAAACAAAGATTGATGAGAGTTCTTTTGATATCTCAGAATTAACAACTTCCCTATCTGGGAATGAAATGTCTTTTTGCGAACTAGATAAATCATTATCAAGGATTGCCATATATTCTCTTATATGAGTTCCACCACTATCAGTTTGTGCGGAAACATGTGAATATTTAGGGGCTAAACAAACTCCTCTATTTTTACTTACGGTAAAGTGCCATTTAATCCACCAGGAATCATTGTGGTGATTTAGTTGCTGGATAAGAATATCTCTTAGATCTCTTCCACCTTTTAAGAAATTCCTATAATTATTAAATTTGAATATTTCCTTTTTAATATGATTATTTTCCCAAATGGCATGTGACCACCTATTGGACCAAGAACCCCACCCATGCGATGAGGACCTATGAGTAAAATATGAATTATATGGATATGAGTCGGGAAATTCTATAAGATTTTTATTGATACCCATTCCATTAATAGACCAGACTTTTAGATTGTTTTCATACCTTAAAAGGGATTCATTCATATAATTTATAAAGTATTTTGAAGTTACCAAGTCGTCTTCTAAAACAATAAAATTTTTGTACTGTTTTGTAACTTCGGTAATACCTATAATAATAGACTCTGCTAATCCTATATTTATTTTTTGCTCATAATATGAAACACTTTTAGCAAATTTTTTTATAGTCTTTAAATACTCTCTAACTTCGTTAACTTTAAAATTATCATTAATATTGTCAATTTTTGGACCATCAGAAAAAATAAACAAATCTGTTTTTTCAATTTCTAAATTTTTAGATAAAGCTTCTATGGTTTTTTTTAAAACATTAACTCTATTGTACGCAAATAAGATAACAGGCGCATTTTCTATTGTTTGACTTGGTTTGCTCATAAAACAACCTTAATATTTTATTTTTAATTATTATGTTTTTAGATTATTTGTATTTAGATAATACAATATCGTCAAAACATAGTTCATTAAATAATTTTTCAAATATTTCTGCTTTTTCTTTGTTAAAAAAAACAATCAATAATTGGTTGGTTTCTGCATAGCTAATTACAAATTTTGTAAATTGATCTTTATTAGTTTGTAATATTTTTTCTACAGAAGTCTTTACATCTTCTCTGTCAAAATCATCCACTACTAAAACTTTTAAATCTTGTAATTTATTTACAAAATTCAAAGCTTCCAAAGAATCTCTTCTGCCTCCTTTGTTGCCAACACCCCCTGGTGCGTCTAAAAATAAAAGTTCTGTTTTTTTGATATTATGTATTTTTTTAATTTTTCTTAAATCAAACCAATCATTGTCAATTGAAACATGGTATAGGTGCCTAGTGTCCAAGTATCCTAATTTAAATGATATCTTATTTTTTAAATGGAAAAAATAGTGTTGTTCAATAGAAATAAAATTTGTTTTTTTTGAACTTGCAAAATAGGATATCGTATGAGTGCTTCTACCTGAACCTAGTTCTGTAATAAATTTAGGTACTGTGACGTGAAGCAATAATTCCAAAGCCAAAAATACTTCAAAGCCTTTAGTAAACCAAGGGAAAAATCCGAGCTTTTCTAAAATATGTCTAATTTTCTTAGATAGTTTTTTTAAAGGAGGAAAATAGTAATACACTAATCCAAGTAACTTAGCACCTTTTTCTTTCATTACTTGATTGCTAGATAACCTGTAAACGGAGCGTATTTGAAAATTATTTCAATATCGCTAAAACCTCCAGCATGAAGAATTTGTAAATTACCATTGTCAGAAAAGGGTTCTAGCACGCCTGATAAAGACATGTATTTGTTAAAAATTTGTTCATTTTGAAAGCCATTATTTTGCTTGTACTCAAAATATGATGTTGTAATTAAATCTTGATATCTTGCATCAGATGCTCTAGTTTTTTCAAATAGAAAAAACCCTCCACCCCAGTTGAGAGATTCGTAAATATTTTTTATTAATTCAACCCTTATGCTTGGGTGAATAAATTGAATAGTGTAAAAACTTGTAATTAAATTAGCTTTGTTGAATTTAAATTCTGTAATATCCCCAGATTTGAAAATGCAACCTTTATTCAAAGAATTTTTCTTTGCTTCTTTGATCATTTGTTTAGAGTTATCAATTCCAATAGATTTAATATTTTTATGTTGGTTTTTAGAATTAACTTTTCTAGTTAACGCGCCTGTCGAACATCCTAAATCATAATAAATACTCTTTTCAGTAGTGAAAAAATCACTCATTGTTGTAATTAAATCTTGGGCCTCAGAATACAACGGTACTGATTTTTTAACATGTTCATCAAAATTAGCAGCTACTTTATCAGAAGAAAAAGTCCATGATGATTTTGAAGCATCTATCCCATTATCAATTTGATTTTTGTTATTACTTTTATCTACCATAATTAAAATCGACAGAACCTGACTGCCTCTTTTTCCTTTCTAGAAAGATTCTTTTTTAGGAACTTCCCTAATTGTAACTAGTTCACATTTAATTTCCATCGATTATTAAGCATTGAATGCCATAAGAATTAGATATTATAATAAAATTTCTGCTTATAATAAACTTACATAATTAAGGATTCAATTTTATGAGTAAGTCGAAAAATTTACTGATACTTGGCGGGAATGGTTTTTTAGGAACAAATGTAGTAGATAAATTAAATGAAACAAATGAGTACGAAGTTTATCAATTAAATGGTAAAGACGACCTTGATCTAACAAAAGATAACATATTTAATAATTATCTTTCTAAAAACAAAATTGATTACATTATTAATTGTGCTGCTTTTGTAGGTGGGATTGCTTATGGGTATGATTTTCCAGCAGAGCTGCTTATGAAAAATACAATCATGGCGAGTAATATATATAAATCGGCTCATGAAAATAATATTAAATTATTAGTAAATCCAATTTCTAACTGTGCTTACCCTAAAAATCAAAACCTATATGAAGAAGAATATTTTTGGGATGGAGCTCCTCATGAGTCAGTTTTCGAATATGGTTTTGCAAAGAAATATTTTGTAGCCTTAGGAAATGCATACTATAAAGAGTATAGATTCGCATCAGCAAATATAGTTTTATCAAATATGTATGGTCCCCATGATCATTTTGAAGAAAAAAGATCACATGCATTAGGCGCGTTAATTAAAAAAATATATGATGCAAAACTTAATGACTCTGAGTATGTTGACATTTGGGGTACCGGAAAGCCAATTAGAGAATGGCTTTATGTAGAGGATGGTGCTGATGCATTAATAAATAGTCTTAGACTGAGTGACAATAATTATTTTTTCAATATAGGAGTTAATAAAGGTATTTCTATTTATGAAATGGCCAAAACTATTGCAAAAATTCTTGATTGGAATGGAGAATTTACCTTTGATACATCTAAGCCAGATGGAGCAGAAGAAAAAAGGGTTTTAGGAAAATTTACAGAACAAAACTTAAACTGGTCTCCACAAATTTCACTAGAAAATGGAATCAGCGCTACTGTAAAATGGTATGAAAATAATATACTAAAACTATGAATATTAAAAAAATTACACACAGAGGCAAGCTTTATGCGGTTTACTTTGATGTGCTAGAAGCAAACGAAGGTCTTTCCTTTATTTCTGAAGATGAAGATTACATACAAGTCGGTATATGGAACTATGAAGCAAAAAAGGTTTTACCTGCTCACTTTCATAATGAATATGTTAGAGAAGCGACAAGAACTTGTGAATCTATATTTGTTGTTAGAGGGAAAGTTAAATGTAATATCTATACTAAATCTGGAAATTTTATTGATACATTTATACTAAATAAAAATGAAATAGCAATCCAGCTCTATGGAGTTCATGAATATGAAATATTAGATAAAGCAATCGTAGTTGAAACTAAAAATGGACCCTATTTTGGACCCAAGAAAGATAGAAAAAGAGTAAATGTCCAAAAAGATTAACCAGATTGAACCATTAATAGATTTTCAAGATGAAAAAGCTGTTAGTTCGTATATTAAGTCAGGAGGCTGGATAACTGAGCATCTTGAGACAGAAAAATTAGAAAATAATATCAAAAATTATGTAGACAGAAAATATGCAATAGCTGTTCCAAATGGAACTATAGCAATATATCTTTCTCTTCTTGCCCTGGGTCTTACTAAAGGAAAAAAAGTTGCTGTTCCTAACTTAACGATGATTGCGACAATAAATGCAATTATATGGGCTGGTGCAACTCCAGTACTAGTTGATGTTGATGAGACACTTTGTATGTCTTTAAAGAGTTTAAAGAAAATAAAAAATTTAGATGCAGTAATATTTGTTCCACTAAATGGAAGAGCTGGTTCAGGAAAAGAAATAGAAAGCTGGTGTAAACAAAATAAATTAAAACTTATTGAAGACTCAGCACATGCACTTGGATCATCTTATTCGCACAAAAAATGTGGAAAACTTGGTGATTTAAGTATTTTTTCATTTACTCCCCATAAGATAATTACTATGGGTCAAGGTGGAATGATATTAACAGACAAAAAAACATTATCTAGCATCATAGAAGGCTTAAAAACCTTTAATAGATCTGGTGATAAGTCAGATGTTCATAAAGGGTTTGGATTGAATTTTAAAATAACAGACTTGCAAGCTGCAATGGGAAATTCTCAGTTTAAGAAATTAGGTAAGCATATTGAAGGAAAGAAAAAATTACTTAATAATTACAAAAACAATATTTCAGATGAATTAAAAATCATCGAATTCAACAAACATGAAGTTCCATGGTTTATAGATATTTGCTTTAATAGTAAATCAAAAAGAACGAATGCTATTAGCGACTTAGATGAACAAGGAATAGAAACTAGACTAAGTTACCCTCCATTAAGTAAGCAAAAATATCTTAAAAAATATGCAAACAACAACTTGAATTATTCAGAATCAGTTTATGAAAAGATTTTATGGATGCCATCATCAATAAACTTAACAAAAAAAAATATCTTAAATATATGTTCAGTGATAAATGAATAATAAATTACATCTAGGTTGTGGAAAACGATACTTAGAAGGATATATTCATGTTGACTTACACCCTCATGATCATGTCGATTATGTAAGTAGCATTGATAAATTAGATATGTTTCAAGATGACTATGCAGATTTAATTTATGCAAGTCATTGTATTGAGTATTTTGATAGGGATGAAGTCGTTGAAGTATTAAAAGAATGGAAAAGGGTACTTGCACCAGGTGGAACTCTTAGACTAGCTGTTCCTAACTTTGAAGCATTAATGAAAGTTTATTTAAATAGTAATGATTTGAATAAAATTCTTGGCCCACTGTATGGCAAATGGAACATTGGGGAAGATAAGCATATATATCATAAAACTGTTTACGATTTGGAATCATTAACTCTCTTATTGAAACAAATAGGGTTTGAACAGGTAAGGGAATGGTCCTGGAAAGATATATTTAGCAATCAAACAGATTTTGATGATCACTCTCAAGCATATTATCCCCACATGGATGAAGAAAACGGGCTTCTAATTAGTCTAAATGTTGAAGCCACCACACCAAAAATTTTAAACTAATTGATTCTTTAGCAATGACTATATTTTTAAACCACAAAGAAAAATACCCTAGGGTGTTTGAGTCAAAGGTTCATAATTTTCTTATTTTTTAGAGAATAAATCTATTTGAAATATATATAACAATATTTGTTCAGGTATTTGAAAATGAATAATTATTTCACCTGCACTGAGTATTATGTATTGAATTCACCACAAAACATATTGATGTGTACTCAGTTTTTATTAAAAGATCATTAACAGTGTCTTCTTGTAATTGTTTAGGGAACCCCATGGTAATCAAAAAAATAGGAATTAATAAAATTGTTAATAAGTAACTATAACTATATTTTTTGTGAAAATAACTTAATAGGAATACTAAAGATATACAAAGCAAAAATGAATAGTAGTGGACTTTAAATAAATCACCTGTTTCAGGATCAAAGTTTTTTACTGGAAATCCAAATGCGTTGATAATTAAAATAGCCAAGCCACAAAATGGCAATAAAAGATAATTGCTATTTTTTACCTTTTTAAAAAAAAGGAAAATTATCAATAAGTAAAAAAGTAACGTAAAAATAATTGATAAGTATTCCTGTAAAAAATTTTGAATTAAAAAATTATCTGTGAATTCTACAGTTCCATAATGAAAAAAATTTCCATCTTCTTCGTGTTTCCAAAAAAATGTAAAATAATCAGAAAGTGTGTCAATAAGCGTTATCGATATAAAGCTTTCTGCATGTATATGCTTAAAAGGATTCTCATATAAGTTTTTAAAATCGACATTAACAAAAAAATTAAGATTTGCAGTATTATCCCATTTACCTAACAACGAATCATCTGTGATCTTTGGCTTTGCAAATAACCAAACATTTGTCAAAACATAGTTGAGGTATACAATAAGTGAAGAAAACAGAGTTGTTTCTATGAATAAAATAAGTTTACTTTTTAATTTTATAACTTGACGACCATATAGTACAAGAAGGGATAGTAATATCATGCCCGTAATTGAAGCCTTTATTGTCAGTGCTATAGACAAAAAAAGTGATAAAAAAAGTGTTCTAAATAGAGTTTGTTTTCTAATATAAAATTCACAAAATAAAAAAAGCCAAGGTAAAAGGGCAAATGCCATGACTTCGGGTTTCATAGTTAATCTCATATAATAAGCCGGGGGGAAGAAATTTAATATAGATAAACTTATAAGTATTTGCTTGAAGCTAAATTTTTTAGTTTTCAATAAAATTCCTAAACCCAATAAGCCCAAGAGATAATAATAAAAATTTATTAATTGTAACTGATTATTCAGCAAGATACTTAGTTCTTGATTTGCGAATAATGTTCCAGTAAAACGAGTTATTTTAGAAACAGACCAAAAATATAACGTACCTTGTGAGTCATAAACTTCAGGACCTAGATCATTAAAAAAATATAAATTTTTTCTATATTTATTAAAGTCAAGTCCGGTTGTAATGTCGTAAAATGCAACTCCGATATAGTATGAAGAAATCAAAGTAATTAAAAAAAATAAATATGTTAAATAAGCTTCAACTTTACTTTTCATAAAAATGGTCTACAAACCTTTCTGTAACGATCTTTGCTCTCTAGGCAGTTAAATAGGTTACATGTGTATAACTTAACTTCGTTAAAGTACAATATTGCAAATTTAGTTTTTCAAAATACTAACTTCATTTATAAAATTATTTTATCAGCAGAAATAAATTTCTTGAACAGATTTAATAAAACTTAATGATGTTTTTAACGAGCGGTTAGTAAGATTTGATCTATATGGTAATAAATACTGTTAAAGAAAACTTATCTAAAGTATTCATATTTTTAATAATTGTTACTGTAATTTTTTCAATTTCTCAAGAACTTAATGCGGGGGCTACTTCTTTTACAGATACGCAACTAAGTAGTGGTGAATACAAAAAATGTAGTCTTTCTGCCAATCAAATCTCAGAAAAGATTCGTACTACAGATAGTGAATTAAAAATCTTCTACTCAACAAAATCCCTGAGTATGTTCCCAGAAGTATCAAATCTCCCGTGTTTAGGAAAAGTTATAGAAGTTAACTTTCTTAATAACAATGAACTGATTTTAGTAACAGGTGCTAGTCCAAAATTTTCAGGACTTGTTGGGAATCTAACCTATATAATATTCTTTCTAAGTTCGATTTTATTTTTATCTAAAAATTCTTTCTATAAGAATGTTGTCTTAGTTTCAAGTTTTATTGTTGTATTAGATAACTTGCTATATCTGAATAAAAATAAACTTTTATTAATAATAGAAGTTTTTTTTGTTCTTATTGGAATATACTTATATCAAAATGACTCCAAATTTGGCATAGAGAACTCATTAACAGTCAAAAGGATTGAATATAGAAGTGATATAAACATCTTAAGGGCTATATCTGTAATTTCAGTTCTTTTCTACCATGCTGATCTCATAGTTTTTCAGGGAGGCTGGTTGGGCGTAGATATTTTCTTTGTAATTTCCGGCTACTTGATTACGAACATTGTTTTATCGGAAATACAAGACGGGAGCTTTTCACTTAAAAGCTTTTACCTAAGACGTGTAAAAAGAATTTTTCCCGCACTTTATTTTATGTTGCTATTCACAATACCTTTATCCTATATTTTATTGAACCCAAAAAGCCTCATAGAGTATATGAATAATCTAAAGTTTTCATTACCCTTTTTATCTAATATTTACCTTTCTCAACTTGATTTTTATGTTGCAGAACCAAATAAGTTTAGTCCCCTTCTGCATACTTGGAGCTTGTCGGTTGAAGAACAGTTCTATTTAGTGTTTCCAATACTTATTATTATTTTTCATAAATTTAGCTTATTAACTCATAGAATATTAATTTTTTGTTTTTGGTTTTTATTAGGTTTAAATTTGATTGATATAAGTAGTATTTCTAAATTTTACTTATTTCAATTTAGGAGTTGGGAATTTTTCTTGGGTTTTCTAATAATGCTATATTCTCAAAAAAATAAAATTAATTTTTCAAAGAATACTGAAAAGTTTGCATTATTAACAATTGTATTTTCACTTCTTTTTTTTAATGATGGATATATCGACAACCTTTTTCCAAAAGTTATATGTCTACTTGGGGTAAGTGTTTTACTGCTAAATCATAAAGAAAATTTAATTTTAGTAAAAATATCTGGTGTAAAAATATTTTCCATTATAGGGTTGATGTCATATTCTATATACTTATATCATCAACCTCTATATGCATTTGTTAGAATTTATCTGAGAAGAAGCTTTCAGGAAATTGGTATCTTTCAACATTTTTTTGTAATTTTGTTGATTTTAATTATTTCATTTATCTCTTATAAATTTATTGAACAACCGTTCAATAATAATTTTCATATTAGTAAATTTTTAATACTGATATTTGTAGCATTTATCGGTATCACCTATTCGGTTATTGGTTTACGGGATAGTGGATTTTCTTCAAGGTATGACGATATTCCCGAGGAAGTAATTTATTACTCAATAAACGCCAACAAATACCCAGGCGGCGATGAATCACTAGATGACTGGGATGGGTATAACTGTAATAGTTTTCCTTTATCTGGATATGAACTAATCAAAGATAATCCACAATTATTTCCAGGTCCATGTAAATATATAAAAAAGAATGCAACGTCAAATTATATTTTGATAGGAGATTCGCATGCAAATACTTTAGCTGTGTCAACAACCTACTGGGGTGAAAAAATATCAGACAAATACAACTTTATTCCTTTGAAT
>Ga0213861_10004893_pt1 | contig 10827 bp, 9 predicted proteins | sample PICome_4_FD_160110 | JGI IMG/M metagenome (GOLD analysis project Ga0213861, IMG submission 160110) | Coastal seawater microbial communities near Pivers Island, North Carolina, United States - PICO131 | ecosystem: Environmental > Aquatic > Marine > Coastal | place: USA: North Carolina | collected...
GGGGTAAATGTTATGGGGGTGCTTCACGGCATTCAAGCATTTGTTCCAGGAATGCTAGCTCATGGAGAAGAATCAAGAGTTATCAATACATGTTCAGGCAATGGCGCATTTATTAATTTGCCTTCAACGCCAATCTATACATCATCTAAGGCTTCGGTCTCTAGCATCACCGAAGTATTAAAACTTCAGCTTGAACAGGCCGAGTCAAATGTGAAGGTTTCAATTTTATTTCCTGGACCACATACAGTAAGAACTAAGCTATTTTCAGCTGAGCGCAACCGCCCCAAAGACTTAGCCAGAGACCCAAATGCTCCAGAACATCCAATATCATCTGTTGAGGATATGCTCGAAATGATGAGTTCCATGGGTATTGAGATGGAAACCACCGAGCCAGAAGAAGTTGCTTCATTTTGTCTTGCGCAAATAAAAGATGGAAAGTATTGGATTAATCCCTTTAATGAAAAAAGCGAACAAGCATTCAAGGACCGTGTTGAATCAATTATCTCCCGCAGTGATTTGCCCAATCCTAATATTTTTTAATTAAATATCCTATGAGCGTTCAAACTGTCGATCATTTTTTCAATCCATCCTCAAAGGATTTTATTCATGATCCAGTGCCTACACTAGAAAAGTTATGTGCGGAGTATCCAATTTCTAGATTTGATGCATGGCAGGCTTGGTTGGTTACAGGACATGCAAACATAATCAAATGTTTATTAGATACAAGGCTATCTACAGACTTCAATCTCTGGGAGTACGCACCCCCTAAAAAACCAGTCGATGAAATGGATGCATTTGAAAAATTAATGAATAATAATTTATTTTTTCTTGATAGAAAAAATCATTTAAGGTTAAGAAAATTAGCTCTACCAGCATTCTCACCAAGAATCATGGAGCAAATGAAGGAAAGATTCTCAGTACTTGTTAAAGAAAGATTTGATGAAATAGGCAAACCTGATTCATTTAATTTTGCTGCGGAAATTGCCGAGATCGTTCCAACTCAAGCCATAGCAAGTTTGGTTGGCATTCCAAGAGATAAGTTTCCTATTTTTGATTCCTTGGCCTATGGAGTTGTTAGGGGAATTAACCCCATGCTTACACCTGACGAAAGAAAGGATGCTATTAAAGGTGTACCAGAAGGTTTGGCTTTACTAAATGAGCTTATAGATGAGAGGAGAGCTAATCCTGGCGATGATTTTTTATCTACTTTGATCCTTGCAGAAGACCAAGGATCTAAACTTTCTAACTTAGAAATGTGTGCATTGGTTGGAGCAGTCCTTGGAGCTGGTTCAGATACAGCTGTTGATTTGCATAGTTATCTAATTAAAAATTTACTACAACACCCCGATGAATTTCAGTCGCTGAAAGCAGATCCAAGTCTTGTTCAGGGCGCAATATCTGAAACCTTAAGATATGAGTCATCTGGCAAAACAGGCTTGGCAAGATATGCTTCAGAAGATCTAGAGATCAATGGACATCATGTTAAGAAAGGTCAAATGGTACAGCTCATTACCAGTACTGCCGGAATGGATTCATCTATTTACAACGAACCTAGAAAATTTGATATTCAAAGAGATCACGATAAAAGTATATCTTTTGGTCAGGGCCCACATTACTGTATTGGAGTTACCTTAGTTCGCTCTCAAACAGAGGTAATGCTAAAAGAATTATTTAAGCGATTTCCAAATCTCAGTCTCGGGGACGAGATTGTCTATGATTACAATCATCATAATGCTAGACGCATGGATGTCATGATGGTTAATACTAATCTTGATTAAATTATCTAATTAAATTGGGATTAGATTTTACAAAAATTAATGAGTATTTTTGAAGAACGAGGTATTACTCACTTAGATTTGCATGGTTTTAAGCATCAAGATGTAGAGCCTGAAATCATTAATTTTTTATATCAATACCAACATTTGCTTCCGCTAATTATCATTTGCGGTAATAGCAATAAGATGATTGAAATTGCAACTAAAGCGCTTACTTCATCAAATATTTCATACTCATCCCCTAGATTTGGGATCATTAGGATTGAGGGAATTGGATGATTTATACTGTTTTTGCAAGCTTTTTATCTAATGGATGGTTGTCAAAGATGCAAAATCATAGCTTTTTTGTAATAATCGACGAAGTTAGCTTATTTTTAACGAGGAAATATTATGAGTAATTTTAGACTTATTTTTATGGCACTACCTTTGGTACTTGCATTGAATGTTAATGCCCAGTCGGTTGGTGTTCTTGAGGAGGTTGTTGTAACAGCTCAAAAGAAAGAAGAGAATCTTCAAGATACTCCAATTGCTGTAACTGCAATTACCGAATCTGTAATAGATGATTTAGATATTGCTAATGTTGTAGATTTAGCTGGTATGGCGCCTAATGTTCATATCATTAACACGCCTTCAAATAATACAGCAGCTACTATCGCTATAAGGGGTGGAGTCACAATCAATCCAGCCATTACCTGGGAGCCAACAGTGGGCATGTATCTGGATGGTGTTTATCTTGGAAAAGGTCAGGGATCAATTTTTGATGTTGTTGATCTTGAAAGAGTGGAAATCTTGAGAGGTCCCCAAGGAACTCTTTATGGAAGGAATACACTAGGTGGTGCGATTAACTTAATTAGTAAAAAGCCCTCTGGCGAGGGATTGTCAACAAAAATTACCATCGGTAACTATGGTCTAAGACAAACTCAACTTATTGCAGATTATGAAATCGGAAGCAATCTTTATACTAAGCTAATTTTGAACTCAAAGAAAAGAGGAGGCTATGTAGATAATAGAGCTTCACCATATCAAGCAGTTCAGGGCGTAGTTCCTAATACAGTTGCTGACCATTCAGAGTTAGATACTATTGACTCAAATGGCTACAAACTTATGTTTGCATATGAAGGCGATAACACTAGTGTTAACTTAACTTTTGATGAAACCGATCAAGATAATATTCCTCCGTTCGCTCAATTAACTAATACGATACCCAACTGGAGTGCTGCCTTTGGTGTTGGTGCTTCCGCTCTAACCAACGGTTTAAAACTATGGCCAATTGAGCTCTTTCAAGATGATAAAAGACAAAGCGTTGCTCATATTAATACTCCTACATATGAATTATCAGTTGTTAAGGGGACAAGTTTTACCATTTCTCGTGATATCAGTTTAGGAACATTGAAAGTAATTTGGTCGAAAAGAAAAACCGATTGGGATGATAGGCTTGATCTTGATGGTGGACCATTCCCTATAGCAGACACTGAAAGGCATACTAACTATGAAGCTGAAACTCTTGAGATTCAATTGAGTGGCTCAACAGATAATATGGATTATGTTTTTGGTTACTATACTCTTGAAGATGATGCATACACTGCAAATCCTCAATCATATTTTGGTGGCATGAATGCCATTGCTCAAAATTACTCAGGAACCTCGGATGCGAAGGCATTTTTTGGCCAGGTTACATGGTCTGTTGCAGATAAGTGGGATTTAACCGTTGGAGCAAGAAAAACTGAGGAGGATAAAACTGGGTTCAAGGAGTACGTCGGTATTTTTGGACAAAATGGACAAGGTAGCTTCGATGATACCTCAAGTACTTTTATTCTTTCGCATGATTACAGTGAGAATACTAATTTGTATTTCAAGTTAGCTGATGGTTTTAAGGCTGGAGGAATAAATGCTGAAGCTCCAACTCCCTTTGAGTCATTGAAACCATATGAGCCTGAAACCATTGAATCTACAGAGCTCGGTTTGAAAGGAAGGTACTTTGACAATCGCATGATGTTAAATATTGCTTATTTTGATAATGAGCATGAGGACATGCAGATTTCATACTTCACAGCTGATGCTGCAGCTGCCTCACAAGTTCTTAATAATTCAGCTGATATATCAGGCCTTGAAGTAGAAACAACTACTCTTATTAATGACACAACAAGACTTATGGTGAATTTAAGTACTTTGGATTCTGAATTTACAGGAAACCAAATCGCTAGCGATGGCTTTCTCCTTGAGCAGGTCCCTTACTCTCCAGAAACAACTTTATATGTTTCTTTAGAAAAAGATTACGGTAATTACCGCATTCGATTGGACCACAGCAGAATAGGTGAGCATGCAACATTTCCATATAGCTCAAAAGATCCTAGAGCTGCTTTAACCAATCTAGACTCAAGAGGAACAACTGATTTTAGGTTGCTAACTGAGCCTATGGAAAATATGCAGCTAAACTTTTGGATTAAAAATCTTAATAATGATTATCACAAAATGAGCGCCATTCCATTTGGTCCAAGTTTTGGGCAGCTAACTGTTAGCTACTTTAATGCTCCTAGAACATTAGGTATGGACTTACAGTATAAATTTTAATATTGGAATATAATAAAAGCCTCGGTATTTCCCGAGGCTTTTTTTTGTAAAAATTATGGATAACAACTGGGAAGACATATTAAGACTTGACGGTCAATTAACTGAAGAAGAAAGAATGATTCGTGATAATGTTCGCGAATATTGTAGAAAATCTTTAATGCCTCGAATCCTTGAGGCAAATAGAAATGAAATTTTTCATCCTGAGATTTATAAAGAGATGGGTGATTTGGGAATATTAGGCGCCTCTATAAAAGGCTATGGTTGCGCTGGTGTTGGGTACGTATCGTATGGTCTTATAACTCGTGAGATTGAAAGAATAGATTCAAGCTATCGCTCAGCGTTTAGTGTGCAATCCTCCCTGGCTATGTTTGCTATTTATAAATTTGGATCTGAGGAACAGAAAAAAGACTTATTACCGCAAATGGCTGCAGGTGATTTAATTGGTTGTTTTGGTTTGACTGAACCCGATGCAGGATCTGATCCTGGAAGCATGGCTTCTAATGCAAAAAAAGTTGAAGGTGGTTATAAGCTCAATGGCTCTAAAACATGGATAACTAATGCGCCGGTGGCTGATGTATTTATCATTTGGGCTAAAGATGAACAAGGTGTTTTGAGAGGCTTTATAGCTCGAAAAGATTTTAAAGGTCTTGAGACAAAGGTGCTTCAGGGTAAGTTTGCCCTGCGTGCATCGATTACCGGACAAATTTTTATGTCTGATGTATTTATTCCAGATGATCATGTTCTTCCCTTAGCTCAAAGCTTTAGAGGGCCTTTCTCATGCTTAAACATGGCTAGATATGGAATTGCATGGGGCGCAATGGGTGCTGCTGAATTTTGCTGGCACGCAGCCCGTCAATATACTTTAGATAGAACTCAGTTTGGCACGCCTCTTGCTGCAAAACAGTTAGTTCAAAAAAAATTAGCAGACATGCAAACAGAAATATCGTTAGGTTTACAAGCAGCTTTGCGGGTTGGAAGATTAATAGACGATGAAGAAATGATTCCAGAAATGATTTCTCTTATAAAACGCAATAATTGTGGCAAGGCTTTAGAGGTTGCAAGATTGGCCCGCGATATGCATGGAGGAAATGGGGTGATAGATGAATATCATGTTGTAAGACACTCTATGAATCTCGAAGCTGTCAATACTTACGAAGGCACCCATGATATACATGCTTTAATTTTAGGCAATCTTCAAACTAGTATAGCGGCTTTTGAGTAATGCTTAATGTCAAGTATACTTGACATTACATTTTTCTAAACTTACCATAAAAATTCAATGAATTCTGAAAAATATACCTTAAAGCAAGCCAAAACTGCTAAACGCATTATCAAGTATTTTGCTAAGTTTCAGGCTAGTATTTTTTTGATGAGCAAAGGCAAGCTATGGAATAAATGGCCGGGAGGTTTTCCAATCATGGTTGTGGAAACTAAAGGCGCCAAAACCAATAAAATAAGAAATATACCTTTGATTTATGTTCATCAAGATGGCATGCCAATTTTGGTAGCTTCTTTGGGAGGAATGCCCAAGAATCCAAATTGGTATTACAACGTAAAAACATATCCAGAAGTAAAAATTTCAACCATCAATGGGTCTGGGAACTTTCTAGCTGAGGAGGTGTCTAAAGAAAAAAAAGATGAATTGTGGCCACTAATTTGTTCATTTTATCCTGATTATGAAACTTATCAGAGCAACACCAACAGAGAGATTCCAGTATTTTTGTGTAAAAAAGTATGAATATTATAGACGTTAAAAATATCACTAAACATTATTCACTTGGTACGCAAACTGTTGAGGCACTGAGAGGGATTAGTTTCGGCATAGAGCAAGGTGAATTTATAGCCATTATGGGTCCATCAGGATCTGGAAAATCCACATTAATGAATATTATTGGGTGTCTTGATAGCCCGACAGATGGAACATATCACCTTAATAACCAAGAGGTTAGTACTCTAGAGGGCGATGAGCTTGCAGGCATAAGAAATAAAGAGATTGGTTTTGTGTTTCAAAACTTTCATTTATTGGCACGTAACAGCGCGCTCGATAATGTTATGTTGCCTCTAAAATATGCCGGAGTTGATAAGGTAGATCAACTTAAAAGAGGCAAGGATGCTCTGTCTCAAGTTGGGCTTGAGTCAAGAATGGATCATCAACCATCCGAGCTTTCGGGAGGGCAACAGCAAAGAGTTGCAATAGCCAGAGCTTTAGTGAATAACCCCTCTATTTTATTTGCCGATGAGCCAACTGGAAATTTAGACAGCCAAACGGGACATGACGTAATGCAGCTTTTTCATAATTTGCATCAACAAGGACAAACAATTATTTTAATTACTCATGAAAATGAAGTGGCTGCAGAGGCCCAAAGAACAATATTTATTAAAGATGGTTTGATAGAATCAGATATAAGAAAGGAAAAATTATGAAGAACTTAAACATTAAATCACTTTGTACTATTTCATCATTGGTGTTTATAGTCAGCTGTGGTGGAGGCAAAGAGGAAGAGGAATTTAAGTTCTATGCTCTAAAAGAAGCAGCATCTCAGCAACTGGAACTTACCGTTGAGGCCTCTGGAACTGTTGAGGCTATTTCTTCTATTGAAATTAAATCAAAAGCATCTGGGCAAATTCTTTTTTTAGGTGCTGAAATTGGAGATTATGTTGATGAGGGCATAGTTCTTGCAAGAATAGATCAAAGAACTCCAACAAATACCCTTGCTCAAGCTAATGCAGATCTTGAGGTTGCTAAAGTCCGTTTAAGTAACGCGCAGAATCAATTTGAACGTTCTAAAAGATTGCATGATGAGGGCAATATTTCTGATAAATCATTTGAGGATGCTCAAGAATCATTTTCCTCAGCAAGAGCTCAGCTTGTTAGGGCAGAAGTATTTCTTGAAAATGCTCGGATTGCTTTAGATGATACAAGCGTCAGATCGCCAATTGCTGGAACAGTTATCAGCAGGCTGGCTGAAGTGGGGCAAGTTATCACTTCGCCAACATCCGCTGTGGGTGGAGGTACATTGCTAATGGAGATGGCAGATCTCAATAAAGTCCGAGTAAGAGCATTAATCGATGAGATAGACATTGGTAAGATCAGCATTGGTCAAGAAGTCACATTAAAAGTTTCAGCATATAGAGATAAAAAGTTTATAGGAGTTGTCTCAAAAATCGAGCCTATGTCAAAAATAGATCAAAACGTTACAACATTTCCAGTGCTAATCGATATTGAAAATAAAGATAATTTACTGCTCATAGGAATGAATACTGACGTTGAGATTGAAATCTTAAATGAAGAGGTGGCCATAGCATTACCAGCTGGCTCTTTAAGAACGCGAAAGGATATACGATCAGTTGCATCATTGCTTGGAATTAAAGAAGATGAACTTAATAACTTTTTAACTAAAAAAGTTGAAGGTGAAAATTTTGATTCCTATATAGTTCTTAAAAAAACAAAAAAGGGAGCAATGCCCACTTGGGTCAAAGTTGGAAAAACGGATCTTAATTATGTTGAGGTCAAACAAGGCATTAAGAATGATGAGGTTGTATATGTGCTTCCAAGTGAAGGCCTTATTAAATACCAACAAAAATTCTCCGAAAGAGTGAAGGGCAGGTTCGGTTAACTTATGGTTTTACAAGAATCAATTTCTACAGCAGTGGATTCCATTAGAGCTAATTTATTAAGATCTTTGCTGACTACCATCGCCATTGTAATAGGTACAGCATCAGTAATAGCCATGGTAGGAATTGGGTCAAGTGCTCAAAGGGCAATTGATGATTCAATTAGCAATTTATCTGCACGTACGTTATCTGTATACCCATCTCGCGGCAGAAGCAATCAAAAAATAAGCGCAGCACCATTATCAATCTCTGATGCTGACGCATTGATAAAAGATAAAGAAATAAATTGGAGGGTATCTCCTGAGATTCGAGGCAGCAAATCTCTTAAATATAAAAATGAAAGTATTAGCATCTCGGTGATTGGCGCTCGAGAGTCCTATCTAAGCATTCAAGGATATGAAATTGATCAAGGAGCGTTTTTTACACAAAGAGATGATCTGGCTAGGAAAAGAGTTGCAATTATTGGATCAAGCGTAGGAACTGAATTAAAAACATCCTCAAAAGCATTGGTTGGACAGGATATTGATCTAGGTGGCGTGACTTTTAAAATAATAGGAGTCACTAAGTCTGAGGGGTCCTCAGGCTGGTCTAATCCTGATGAGCAAATCTATATACCATTGTTAACAGCATCTGATAGGGTCTTTGGAAGAGACAGGGTAGACTCAATTCGTGTTGAGGTGCCGAATACTTACACGCCTGAAGAAGCGATGATTTCTATTGAAAGAGTTCTGAGAAGAGAGCACGATATAGGTCCAGGTGAAGAAAACAATTTTAGAATTAATGATTGGTCACAGTTCACCGATTTACAAAAACAAGCCACTGCCATTTTTTCAGCTTTACTGATTGGTATTGCTGGTATCAGTCTGATGGTGGGCGGGATTGGTGTGATGAATATTATGCTAGTTTCTGTAACTGAAAGAACAAGAGAAATAGGCTTGAGAAAAGCCCTAGGGGCGACTCAACAGGCAATACTCCTTCAATTTATCATCGAGGCTGTAACCCTCTGCATTATTGGAGGCATTATAGGTGTCATTTTTGGCTCTAGCTTATATTTCCTAGTAACGGTCTTTCAAGATTGGGTCTTCACCATACCTTTCTCAGCTATATTAGGCTCTGTCATGTTTTCAGCATGTGTCGGGTTATTTTTTGGCATTTGGCCTGCCAGGAAAGCAGCACAATTAGAGCCAGCTGTAGCCTTGCGATACGAATAATCTATGAGAATTATTCAACTCTTACCCGAACTTAAAGTCGGCGGTGTTGAACGCGGCACAGTAGATCTCTCTGATCATCTTGTAAAACTAGGTCATGATTCTGCAGTTATCTCTGAGGGAGGGCCCCTAGTAGATTTGCTGAACGAACATGGTGCTAGGCATTTTGAGCTTCCTATAGCAAAGAAAAATATAAAAGCTTTATCGCAAATAAGTAATTTAAAAAAAATTTATTCCGAGTTTCAACCTGACATTATTCACGTTCGGTCAAGATTTCCAGCATGGATAAATTACATTGCGCTAAAAAATTTTCAAGGCAAAAAACCTTTGGTTATATCTACATTTCATGGTTTATACAGCAAACCTTTTTATAGTAAATCAATGTCTTATGCAGACGAAATTATCGCCATCTCCCAAACTGTTCAAGACTATATTAAGAAAAATTATTCTGTAAATGAATCTAAACTGCATTTGATTTATCGGGGATGTGATCTACAAGAATTTAACACCATCCCATTAAGCCAGGAATGGAAAGATGACTGGTTTAAGGAGTTCCCAGAAACTAAAGATAAAATTATCCTTAATTTACCAGGCAGAATTACTAGCTGGAAAGGCATTGAAAGTTTTATTGATCTTTTTTCTCATATCGATACATCAAGGTTCCATGGCATTATTCCAGGCCCGGTTGCTGGAAATAAAAAAAAATATTTCAATTCTTTAAATAAATTAATCAGTGATACAAATCTTTCTGAGAATCTTACTTTTTGCGGCGCTCGATCAGACATTGCCAATGTTTATAAGATCTCAGATATTGTTATGAATTTGTCATCTAAACCTGAGCCATTTGGCAGAACAATTATTGAGGCTGCTGCTTGTGGGAGTCATGTTATGGGTTGGGATAGAGGAGGCGTCAAGGAATCTATTAGTGCCATTAACCCTATTGGCCTAGTAGAACATGGAAAGGTTGATATGCTTGCAAAACAAATAGATCATGTTTTGAAGGCTTCACCACCAGAATCTATACCAAAACAATTTACAAAAGAGTTTTTGGTTAATGAAACGGTGAATATTTACGAGCTAGCTTTAAACAAAGCCTCATAAATTTTGATTGTTTTCTTGGCAGCGCTTTTAACTGAATAATTTTCCAATAAAGCTGCTTTTACTCCTTCCATATTTAATTGATTCAATAGAGGAACCATTTCTTCTAGCAGAGCTTGTAAACTTTCTTGATTGCCAGGCTCACACAAGCATTCGCTAGCAATTAAATCAGGAATCATTCCTACCCTAGATCCTAAAACTGGTATTTCATGATTTATAGCCTCCAACAAAACCCTAGGACCTCCTTCTCTATGGCTAGATATAATTAGCCCGCTGGCAGTTTTATATTTATCCTCAATGGAGTTGTAATCATAATTTGTTGAAATTTTAATCCGATCCGACAGATTAAGTTCATGAATTAGTTGATTAAGCTCTTGTTCTTCGGGGCCAGAGCCGATAATTTCAAGATTTTCTTTGATATTAATCCAGCTTTTTATGAGCTGATCAAAACCTTTGACTTTTTCTAATCTTCCAATGGCAATAATTGGACCAGTTCGTGATGATCGTTCTCCAATATGAGAGGGATTGAACCAATTTGGGATATAGGTACTTTGAGGGAT
>Ga0213861_10004896_pt1 | contig 10826 bp, 15 predicted proteins | sample PICome_4_FD_160110 | JGI IMG/M metagenome (GOLD analysis project Ga0213861, IMG submission 160110) | Coastal seawater microbial communities near Pivers Island, North Carolina, United States - PICO131 | ecosystem: Environmental > Aquatic > Marine > Coastal | place: USA: North Carolina...
ACAGGTGGCAATCTCGTAACTATGACGAAGGCTCGCTGGGCTATAATCACAGATGGGGCTCACTTGCAGAGTCATAACGACGGTGCTCACAAGTACACAAGAAGGGACGCTATCTCTAGAGGGGCTTGCACATCTATCGGTCTCAATTTAGCTTACAAATATTCGGTCTTTCTATCTTATTCTTATCGGGCTTGTGCTCTCCGCCATAGTGGATGCTATTGGCTGTCTTTAAGGCTCACCATGTGACACTTCTATGCTTTCTTGAAAAGAAGCTCGACAAAAATGTCTTTGCTCAGTAACCATACCAAACACAGTAGGCAACTGAAGCTGGACGTAATCGCACAAACACGTACTCAAATTAATACTGCGCAACAACAACAAGTACAAACTTAGATAGAGACTTGTTACTATCACAGCAGCTAATAAAGTCACTAATTAAATTGACATACTCAAATGAATAGTACCAATTACACACCAACACCAGGCGTGGAAGACTTCATGCATAACTTCATGTATGACCTATCGCATATGATGGATGATCAAGACATTAGTCCGGAAAAGAGACTTGAGCAGTATTCAGATTCCAAACATTTAAAGGAACTACGAAAAGAATCTATCGAGTTAGGCAGAGCAATGATATCACGGGCTACCAATGCCACAATCCAAAATGATTATCTTGGTGCTGATAACGACAAGGAACTTGGTACATGTGCATGTGCTACCTCGGCCGTTTGTAGTATGGATCCTACTGATGCAGCAACTGCAGACTACGAAGCATTTGTTGTGGTAATGCAAGAAGAGAATAGAAGGAAGCGTACTGCAGTACTCGGAGCTAAACGTGCACAAAGAACCGCAGCTGCGAAGAAAGATCCTCGAAACAAATCCATCAAACTGTACAACACCAATCCACCCCAGTTAACGGAGAATGTTGACAAGTTAGAATCTGTGGCAGTTGGACGATCACAGTCACCAAGTGTAGATCTCTCTGAACAGATCGCCAAGGTGGCAATCTAAACAAGACCACTGATGAATGATCAACTTCGACGATGTTTCATACGGTAGTTCTTGTGATACCTTGGTTAGGACATAGATATATCTGTAGCTTTCACTAGAGGGACAATTGACCCAACTCTTGTTCTTGTCAGTAACAAAATAAGTGGTAAAGACAAATAAATGCTGCGCTGCTTCAGCTAGCTTTCGCAGTTTCGCTAGACTTGTATATCAAATACCCTATATCATCATCAGTGTCTGTATCACACAAAGTGTTAGCGGATACACTGTTATCACATACGATACTGTTCAAGGCTGTCGTGTTGTTGACGAACCAACACAGCCTTGAACAGTATCGTATGTGATAATACACAATATCAGCGTCAAGCTAAATTAATATCTTTTATAAAGTCCAACTCCTGTTCACCAAGAACAACTTGTTTCTTGGAACTCGTCTCTTCTGCCCTTCTTATAACTGGGTCAGGGTATATGTTCAATTAGATGAACCATATCTCAGTACAATATATGTGTCCTGGAGTGAACGTTGAAGAACCAAAAGGAACAAGTGCTGCAATTGTCATAGGTCAGTGGCTTGGGGCTCGCTCCATCTTATTGTTTGATCTTTTCGGCTTGCTATGAGTCCGCCAGGGCTGTCTACTCTCTTCTCCTGTCACGTAAGGGTAGACCTGAATACCTTGCTGGGGCTGGCACAACAAATGACGGACAGAAACCTTCAACCTGGATAGAAGGAATAGGATTGGGCCTACTGGATTTCATTCGAGATAACGTGTGATGTGTCTATGAAAGCAAACCTTGATCTAGTCCACACCATACTTTTATGAAATCAACAAGCTCTTACTGTTAATTGAGTGAGCACTTTTATGAAATCAACAAGCTGACTGTTAATTGAGTGAGCAATTGTCAACACTTTACACAGAACATAAGGTATGTCTACTCTCTGTTCAGTGGAATTCTCTCCTCTACGCGAATGTACATATCACAATAATACTGCATTGAATGCAAGTAACACTTGTATCTATTTGTATTTGTCTTGCGTTAGCTTAACAAACTGTTGTCTTCTCTGTCAGAATCACGAGAGTGCAACATCCCAACAAACGATACAATATCACACATGCCTAGATTAGCGTATATAGGGTCTGCTCCGCTGTCATCCACACCCGATGTGTCTTACAGGATTCAGACGACAGACAAGGCATCAGGTAAAAGTCAAGTTGTTGTGGATGTACCTAAGAACCAATTCGGGAAAGAACAACACTATACCATTACTTTTTCTGTACCTCCCGTACGCAAGGAAAACGACAAGGAAGGAGAACCTGAAATTCAAGAGTTGCTTCATGTATCCAAGATAGAAAGGACATCCAGGAAGAGGAAAACCAGCAAACAGGGACCTACTGGTAACTGTGTAATTTGCTGGGAAAATTCTTGTGATTGTGCATTTTGTCCGTGCGGCCATGTCACAACCTGTTACAAGTGTGGAATGACGTTATACCTCAAAAACAAATCTTGTCCTATGTGCCGTCAGATCATCACGAACGTCATGAAGATTTACTTCAGCTGTCAGAAGTAGGGATGTACCAGTTATTAGAGGCAGTAGAGATAACATCCCAGTATCATATGTGATCGTTTCTACCTAGAATAACCTATCTAGATCTATATCTACCTCTACCGCGGATCTCTCTCACTCTCTTACAAACACCTCCCGTTGATATCAGACACTTAGCGACGTATAACTTGTGTTAAACCTTTTGCAGTATAGTACTCCAACACCTCTTCATCCCGACAAGTGTCTACTCATTTGTTATTTGTCATTTTCTTTGCTAGCTTTCGATTGATTGGTACCCCAGTGCGTGTCATAGTGAACACCACCATCGCGAATCAACAGATTCGCCAATGCTCTTTCATTGGTTCCACCAAAGCTCTTTTGCTGACTATACAACTCTATTAGAGCCACCTCGTTCGCCGTCCAACTTTCTGCTGTAAGCACGACATTGTTCCTTAATTGTTCTGTAACAGACATAATAAGTGATAATAGATACTAATATAACTAACAACAAATCTACGTTAACTGCTTATGATCCAAATTGTGCAGATACCAACTCACAACGTGGCCGTTGCTGTTTAGTCTTGGCCGTGGGCCGTGGTGGCTGTGCATGGCAATCTATGTGTCTTAGGTAAGTATACATGTGACATTGCAAATCGCCCTCTTGCGTTCTAATAGGTTTCAGCCCAAAAATGTTGCGAGCCCTGTCGTTGTGATTGTGGCTAGAGTATGCACAACAAACAAGACAACAAGACCAAGACCTGCTAGCCCCCCCCCAATTGTGACCCTTCGTGCTCTAGATAGAGGGTATGATAACTGGATTCTGAGTAGGCCCGATTGGATATCTTATGTTATTCCACACCAACATCTTTGGCACCAGTGCCAACGAATGTCACATATTCCACATGCATAATGTATTTGTCAATGGAGTGTGCCGATGGATGAAATACATGGCCCGATAGTGGATTTCGTCCCCAGGCACCTTCCTTCTGAGCAGAAATCGGCATTTCTATCCAGAGAGATGCAAGACAAGAATGACGACTACTGTAAATCATGCAACCCTGTTATAGAGAGTACCTGGGAATCCTTTTACTGAGCCGATGTCCACAAACATAGGACTTGTGAGATGGAAATCAGTGTTGAATAACACCTTAATCTTATACATGTTCTTACTCCCTTTACTGCGTTGTTCATTCTTCGTAACATAGTAATGAACTATCCAAGCTACAAACAAGAGTACTAATAAGAGCTCTTTTTTTGATCTTTGGACAACCATAATATCATCAATAATCTAAAGATACTTTATCTGATAGGCTTTCTTGATCTCACATGCCACAACTGTCACAAACATCAACATCACTAGGTCGGGTGTCTTTCTTGCCCTTAATATTCGTCCTGGGAACCCCATGCTTCAAACTCGAGAAGAGACCTCCCACGATCGGCGTCACCAAAGAAACTCTTGAGGAGATCGTCGTTGTCCAACAGATCCTCCTTCTTGTGTTGCTTCGCATACATGATCTTGACGACTTGGACAACGTCGTCGTCCACAACATACCTTGAAAGTGGTGCTGGCTCTGCTTCAGACGCATCACGGTGGAAGGCAAATGACACCTTATTCCTACCAAACACCTTGCTTTCGTCGGCAAAGGCAGTGAAGGTGGATGCAACGTGCTTGCCGACACTGACAGCGGTTGGGGAAGGGTCACTTTGTGGGGGGACGAGAGTGACAATCGCCTCCCAAGGCCATGCTGCATCTGGCGAGCCTGTTAGCTTCTTGTTCTCCAAGGGGTCCGTCTGGTTGAACTCCCTCCTAGTAAGGAACCCACTGATCTTCCAAGTGTTCATAAGTACCCCTCCATTGTCGTTGCAATGGAGTTCAAAGTGATCTTTGAGCGGCTTCAGGTATGACGACACATTCTTTGCACCGGGACGTGTAGACCACGATACAAAGACATTATCGGCTGCGACCTTGACGGTTGTAATCTTGTTACTGTTGCTCTGCTTGCTGTTGAGTGACCCAATGTTGTAGGAGAGTTTAGCATATGGATTTGCGGGAGTGGTGGTGGTGTTCTTCTTTGGTTTGCTTGGTGCCATTTTGGAAAGGATAGAGGGGAAAGATGTTCTTTTTGTTTTATGGATTATGAGTGATCTAGATAATTCTTATATAGGGTAGTAGGTTTCAGAAATTAAAATGGGGCTTGTGTCAGTATCAACACGGAGTAGAGGGGCTCTCTCCTGGCGGGTTATTGCTGCTGTGAATTAAGCGCCCTGGTGCGACAGCCCCCCAAATAACTAATGCAACACATGATTGAAATTAGATGATTTGAAATAAGTCTTACAACCTCTTACAACATTCCTGATTGACCTATCTGGTCAACCTAATCAACCATTTGTCACTTGCGCTTCCTTATTGCAGACCAACGAGCTAACAGTACCAGTGGTACCAGGTAGAGGTAGTCTGAATGCTGAAGTCGGTAGTACAGCCTACGCAGACATGTCACTAGTCGCCGCAACTGGTCAATCAACAACAACAACACTAACAACCACAACCACCACCACCACAGCAATCGCATCAGCAACAGTAACAGTAACAACCACAGTTGTTACAAAAACAGCAGCAATAATACCAGGCCGAAGAGGAATGTCAGACCAATGACAACTGGACGATTCAGAAACATCTCAGATGAATACAACATATCAAACACCTTGTTGGGTAAGGGCGCCACCAGCTTGGTTAGAGAGTGCATCCAACGATCATCGGGTGCCAAGTACGCAGTCAAGACCATCGACAAGACAAAAGCGTCAAGTCACCACATCCTGCGCGAAGTACACACGTTAAGCACCGTCAATCATCCAAACATAATCAAAATGATAGATCATTACGAAGACGTAGATTTTGTACACATCATTACTGAGGTATATAATGGAGGCGATTTATACAATGTGATTGTTAACAGTACTACGGACAGAGGTTGTCTACCAGAAGACAAAGCTATCGAGATCATCAAGTCCATACTCGAAACAGTAAACTATCTACACAAACAAGATGTAGTTCACAGGGACATCAAACCGGAGAACGTACTAATCTACACGGTCAAACAACACACATACATCAAACTGATAGATTTTGGTCTCTCTCGGACTCACACTCTGAATGATGGGTACATGACAGAAATGGTAGGCACAGCGTATTACATGAGTCCAGGTGTACTACTTGGCCAGTATGATCGATCCTGCGACTTGTGGGCAGTAGGAGTAGTAAGTTACATCTTACTATGTGGATACCCACCATTTAATGGCCACTGTGATCATGAGATACACTCTGCTACAAAAGGAGGTGCGTTGGTATTTGACAGTGCAGTCTGGGACAACTTGAGCAATGCATCAAAAGAATTCATTTCAATGATGTTGTGCAAAGATGCATCGCGCAAGTCGGTGTCAGCCAGCACCGCATTATTGCATTCGTGGTTTAGACCCGAGCAATCATAGAACAAAGACAGTAAGGTAGCTTTGCATACTGTATTGACAAAACAGTTTTAGTAATAGTATTTCCTGAGTTTCACAGTTACGAGTGAAGATCTTCCAAGGATGACCCTCCACCGGACGTCAAGCGACCGTATTTGTTCCGCACAATCTTCAGCTCTTCCGTGATCGAGCTCAACGTTGACAAGACACAGCATGCCACAGGTAAAATATCTTCCTCGCCGTAACTCGTGCTACGCGTGAGGTCCTCAGTCCAAGGCACCAATCCTTTACTCTTCCTTGCCAAAAACAATGCAGCACACGCAATCTCACTCGGACGATAATCCAACAAGTGATAACTCACAAGAATGGCATCAACGATATAGTGAGAAACATCGACTATACATTCATCATCCTGGCATGAGTTTAAATAGATCGAGAGAAAGGAACGCGAGTTCGGTGCACTAATCCTGTAATCAAGCATTATTAGAAGATGCAGTTCCATTTCAATGATGTCATTCGCAGTACAGATACCGTCACAGAAATATACCATCATTGACACGGTAATTGGATTCCTTGCATCTATAAACTTTGATGCTATAAGAAGACATGTAGCCCCCAAGAGTTGTAACTTATCCTTGGTTATCTCATTTTCTGCAAGATACCTATCCATGATATTCACAGCAAGATGAAGTGTCTCTGGTTCAAGGTGATGTTTGTAGTGGATAAGTACAATCCAGTTAACGAGAATAGATCGCATTTTTGCTGTTATGTGTGGTTGCCGAACCTCTAAGTATAATGGTCTAGTAGACAGCTCCAACTCTACCGATAAAAGGTAGTCATGGATATCAGACAATAATGGAGATTGAAACGTACTAGCCACCACGTTTTGGCAGGTTGTCATCATTTATTTAACTTGCAGACTGCTCAGAAACCTTCAGCAACGTCTGGTTAGAGCCTGGCCGTCGATTGGGCACCAGATTTTGTAAGTTTCTGATCCACACCCATGACGAGATCACAAAGAGGTGTCGGGGCGGGAGACCTCTATCTGAATGAAATGATAATTGAGCTAGAGAGAGAGAAGTACCTACATACATAGCTCTATGTAGAACCAATCGCCCCTTAGGTGTCTGATCGGACACACCTCAAATGTTAGAATATCAATAATTGTATCTAGTCAGTAGGAAATCCTCTAGATATTACCATACATAGCGAGCAACAACAAAGGTATTGTACCTACCGCCCAAACATCATACCCTGATAATATTGAATACCACCACGGGACAGGAATACCACACGTGCTTTGGAATAATCATACTATTACAGATAAGGTATATCTAACATCTCTTGAACTCATGTGAGGGCGCATGAACAATTCCATAAGGTAATCATTTTGCACTAAGTACACTCTATCTCTATTTTTGGTTTCGTACTTCGTTATATTACCGTTAAGGATTGTATGACATCGAATTAAACCATCGGCACTCATTTTTATCAAACAAACCCTGCAACAAGAAGCAAGTCACTCTAAGTTTTATCTTCCCCCTGTAGAACATCCTCAACATCCGCTACTTTACTAACAAGGCGGAAGTAACTCTCATTCTTATCATTGATTTTTCTCAACCAGGGAGGAATGCTGATGTAAACAGCTATTTCTTTATACATCTTCTTTTCTTTGTCTGACAACTTCTTATATGCCAACGATGTTTCTCTAATGAAAGGAACTAAAAAGACTTCTCCTTTTTCATCATCACTGGAACCGCGTGAGTCCTTCTTTCTATGTACTCTCTTTTTCTCAAACACGCCTGTATCAATAACATATTGTATGAAGTCCAGTGTACTACTAAATACTTTTCCGTCTACAATTTCCAATGAGCGGCGTTTGACAAATATGTTATAACTATTCAGGTGAAGATATTTCATTCTACGACGTGTTTTCAAGTTATCCTTGATGACTTCTTTCACCTCTTTTTCATATTTGGCTATCAAATCTTTATGATGCAGCTCTACACTAGCAGTAGCAAGCAAACACAACATGTCGGATGGTACCGCCATATTAGAATTGTTTACTTGATAAGGGGACTAGTCTGTTATGAGGATGGGCACTGTACATTAATGCGAGGGTATGTTATGCCCTCTGCAAATAGATTGTGTTGCAAGATATGTAATAGAATAAGTAGAAAAATGGACCAGCGAGCGAGCCAGGAGCCAGCCACAAAAATGATGAACGGAGAAAATATAGGCCAGACCAAATTGTTGTTTATTTCCTATTTACAAAAAAGGCTTAAGCTATGTTAAACGTGTAAGTAAACTTGACCAGCCTGACCTAAACAAATATATGAATTTATAAGTAATCTCTCTAGGCGTGTTTTGGCCCATGTCTTTTTATTTTTTGGAGGAACACACTCTCGTTCCTGGGGGAAGTGACTTACTGACCTAAGAAGTAGAAAGGAGGAATAGTGGGCATAGGAATAGAATCATAGAGGAAAGCACATAGGCATTGCCCCTGCCCTTCATAGAGCGTGATGTTACTACATTGAAATACAAATTGACGAAGTAGATTGATGGTGTTTTTTAATTTAAGCACTTACAGATATTAGATGAAGCAAGGTTAACGATTTTGATATTACCATCTTGCCTATTGTCACGATGACTCATCACAATGATGTCTCGGAGAACCACGTCTACTACACTCTTCCAAGATAACATATCCCAACAGTAAACAGCCATGTGTCAGGTGACCTGTCTTCATTGTCTCTTCAGATCTCAACAGGAATGGAGTGATTACTAGATATCAATGACAAACAGTGAAGCTCCGTACGATAATCTTCAATGGCGGTGCCTGGCAAAACCCTGACAATAGAACGGTGTACTTCTTCCAATGTCGGCAAGATAGTCAACACAGTTTTCTGCAACTCCGTAGTCAGATTCGTTTCAGTTAATTCTTGAACGCCCTCAATCGTTTCGCCGCGTTTTATGCCTTCGATTGTTATACCGCGTTGTATGTACTTCACGTAACGTTGGTAATTGTGGCACATGATATGATTGTGTTTCTCAAGTGGTTCAAGTGGTGGTAAACGAATACGATATTTACTGTCCTTCTGTTCAACTTGCCTGATGGCGTTGCTGATCAGATGTGTTCTCATAAAATGTACCAACGCAATGCGTTTTGTGCATGTAGTAGGACGAAGCGCCAATGGATCAAACACATTATCGGTACCGATAGCTTGGAGGGCACGACCATACCCATACTGACGCTGACGAGAAAGAGGAAGTCCCAATTCTTGAGCTACCTGGAGAACACCCCTCCTCGCTTGCTTCATAATGCTTGTGATGTATTGACAAGTAATCTCATTGTCAATAGAAGGGATGAGATCAGTACATCCCATGAAAGAACTACATGGGTCAGGAACAGACCAGTAAGTGCCATTGAAAGAAGTTTTACAGATTTTGATATCAAATAGTGCCAATGCTTCGTTGATATTCCTTCCAGGCTTCGTCAACATAGAGATGTGATTCCATTGAGCTAAGACAAGTGACCATGTAATTTCTAGTAAACCAGCTGTACGTACCTTTAACACGACTAGATCTATATTCTTCTTTGCCGCTGCGTGTTGGTGATTACGCGAATGAATAGGCACTCCATCACCATCACTTGTCAGCAAAGATACTTCAACAAGAGAGGGAAAACGGTGACCCCGCAGCCGCTCCCCTGACTCGTCCAACACCCTGTTCGTATAATTTTCAACATGGGAGACCGGATAGTCATTGTCATCGACATCATTGACTGATGACGGATACGCCTGAAAGGGATGGTAAACTTCGGAGATACCACAATACACCTGATCCACCTCGTGCCGTGCAGTCAACCAAGTACGAACAAAGGGCGCCGCAAAGGAGGAACAAAATATGTCAAGATCTGTGTGTTGCCACGGTGTACTGATGTGGCTAGGGTGAAGGGCTTCTACCGCAGTCGAGCCACTAATACGAAGTAACGAAAATGAGACGAGTCAGAGGCGCCGCACTCGAATTAAAATCAACATCAAACGAGGAGACATCACCTTATACAGACAGTGAAGGGCGGTAGCCTCTTTGCCATGTCACAGAAAGATTCAAGTGGTTTTTTACCGTTAGTCACATCACACTGAAACTCAATAGAACCCTGTTGAATGATTTGACAGGCGTTTCTACTCAAACACAGTCCAAGCAATATTTGGTAATCGCAATAGCCTGGATCATATTGACATAGATTGAAGATATCAACAGGCTTCAAGTAATAACTTATCCTATAAATAACATCGTATGGCAAACTCTGAAAGTGCATTGAGATTGAGTGCTGACGTTTATTGTATTAGTATGGGCCAATCGGCTGTTTTATTGAAGTAGCCTGGCGAGTAACACGGCTTTGAATTGTTGATCAAAAACAAGATATTTTCTACTCCAACTCTGTTTATGCCAGAGGAGACAAAGTGCGTGCAATGGATGACGTTCGACTAACAATGATGGCTCATTGTCTGTCTAACAGATCCGTGTCCACAAGTGAGAGATGTGGTGGTGGTGCCAGCGCCCATACTGAGTTAATAGTTGCTGCGCTGCGATAGCTTAAGCTGATAGCCCACATTATGTGAGAGGCATGTCTTCCATCAAAGATGCCCATCTCAGCCCTCTCCTTTTACATGTGTGATAGTGTAGGTAGAGAGATGGGCTACTCCGGTCGCGTTATCAATAGCCCTCGCTCTATTAGATAGAGCCCGCCCCATGCTGAGCCGCTATGGCTTATGCGTTGTTATCACCCAAAGCCTTTTGAGAAGGA
>Ga0213861_10004897_pt1 | contig 10826 bp, 6 predicted proteins | sample PICome_4_FD_160110 | JGI IMG/M metagenome (GOLD analysis project Ga0213861, IMG submission 160110) | Coastal seawater microbial communities near Pivers Island, North Carolina, United States - PICO131 | ecosystem: Environmental > Aquatic > Marine > Coastal | place: USA: North Carolina | collected...
CATCCAGATCACCACAGCGCCCGTCGCAAAGCTTGCTAAGATAGAGCGCTACCTTGAGAACGCCGCGGATTTCGACGCCAGTATCCCCTCTGTCTTTGCCGCATTTGAGGCCAAGCTGGACCGCATAGCGGACCGCCCGGAACCGGTGCTGGACCTGACCGAGCAGCGCAGTGAATTTGCCCAGTTCGGCACCGAGCTGACTCAACTATGTCAAACGGTGCAAAATGCCATGGACGGTCATAACCTGACCCCGCTCAAGGATAGGCTGCACGAGGTTCTGGCCCGTGTGAACGCCCTGCCCGGTGCCGACGATCTGCGCGCGACATGGGAAACCGACATCGCTAAAGTGGTTCAACGGCTGGACGACACCCTGTCGCGGCTTGACCCGCAGACCGCCCTGCTGAACACATTGGACCAAGGCGTAGCAAAACTGGTGAACCGCCCCGATCCAACCACCGATATGGCCGAACAGCGCCATAGCCTGGAACGTTTTGCCACCCTAACCCAGGACACTGTCGACCGGCTTGAGGCAACAGCAAAGCTGATAACTGCCGAAAGTGCCGATAAAGCCATACAAAGCAAGGAGTTGGCCGCAGTCGTCAGGACATTGCCGGAAATTCTACGCACCGTGGTCCGCGAGGCAAGTGACCTGAGCAGTCTGGAAAACACCATCGCGGGCCTAGAGGCCGGATTGCAAAAACTGCCCGATCAAATTGGCCTGTCCGATCTCGGCGAAGCGGTGGCCACCTTGTCCAGACGCCCAAGCATGGGGCTTGAGCTGAGCGCCCAAAGGCAAAGCATTGCCAGATTTGGGACCGCCCTCAGCTCTGTCATCGACAAACTGGACCGCCTGTCCGAGGGCCTGCATACGGCAGAGGCCAGCGCAGCCGCGCAAGACCAAAACGCGCAGGCCTTTGACCGGATCGAACAGCAGATGGGCCGTCTGTCCAAGGCCCATGCCACCGACATCGCCCAGATCGCGGGGCAAATCAAAACCATGGCCCAGGATATCAACGCGTTGCGCGAAAGCGGCGCACAGATGGCCGCCCCGCCCCTCTCCCTCGACGATCTACGCATGCAGTTTGCTGAACTTGTCGCCTCGCAGATCAAACAGAATGCCACCACCTCTGCACCCATCACCCATATGAGCTGAGTGCGGGATCATCACATCGGGCAAGACCGCGTGCCTGCGCGGCCGCAAGCGACGTCCCGCGTTCAAACCCGCATCTCATTTCAGGTGGGTAGACAGATCTGACCGGCATTGCCTGACGTCAAGTCGGACTTAACGCGGCTTATTCTTCCTGATCTTTCTTCAAAAGATCATATTTGCGCAGCTTTACATAGAGCGACTGACGCGACAGGCCCAGCATCTCTGCCGCGGCAACACGGTTGTTGGACGTCAATTCAACAGCCGTCTCGATGCACATCTTTTCAATAACATCCGTGGTCTTGGCAACGATCGCCTTCAGGGTCTGACTGCCAATCAGTTCAATCACCGACCGCATGTCCACATCCGTGATCTGCTGGTTGGACTTGCGCACCAGTTCTGCCCGGCTCGCGTCGCGAATGACCATGCCAAAGACTGGGTCCTGCGCCGTGTTCAACAAGGTTGTTGCAATCTCAACAGGGATTTCCACCCCATGTTCCCCGACCAGGCGCGTCGCATAAAGGCGCATCGCGCCCGTCCGGGTCGCATTTTCACAAATGACATTCAGGTCCACGGACCCGCGCGCCAGGAAATCAGCGATGCTGCGCCCTTTGACGGATTGAGTGTGAACCACATCCGTCAAACGCAAAAACGCTTCATTCGCACTTAGCAAACTGCCGGATCTGTTGAAAAAGACGATCCCATCGGCACCGCGGTCGAACAATCCGTTCAACTGCTCTTCATGGGCCTCCGAACGCACAGAGACGCTTAGCCCGTCAACAATCTGACACAGCAGCATCTGTTCACCCGTCGCCCGGAAAAGCGTGGGCCGCAGCGACAGTTCGCGCCCGCCCAGGGTCTTGATCTTGACCGCCGTGCTGGTCTGCGCGCTGGCCGCCTTGCTTAGCGTATCCAGCAGGTTGCCGCCTTCTGCCAGGCTCAGAACCGCAGGCAGCGATTGTCCCATGACGTCACCCCGGGTCAGACCCAGCAGCAACATGGCAGATGCGTTGCAATCGGTAATCTCTCCGGTTGCGGCAGAAACGAACAATGTCCCTTCCTGCGTCGCAGACATCAGAACCCGCAGACGGGTGTCATAATCGCGCTGCGCCTCGTAATCCTTTTCCAGCGCAATCTGCGCCGCCACCAGCTGCTGCTGCATCTCGGCCACGGGCCGCAAATCCTGACCCAGCATCAAGATCGCGCCATCTGTACCGATCTGATGAAAGCTGTACCTGATCGGAAAGCCGTTTTCGGTCTTGTTGGCAATATGGTTCAGCTCAATCGGCCGCACCACCTTGCCGGCACTGTCCAGAAAGGATGCAAGACGCTCTTGGAATTTGGGAACCGACTCTTCCGTCAAATGCTCGGACAAAGGGTGCCCTTCCCAGCGTGAAAACGAATATTTCAGCTTGGAATTGGGATTGCTCAAAACCCCCAGGACGACACCGGTCTGTGACACAACAAGCGCCAGATCAGCGATGCGCGAAATAATTTCGGTGACAATTTCGGGCTCGATCATCGGAATCAAGCCGCTGGTCCAGGTCATTTCGCCCTGAGACATCATTCTGCTACAATCCTAAATCCTTGCGAAAAATCCGACATTTCGTCCGAATCTGCGTTTGCAGCTCCACCACTCTTAGAGAGTTCAAATGAAGCGTCGATAAAGGCCAATGCCTCTGGCACATCGCAGGTAACGATATCTGCCTTGGTAAATGCCTTAATATCTATGTTCTGTTTCAGAAGAGCCCCGCCAACAATTACCGGCGTGTTCCGGCTTTCATACTTTGACTTCTCTACCAACTTTGCGACTGAATCAAGGTGCTCATGGTCGGAAAGCGATAATAGAACGGCTGAGAACTGGTGAATGCCCAAATGCGCGGCCAAGCTGTCCGGCGTCAATTCAAGATCCACATGCACAGAATATCCGCATTGGCGCAGATGCCCGGCCAATACTGTGGCCCCCAAAGTATGCTGCGCACCCTCAGCGACACCCACCAGATAGGACCGGGTGCCATCAATGCCGGAATCGGGGGCCATGCCCCAATCGCCATCCATCCGTCGCAACAACGACTGCAGCCTGGCGCAGCCGATGGTCACGCCCGCGAAATGCATTTCGTCGCGCAACCAGGCATCGCCTAACCGCCGCGCCACCATCGGAATATAGACTTCGGATATGATGGGCCCGGATATCCGCGCCATCCGCATCGCCCCCACAACCCGCTGCAGTGCCACAGGTGTCTGTGCCACACAGGCCTCTGTCATCTGGGCAACAAATATCTCAAGCGGTTTGCGGATCGTCGCAACCAATTGTTGTTTGGGGACAAGAGCTGACAATGCATCGAGCACAACCCGATCCACCCCCTGGGGGGCATCATTTTCACAAGGCTCCTGGATCGATGCCATGCCTGTCTCCCTGAGAGTCGGCGCTTGAGGGCAGTAATTCAATAAAAACTATCTACATGCTCTCTGAGCCAGACCAGAATGTCAAATTATATTGACACAAACCTCAAAACTGGCCCCAAAAACCGATTTTCGTGCATAAAACAAGGTTTTAATGAAAAATCTGACACCCGACCCAAATGTAAATTAAAGTTGACACATTTGTCAGTAACTGCCAAAATTTTAGAAACATCCACGACAGGGGGGATTCATGCAAAACGATGGTCAGCGCGCCCAAAGGCACCAACCACTTTACACGCCCGCCCAGAGAAAAATCCGGGACGCAAGTCCTTGGACGTTGATCCAGGGCATTCTCGCGCCGCTTCAGTTCTTGGTGTTTCTCGTCTCTCTGGCCTTGGTCTGCCGCTTCCTTTTCACCGGTGATGGCTACGCCGCTGCCAGCTGGTCCATCGTGGTAAAAACAGGCTTTCTTTACCTCATCATGGTCACCGGCGCGATCTGGGAAAAGGTCGTCTTTGGCCAGTGGCTTTTCGCACCCGCCTTCTTTTGGGAAGACGTCTTCAGCTTTGCGGTGATCGCGCTTCATACCCTATATATCTATGGGCTTTTCTGGGCAGGCATGTCCCCGATGACCCTGATGGCGCTCGCGCTGGCCGCCTATGCCGCCTATGTCGTCAACGCCGGCCAGTTTCTATGGAAGCTTCGGATGGCACGGCTGCAGGGCGAGGTGGTCGCATGACAGACCAATTTGCACCCCCTCCCGCACTTGGCTGTCGCACCTCACCGGTCCTTAAACAGCGTGGCCAGCGCGAGGTTTTTTGCGGTTTGACCGGCATCATCTGGCTGCACCGCAAAATTCAGGATGCCTTCTTCCTGGTGGTGGGGTCACGCACCTGCGCGCATCTGCTGCAAAGCGCGGCAGGCGTCATGATTTTCGCAGAACCACGATTCGGCACGGCGATTCTCGAAGAATCGGATCTGGCAGGGCTGAACGACGCCCATGCCGAACTCGACCGCACGGTTCAGCAGCTCTTGGCCCGCCGTCCCGATATCCGCCAGCTGTTCCTGGTCGGCTCCTGCCCGTCAGAAGTGATCAAGCTGGACCTCAGCCGCGCGGCCGAACGCCTGACCCAGCAATTTGCACCATCGGTCCGCGTGCTGGAATATTCCGGCTCCGGCATCGAAACGACATTCACCCAAGGCGAAGATGCCTGCCTGGCCGCCATGGTCCCCGTACTGCCCCATACAACGGCGCGCGAACTGCTGGTGGTCGGTGCATTGCCCGATGTGGTCGAGGACCAGATGCTGTCCCTGCTGGACGGTCTGGGCATTGGTCCGGTCCGCGTGCTGCCTGCCCGGTCGATCGACGCGGAAATGGGGATTGGCGAAAATACCGTCTTTGCCCTAACGCAGCCCTTCCTATCTGACACCCACGCCGCATTGGAACGGCGCGGCGCACGCCATCTGGCCGCCCCCTTCCCCTTTGGCGAAGAAGGCACCACAGCCTGGCTGGCCGCCATCGCCGCAGAATTCAACGTATCAGACGACAGATTCCGCGCAGTGACAGAGGCCCCCCGCCGCCGCGCCCGTGCCGCGATCGCACAGGCCTCGGCACCACTGAACGGCAAATCGGTGTTCTTCTTTCCAGACAGCCAGATGGAAGTGCCCTTGGCCCGTTTCCTGACCCGCGAATGCGCCATGACCGCAATCGAAGTCGGCATGCCCTATATCCACGATAGCATTCATGGCCCCGACCTGGACCTGCTGCCGCAAGGCCCGCAGCTCTCCGAAGGTCAGGACGTAGACATGCAACTCGACCGCTGCCGCGCCGCACGCCCTGATCTGACCGTCTGCGGCCTGGGTCTGGCCAACCCGCTTGAAGCCGAAGGCCTGTCCACCAAATGGGCCATCGAATTGGTGTTCACTCCGGTGCATTTCTACGAACAGGCCGGCGATCTCGCCTCGCTGTTTGCCCGCCCTTTGCGCCGCAAGACCATCCTGAACGGCACATCTCACACACAGGTCGCGGCACAATGAACAGCACCTTCCTCTTTTTGGCCAAAAATACCTCTGCGGGACAGATGCCATGAAACTCACCGTCTGGACATATGAAGGCCCGCCCCACGTTGGTGCCATGCGTGTGGCAACCGGCATGAAAGGTCTGCACTACGTTTTGCACGCTCCCCAGGGTGACACCTACGCAGACCTGCTGTTCACCATGATCGAACGGCGCGACCACCGCCCGCCGGTCACCTATACGACCTTCCAGGCGCGCGATCTGGGCTCTGACACCGCCAGCCTGTTCAAGACAGCCTGCCAGGACGCCTATGACCGGTTTCAACCCGAGGCGATCATTGTCGGGGCCTCCTGCACCGCCGAACTGATCCAGGATGATCCGGGCGGTCTGGCCGAAACGATGGGCCTGCCCATTCCGGTGATCGCGCTGGAATTGCCCAGCTATCAGCGCAAGGAAAACTTTGGTGCGGATGAAACCTTCTTTCAGATCGTCCGCCACCTGGCCAAGCCGATGGAAAAGACGACCCGCGTATCGTGCAATATCATCGGCCCGACAGCCCTGGGTTTCCGCCACCGCGACGACGTGCAAGAGATCACCAATCTGCTGTATGAACTGGGGATCGAGGTAAACGTCACCGCGCCCATGGGGGCCACACCCGCCGATATCGCCAAGATGGGCCAGGCGCATTTCAACGTATTGCTTTACCCTGAAACCGGCGAACAGGCCGCACGCCATTGCGAAAAAGCATTTGACCAGCCCTATACCAAGGTCGTGCCCATCGGGGCGGGTGCCACCCATGACTTTATCGCCGAGGTCCGCAGGCTTTCCGGCTCTACCACCCCCATCGACACAGACCGGCTGCGCCAGTCCTGGTGGTCCCGGTCGGTGGATTCCACCTATCTGACCGGCAAACGCGTCTTCATCTTTGGCGACGGCACCCATGTGCTGGCCGCCGCCCGCATCGCACGCGACGAGATGGGCTTCGACGTGGCTGGCATCGGCTGCTACAACCGCGAACAGGCCCGCGCCGTGCGCGCCCTGGCCAAGGAATACGGGCTGGAGGCGCTCATCACCGACGATTACCTTGAGGTGGAGCGCACGATAGAGGCGCTGCAGCCCGAGATGATCCTTGGCACCCAGATGGAGCGCCATATCGGCAAGCGCCTGGGCATTCCCTGCGCCGTGATCTCGGCTCCTGTGCATGTACAAGATTTTCCCGCCCGCTATTCCCCGCAGATGGGATTTGAGGGTGCCAATGTCATATTTGACACCTGGATCCATCCGCTGGTGATGGGGCTTGAGGAGCATCTGCTGCACATGTTCCGCGAGGATTTCGAGTTCAATGATGCCGCTGGTCCATCGCATCACGGCGGACATGCGCCTGCGGCACAGGCCCCGGAAAAGATGAGTTTAGAAAGCAAGATGAAGCCCGAACCTGCGCCCACCGGCGAGGTGGTGTGGCTTGATACTGCTGAGCGCGAGTTGAAGAAAATCCCTTTCTTTGTGCGCGGCAAGGCCCGGCGCAACACCGAGAGTTATGCCAGCCAAAAGGGGCTGCAGGAGATCAGCCTCGACACTCTTTATGAAGCGAAGGCCCATTTTGCGCGATGATGTAACCCATAAGCCCTACAACGTCGTTCTGCTGACGTTGGACCGCCGTGCGGCGGGACCGGCCGCGCGTGTTGCACCGCGGTTGGCGCAGGATTTTGACGGATTGCGGCTGATCATTCATGCGGCAGCGGAATGGGAGAAAGACCCGCAGGCCCTGCAGGCCGCCAAGGATGACGTGGCCCGCGCGGATATCATCGTCACTTCTGTCATTTTCCTTGAGGGTCAGGTCAAGTCGATCCTGCCCGATTTGATGGCAAGGCGCGATCACTGTGATGCGATGATCAACATCATTGCCGATCAGGAGATTGTGCAGCTGACCCGCATGGGCGATCTGGACATGTCACGTCCGGCCTCTGGTGTGATGGGCCTGCTGAAAAAGCTCAAGCCGTCCAGCAAGTCAGGCTCTTCTGGTCGCGACATGACCAAGATGTTGCGCCGCCTGCCGAAAATCCTGCGTCTTATTCCGGGCAAATCCCAGGATCTGCGGGCCTGGTTCCTGTCCATGCAATACTGGTTGGGCGGGTCGGATGAAAACATCGAAGGCATGGTGCGGTTCCTTTTGTCGCGCTACGCCAGATCACGCCCCGACTGGATCGGTACGCAGGTGGCGCTGCCGGTCGAATATCCCGATGTCGGGCTTTACCATCCTGATCTGCCCGCAAAAGGCATCATCACCGACATCGCTGATCTGCCCCTGCAGGGCGATGGTCCGACGGTCGGTGTCTTGATGCTGCGCAGTTATATCCTTGCCGGTGATACGGCCCATTATGACCATGTGATCCGCCGTTTTGCAGCCCGTGGCATCCGTGTGATCCCCGCCTTTGCCGGCGGTCTGGACGGACGGCCCGCGATCGAGGCGTATTTTGGTGCTGTGGATGCGATGGTTTCCTTGACCGGGTTCAGCCTTGTGGGCGGTCCGGCCTATAATGACAGCCCCGCCGCGGTTGCAGCACTTGAGGCGCTTGATGTGCCCTATCTGTCGGCCCAGCCGCTGGAGTTTCAGACGCTGAACCAATGGGCCACCGGCAATCAGGGCCTCAGCCCGATTGAATCCACCATCCTGATCGCCCTGCCAGAAATTGATGGGGCCACCAATCCTACGGTTTTTGCTGGCCGTCACGACAGCCAGGGCTGCACGGGGTGCGCCCATAAATGTCAGGCCATCGGCAATGACAAGGCCATGGCCCCCTGCAAGGAACGCATTGATGCGCTGGCCGAAAAGGCGGATCTCTTGGGCCGGTTGCGCCGCAAGCGCAATGCGGACAAGAACCTTGCCATTGTTCTGTTCGGGTTTCCGCCCAATGCCGGGGCTGTGGGCACTGCTGCCTATCTGTCGGTTTTTGAAAGCCTGTTCAACACCTTGCACCGCTTGCAGTCTGATGGCTATGACGTCACGCCACCTGCGACCGTGGATGCCCTGCGCGAACAGGTGCTCAAGGGCAATGGCCAGACCTATGGCCAGGAGGCAAATATCGCGGCCACGCTCAGTGCTGATACTTTGGTCGCGCGCACCCCCTGGCTGGATGAGATCGAAGCCGTCTGGGGCCCCGCACCGGGCAAGAAACAATCCAACGGGCGCGAGGTGTTCATCCTTGGGGCCCATTTTGGCAAGGTCTTTGTCGGTGTCCAGCCCGGCTTTGGCTATGAAGGCGACCCGATGCGCCTGCTGTTCGAGGGCGGCTTTGCCCCGACCCATGCCTTCAACGCATTTTACCAATATATCAAACAGGATTTCGCCGCTGATGCGGTGCTGCATTTTGGCATGCATGGCGCGTTGGAATTCATGCCGGGCAAACAGAACGGGCTTTGTGGGGCCGATTGGCCGGACCGGATGATGGGCAATCTGCCCAATATCTATCTTTATGCCGCCAATAACCCCTCTGAGGCCACATTGGCCAAGCGCCGTTCCAATGCTGTGACCGTCACCTATCTGACGCCGCCGTTGCAGACCGCAGGCCTTTATGCCGGTCTGGCCGATCTCAAGGACAGCATGCAGCGCTGGCGTGCGATGCCGGGCGATGATCCGGCCCGCCCCGATATGCGCAGTTTGATCGCCACGCAGGCGGCCGTTGTGAACCTGGATGGTACAGACCCCGACACGCTTTGGCTCAAGCTGCTTGAGACGGAAGAGGCGCTGATCCCCGATGGTCTGCATATCGTCGGCCAAAAGATGGATGCCCCAACCCGGGCCGGCATGTTGGATTTGATGGAATTTACCGATGCCGCACACCGCGCGGCGACCGATGCCATCCTGGCCGAAGATCACGAACTGCCCGCGCTGATGCGCGCGCTGAATGCGCAATTCATCAGTCCGGTGCCTGGTGGCGATGTGATCCGCGCCCCTGAGATCCTGCCAACGGGCCGTAACATCCACGCCTTTGATCCCTTCCGCATGCCCACGGCCTTTGCGATGAAGGACGGCGCACTTCAGGCGCAGGAATTGATTGATACCCATCAGACATTGCCACGCACGGTGGCGCTGGTGCTGTGGGGCAGTGACAATATCAAATCCAACGGCACGCCGATGGCACAGGCCCTGGCGCTGATGGGGGCCAAGCCGCGGTTTGACCGCAATGGCCGCCTGTGCGGTGCCGATTTGATCAGCCTTGCCGAACTGGGCCGCGCCCGCGTCGACGTGATTGTCACCCTCTCGGGCATCTTTCGCGATCTTTTGCCCTTGCAGACCAAACTGCTGGCCGATGCCGCGCTGCAATGCGCCATGGCCGATGAGCCAGAGGCGCTGAACCCCATTCGCCAGCACGCGCTGGCCTATATGGCCGAACATGGCGGCGACATCAAAACCGCCGCACTGCGGGTCTTTTCCAATGCCGAAGGGGCTTATGGGTCCAATGTGAACCAGCTGGTCGATGCCTCGGCCTTTGATGACGAAAACGATCTGGCGGATGCCTATCAGGCCCGCAAAAGCTTTGCTTATGGCACCGATGGTGAGGCCAGCCAGCAAAGCAATCTGTTGCAGAACACCTTGGCCAATGTCGATCTGGCTTATCAAAACCTTGAATCCGTCGAACTGGGTGTTACCACGGTCGATCACTATTTCGACACGCTGGGGGGCATCGCAAGTGCGGTGAAACGCGCCAAGGGCAACGGTGATACGCCGATCTATATCGGGGATCAGACGCGCGGTGCGGCCACGGTGCGCACCTTGCAAGATCAGGTGGCCCTGGAAACCCGCGCCCGCAACCTGAACCCGAAATACTTTGAAGGTCTGCTCAAACATGGGCACGAAGGCGTGCGCCAGATTGAAGCCAACATCACCAATACCGTCGGCTGGTCCGCCACCACCGGAAAGGTCGATCCCTGGATCTATCAACAATTGTCGGAAACCTTCGTGCTGGACGACGAGATGCGCAAGCGGCTGGCCGATCTGAACCCGCAGGCCTCCATGCGCATGGCCAACCGCCTGCTCGAAGCCAGCGACCGCGACTACTGGCAACCCGACGCCGAAACACTGGCCGCGCTGCAATCTGCAGCGGACGCAATCGAAGATCAACTAGAGGGCATTGCAGCCGAATGACCTCAGCTACTTTACATAAAGGGAAGACATCATGAGCCCACTCGACAAAGGCATTCCGATTCTCGGACGCGGTCAGGACGGCGAAGGCTCCGTTCAGGTGCATCAAGACGAAA
>Ga0213861_10004898_pt1 | contig 10826 bp, 9 predicted proteins | sample PICome_4_FD_160110 | JGI IMG/M metagenome (GOLD analysis project Ga0213861, IMG submission 160110) | Coastal seawater microbial communities near Pivers Island, North Carolina, United States - PICO131 | ecosystem: Environmental > Aquatic > Marine > Coastal | place: USA: North Carolina | collected...
TTCGGCTGCCGCGATGTCGGCATGTATTAAAAAACCCATTAATTTTTTCTTCGGATTCACGAATTATGATTATTTCATCTTGGCCGATAGTGATTACAAAGTAATCACCAGTTTGGGGTATGCGAGTTACATGATCGATGAGCAACCATCGTTCGGTTACTATTTTCTGCATGTCTCTTTGAAAAATTCCACTGTCCGTATAGAACTCTTGCTCAAGAGAATGCCCCGGCTTTTGTCGGGAGATCATTTCATCTATGGTCTTTTTCGATAGGTCAGTCATTGGCTCCTCAAGTATTTACCGCTATCATTCTATGAACTTATATTTCGTGGCGATTATAAGTTTTGCGCGAGAAAGTTATTTTAGATTGTACTGTTGTTAACCGTGGGGTCAACAGTACAATCTAAGATGACTAAGCAGATAGAGACACGCATCATGACGCTATTTAATGACGCATATTTTTATTACCTTATAGAGAAAATAATATGACTAGTGTGCAACTAAGCCTTGCAGAGGGCCATCAGCTTGCGATGAAGTGCTTATTAGCAAGTGGCTGTGATCAGGAGAACGCGCAAGCTTCAGCCGATAGAATGTTACAAGCTGAAGGTGATCGATGTCATTCTCACGGATTATTTCGACTACCGTGGTATTGCGCTGCCGTAAAATCAGGCCGTGCGAATGGTAAAGCACGTCCTCGTGTTGAGCGATTGGCGAAAGCTGTGGTTCGTGTTGATGGTGATGGGGGTTTTGCGCCGCTTGGGCAGGAAATAGCCCATCAGCCATTGGTCGATTGCGCAAGAGAGAATGGGATTGCGTCCCTAGCCTTTGTGAATATGTTTCATTTAGGAGCGATGTGGCCTGAAGTAGAGCGATTGGCTCTGGATGGTCTTTGTAGCTTCGCATTTACCGCATCCTATCCTTATGTTGCCCCGGCTGGTGGAATTAAGCCGATATATGGTACGAATCCCATGGGCTTTGGTTGGCCGCGAAAAGATGAAATGCCACTTGTCTTCGATCAGGCAGCATCATCAATGGCGCGAGGCGAAATCCAAATCGCGGCACGGGATGGACACAGTATTCCTGAGACGGCGGGTATTGGCCCGAACGGTGAGGTGACGACCGACCCTAATGTGGTATTGGAAGGGGCACAGCTAGGGTTTGGTGGAACTAAAGGAGCTTCGCTGGCGCTTATGGTTGAGTTACTTGCCGGTGCCTTAATTGGTGAGTTCTTGAGTTTCGAATCAATGGAAGATGATGCGGGTGGTGGGGGTCCGCCTAAAGGTGGCGAACTAGTGATCGCCATAGACCCCAAACAATTTGGTGACCCAGATGGGTTTCTCGATCGAGGTGAAAAGTTGTTTGAGGCAATCTTACAACAAGAAGGCACACGCTTACCTGCTGAACGTCGCTTTGCAAATCGAAGGCTTACTCAAAGTGAAGGTATTTACATACCCGAAAGTCTTCATCAAACTATACTAGAGTTGTTGTAAAATGTTCTAGGAAAGAAGGAACGAATTTTAGCTGTAAAAATAGACACTATTTGTAATGTAATCGGAGAGTAATGTATGCCTCAATTTATGATGACTTATCTTGGTGGGGACAAGCCAGCAAGCCAGGACGAAGGACAAAAACATTTTGCTAAATATCGTGAGTGGTTAAATTTATTAGGCGATGCGGCGGTTAGTCCAGCTAATCCGCTAAAAAACGTAACTACTATTATGTCTGATGGAAGCGTTATGGAGGGTGGTGCTAGTACGATGTCTGGTTTTACCATACTAGAAGCCGGGTCTATCATTGAGGCCATTGAAATGGCTAAGCAGTGCCCATTTTTGGAGTTGGGTGGGTCACTCGAAGTATCGGAACTCATGAAGATGACGAATTTATAAGATTTATTTGATCGGACAAAATTAGAAAATGAACACTCGAGTTTTGAAGTGCTTAGTCCCTTTAGCTCTTTGGGATTTACCCATTCTTAGATACTTCTACTCATGGAAAAGAAAAACATACCATTTCAAACTATAGATTGGGAAAATGTTCCGAGGTCAGAACATTTTGGAACTACGGGAGTGGCCTATTGGAGAACAATGCAGTTTGATGGCTTGCGTATAAGATATGTAGAGTACTCGGAAGGCTACGTAGCAGACCATTGGTGCGAAAAAGGCCACATCGTTTATTGCTTGAAAGGTGAGGTTGTAAATGAACTGAGGGACGGTACAAAAACTACACTGAAGGAAGGGATGTCATACGTTGTCTCCGACAACCTTAGCTCTCATCGATCAGTAACAGGAAAAAGGGAAGTCCATCTATTAATTATAGATGGAGACTTTTTAAAACTAAAAGAATAACAATCTTAAGCAAAAATCAAATATCCACATACATCTGTTAGATAAGATAGATTTCTGGGAGGTTTATTTCGGTCGTTCAAATGTTGCTCGCTAGTAACTATACGCCACGATATACCTTAGTATTGTTAATGTCATACGAGACCATCGAATATTAGGTAAATTTCCCTTGCAGCCGCCACAAAACCCAGCACCAGCGAAAGCGCTCTGAGACTAAATGATCTTCGTTGCGGGGTTTGGCTGATGTTGAAATAAGATTTCTAAGGAGGTGTTGGTCATTGCTCTATTTATGGGATGTGAGTGAACCAATGCTGAGACCTTTGAATTAATATGAAGTGTATCAAGTAATATGGGTTTTATTTTCCCCTTAAAACTAAAGTGATTAGCATAGTATGTCGGAAGGAATCCTAAATATTGCCCCGATAGTATTAACATTAAGGTGGCTTCTAAACTTGATGTGTAGGCACCAATGGCAGGCTCAAAGGGTATATTGCTGCTAGTTAGTGTTTCCCCATAAGTTCTTTCGATATAGGAATACTTCTGAATAACATCAAACGAATGTTTTTTTTCATCGTAAAGCGGATGTGAATATCCGCAATACAGCGAAAGCTTTTCACTGCAAATATGATGATAGGTTAGACCTACCTTATGCTCATAAAATACACCAATTGCAATATGCAGGCGCTGTTCCAGAATTTCCCTCTCTAATTCAGAAGGGGACATTGTGAGCAGTGAAATCTCAACTTCAGGCGCTCTTTTCCTGAATTCTGTTATTACGTTAGGGATACTTAGATTCGGGTCAAACACCATATTGTCGATTACGCCTATTCTGAGATTCCCAACCAAATGACCTCTGGCCCTTCCTACTGCGCTCTCGAAATTATCGTGTGCGAGCATTAGTGTTTGGCTTGCTTCGTAGATTTTCTCTCCCTCGGGGGTAAGGGAAAATCCAGACTTCCCACGTAAACATAGAATTACTCCTAGGGAATTTTCAAGTTCCTTCATTTGTATACTTACATTTGATGCACTCATACCGAGTTGATTAGCAACAGGGGCAAAGCCACCATATTCTTTAACCTTCATGAAGAGTCTTAATCGATTTAAGTCTGTATTTTTTATCTTCCGTATCATCTGACTTGTAGTATGGCGTAAGTGATTTTTAAGACTATACATAAATAATATTAATGTATAGTTCATTAAGCATGTATTTATTTACCATGAATTTGCTGCCATGATACGTATGAATTAAAAAGATAAGATGCTGGTTCTTAAGAAATACTGGCGGCGAATAGTGTTCTTCTGAACTGGATAGGTGTTAATTAATTTAACTTAATTAATAGATGCCTTTTTTCGTCAAGCTAAGGGTTTTGTGAATCTTTTGGGGTATTTAAATACGTTGCATCGTCAATGTGTCTCAACTAATTAATGGGTATTTGATATGAATGAAGCGAACGTGAATGGTATAGATGAAGCGTCTGAGATGAGTTCTGAGCCATGGGGCATTAATAACGACTACAGTGCATTGCACGACGTTTTATTAGGTAAGCCAGAGTATTTTAAATGGGTTGAGGCAGGACCATTAATAGGCCGAACTTTAAAAAATGCACATAAAACGGGTGCCTCATTTGACTTTGATCTTTCCCAGCGACAATTTGCGGAAATGGTCAAAATCTATGAGGACGCGGGTGTGCGTTGTCACTACCTCGATTCAGATCCGGTTTTGCACCGAAATTTCTTTGCTAGAGATTCCAGCGCGATGACACCCTGGGGCGCCTTAATTTGTCATATGCAATTAAAATGTCGCAGAGCAGATTATGTGACGACTATAAAATTCTACCAAGATAACAATATTCCTATATGGAATTATGCTACCGCAGGTCACTTTGAAGGTGGGGACTTTGTGATCCTGGAGCCCGGCACAGTTTTGATCGGTTACTGTGGTGAGCGGTCAGAACAAGAAGGTTCCGAACAGGTTGCTGAATTTGTTAGAAAAGAAGGATGGGATGTGGAGGTAGCCCCGATACCTGCATTATTTGTCCATATGGACGGTCTTGTTGTACCTTTAGATAAAAAATTATTGGTTACCTGTCTAGATGCGCAAGAAGGCTGGGTTATTGACTGGCTCCGTAAGAAGGGATTTAGCTTTGTTGATGTAGGTTTCGATGAAGCTAAAGATTTAGGTGTTAATCTTGTTGCGTTAGGCAATAAGAAGGTTCTGTCTATGTCCGGTAGCGTAAAGTTAAATGAAAAAATGCGGAAGTTAGGATACGAAGTTTATGCACCTGATATGTCTATGTTTACCCTTGGTGGAGGCGGTGTTCACTGCATGTGCCAAGCATTGAGACGTGATCGCCTGTAACCCCTAAATCTTGAGAGCAATATGTTAAATCATTCTGAATTAAGAATTAATCGACAACGTCTTTGGGAAAGTATCATGTCGATGGCAGAGATCGGTCCCGGTGAAGCTGGAGGTTCTCGGCGCTTAGCACTGACTGATGAAGATAAGCAAGGCCGAGATTTGTTTGTCAAATGGTGTGAAGATGAAAACTGTAAAATTACCATAGATGATATGGGGAATATCTTTGCTAGGCGAAATGGTAAGGATGATAGCCTTCCACCTATTTGTTCGGGTAGTCATCTTGATACACAACCACATGGTGGTAAATTTGACGGTATTTTCGGCGTGCTTTCTGGTTTAGAAGTTATTAGAACTCTAAATGAAAACAACATAGAAACGAATGCACCGTTAGAAATTATAAATTGGACTAACGAGGAAGGTTCACGTTTTGCTCCTGCAATGATTGCATCAGGTGTATTTGCTGGGCTTTTCGAAAAGGACTATGCGTATAGCATCACAGATTCAGAAGGCTTAAGTCTTGAACAAGAGCTAAACCGAATTAACTACATGGGCAGTGAAATATGCGGCGATCATCCTATGGGGGCTCTGCTGGAAGCGCATATAGAACAAGGGCCGATATTAGAACGAGAACATCATCAAGTCGGTATCGTTATTGGTGGGCAAGGCCAACGTTGGTTTGATGTTAATTTGATGGGCCAGGATTCTCACGCGGGATCAACGCCCATGGCTGGACGAAGAGACGCATTGGTCGCGGCTGCCGCATTGATTCAATCGGTTCAGGAGATTGCTTTGTCGAAAGCTCCATTTGGTGTCGGAACGGTGGGTGAAATGAGGGTATTTCCAAGTTCGAGAAACACGATACCGGGCGAGGTATTTTTAACGGTAGAGTTCAGACATCCTGATGATTCAATTTTGTCAAAGATGGCGAATGAATTTATACAGTTTTGTGAAGACACGAGCTTAAAGATGGATATAAAAATTGATCCTGTCGAAATTTGGCATAATCCTCCGGTGCAATTTGATGAAAGGTGTATTTATGCCGTCGAAAAAGCTGCGCAAAGTTTGCGCTATAAAAATCAAAAGATGATCTCAGGTGCTGGTCACGACGCCATTCAGGTATCGAGAAAGGTACCCTCGGCGATGATATTTGTTCCATGTGAGGCGGGTTTGAGTCACAACGAAAGTGAAAACGCAAAACCAGAGGATTTGGAAGCTGGGTGTAATGTTTTATTACACGCCATGCTCGAGCTTGCCGAAAATCATGAATAGATTTTAGCCGACGACATCTCACGGAGTTTCTTAATTCTGTGAAGCTAAATCTTATCTCCCCAATTAGCTATATGTTTTATGTAGCGGGCGTAGTGTTCGGAGAGAGATCTAATCGTTACAGCAATAGTGTTCTATCCTACAAGCGCAGGATGCGTTTATAGGCACATCTGCACGAGCCTTGGCAAGGTTTAGACGTGCACGCATCTGTTTTGCTTCTACATCACGACCTTGACGCTCTAGACATTCTACTAGCCCGTGTAGGCTCCAAAGGTTATCTGCATGTTGGGATGTGCTGACTAATGTGTCGGTAAGACCTAGGTCGTCCATATATACTTGTTTTGCTTCTTCGATATTATTCTGTTCAAGTAATAGTGCGCCAAGTGCATGTCTGGCAGGCTGCATCCATCCCCAGGGTTCATCGTACTTGAGGTTATCATCTAAATTCACTGCTCTTCGTAAGTGATCATAGGCCGTATCGAAGTTCTCTTTTCGATATTCAATTTCGCCAATTATCATCTGCTCGGCAATTTTCAGTATTTCAAGACAAGTATTGTTGAATAAATAGCGGGTTTCAGGCACACGTTTCACCGCTTTGTAAAAATCTTCTCGTTGTGTTTCGGCATCAGCGATATTCGAAGTCGCGGCGTAGGCAATGGTTTTGGCATAGCACCAAACAGCTGTGGTCATGGCATACAAGACTGGGTCATCAGGCAGGGGATGATCGATTATTTCTTGCCATTTTCCAAAACGAATATATACGTGGGCTTTCATGCCAATATAGCCTTCAGCCCAATCAGCCATAGCTGGGTTTTCTATTCTCAATAGCGCCTCGGGTGTCGTGTCAATAATACCGTTGGCGGCATCAAGAGCCGTGGAGTACTGGCCTAGGAATAAAGCGGCATATATTTTTAAATGGTAGTTATGAATTCTCGATAGAGTATGAAAATTCATCGCACCTTCTTGTTCAAGATAAACTTGATCGGCCTCGATGGCTCGGTTATTAGCCTTGATCGCCTCGTAATAGAGTCCACAACGAACATCGATATGAGATGGCATATGGCACAAGTGGCCAGACCCTGGGGCTAATTCGCGCAAAGCGTCACAGGCGCGTAATGATTTTTCAGGAAAAGGAGACATTTCCATCACATGAATATACATGTGTAATATACCAGGGTGCGGTGGCAAACAGTCTCGCTCGATACGATTCATGGCTGTTTCAAGCACATCGATTGCTTCTAATGTGGAGGCGTTAGAGGCTGGCTCGCCAGTTTTAAGGTCCCAAAGTGCCCATGGCGTGCGTGTCATTAATGCTTCTGCAAAAAGCGCACACACGTCACCGTCTTCCGGATACGCGTTATAAACATTACGCATAGCATTTGCGAAATCATCATTCCAGCGATCGTAGTCTTTGTCGCTGACGGGTGAAGAGGATTGATACCGCGAAAGTAATGCGTCGGCGAGCATCGACTCGGCTCCGCCCGTATCAGCGCAAAGCTGCTTCGTATAACGTGATTCATCAAAAGTGATTTTGAGTTTTTCAACCAGCTCATCAGATTGCATACGTGTCCATGGCTTGTTGTAATAAATACCCGATGCATACGCTAGACCCCAGTGAGCCATAACACAATCGCTATCATTTTCTATTGCGTGTTTGAAACAGCTGCGAGCCAATTCCAGATCAAAGCCGTAGATTGACATTAAGCCCCGATCAAACCATGTCTGGGCTTCATCGGATAAGGTGGAGATGGCTCTTGTATGTGATCCTAAGTCGTATGGGAATGTCATGTCTGGTTATCGAGTAGATTGGAATACAGTCAATATAAAACATTCCAAAATTCCTGACTACACGTTATCGACTAGATGTGGATTAAGTCTTAACGAGCCAATAGTCGGCGATTAATCATGCTAACTGAATCGATTTCTAGCATTTAAATGCATTTCGTATCACGTCAGTCATAGCGAGAGAGAGCGAGGCATTGGTTTGGTTTCTAAAATCAATTACTAACGCAGACTGAGGCATCTTGGGGAAGCCATGTATGCGGGATAAAATTGTCATATCTTTACGTAACGTGTTTTCACTTAGCAAACCCACTGCCACACCAGCCGATATTGCCGCCATTACCCCGGTTACACTCTCGCTAGTATAAACCACACGATAGCGTCTACCCATCTGCTCCAATGCTTCCAATGCTTGATCACGCCACCAGCATGCACGATCGAATAGGGCAATTGGGATTGGGTCCTGTTCATGTGCAGAATGATTTTTAGAAGAAACCCAGTAAGTTTTTTCCTTACGCAGTAGTGACACACGTTTCTTAATTGGTGTCTCGACAGCGTAAACGGCAATATCAAGTTCGTCTTGTGCTAGCAAACCCGGGAAGCCAGCACTGAAACTGCAACGTACTTCTATTTCTACCAGAGGGTGTTTGCGGGAGAATTCAGCTATGACCTTTGGGAGAAGGGTTTCTCCATATTCATCCGGTATGCCTATGCGTATTGAGCCCGTTAATGCATCGGTTCGTAATTCGCCGATGGCACTATCCAAGGAATTAATTATACGTTGGGCTATGGGACGCAGTTTTTCGCCGACGGGTGAAAGAACTATGCCGTGTGAGCGTCGCTCGAATACGGGTTTACCGAGTATTTCCTCAAGCCGCTTTATTTGCAGGCTAACGGCTGATTGAGAACGGAAAATTCTATCAGCACCTTTAGTAAAACTTCCTGTATCAGAAATCGCAATAAATGTTCTTAGAATATTGCTATCGAGCTTATCAGAGTTAGGTGTGATATTTAAAATACTCATAATGCTTATTTAAATTATTCGTTTCTCATAAGTCTACAGTTATGCGACTCTCGATATCAATAAATTATTACACCGTCGTATAAACATGTATAAGCTCTTGCCAGAAAACTTCAAGTCGCGCCGAATATGGATTGTGTTAGCCATAATTATATTTTTTGGGTTGATGCTTTTATGGCCTAATCATATCGTTATTACGTTGGACTTTGTTTTCTGGGTATGGTTGATGTCGCGCCATTAGTTTTACCGGGTGTAATCATTACAGCCTGGGTGTCTGCGAGTGGCGCGAGTGAAAATATAAAGAAAGCGTTGGAAGGCAAACAAATACTCGCGATTGGAACGGCATCTCTAGTCGGTGCTGTGACCCCCGTTTGTGGTGTTACTGTATTGCCTTTAATGGCAGGCTTACTGGCTACCGGTGTGCCGCTTGCTCCGGTTATGGCGTTTTGGCTTTCATCGCCGGTAACCGATCCAGCAATGTTTGCGGTTACGGCTGCAACCTTGGGTTATGGATTCGCTATTGGTAAAACACTTGCCGCATTCTTTATAGGTTTTAGTGGTGGATTGGCATCTATTAGCTTGTATAAATACGCATGGGTTAAATTTCCTCTCAGAGACGATGGATTTGCATCGATGTTGTCTCGTTCGTCGTGTAGCGAAATTTCAGGTTTTCAAGTGGCTATATGGAAGCATGAGAGTCGCCGACAGCAGTTTATAAAAGAACTATGGGTGATCAGTAAACTTATTTTTATCGTGCTTGGGGTGGCATTTTCTGCCGAATTCTGGATGCAACACTTTCTTGAGGAAGAAGCATTGAGCAAATTTGTTGGTCGAGAATCGGCGTGGGCTATTCCGTTAGCAGTCTTCGTAGGGTCACCGGCATATTTGGATGGCTATGCCGCACTCCCGCTCGTTCGCGGATTGATGGACCACGGTATGTCGCCAGGCGCCGCGATGGCTTTTCTTGTTTCGGGAAGCGTGGTAAGTATATGGGGCGCGATGGCAATATTTCCGATACTACGGTTGAAAGTTTTTTCACTTTATATGGTTTTGGCTATCGCAGGGTCTTTAGCTACAGGTTATGTTTTTGAAGCAGCAGTTCTATACTAAGGATGGCTATTAGCTTAGTAGTCTCCATGTTTAACAAATCTGAACATAGCGATGAGCCCTAAAAGCGCAATTGGTAGGCAGGATGCGAACGTCCAGAAAGCTACATCAGCTAGTGCTTCTCGGCTTGTTTCTCCACTTATTCCCACAGCGTTAGCAACAATGCCTACATAAGCTGCACCAATGGCATATCCTAAACGTTGCACCGTTGGGATCGCGGCTGAAACCCTTTCTGTTTCATCAGTCTCATTAGTAATTAACCTCAGTATAAAAGCGTATGCCATACCAAACCCGCAACCTTCAAGAAAGGCAAATAATGCGATCAGCCAGATGGGCCCACTAGGTACACTGAATATAAACCCAACGATGCTTATCGTTAACGTGCTCATACCTAATATGATCATTCTTCGATCTGCGGACTCATTTATGTTCGAGCAAACAATTGCGGCTATGCTCCAACCTATTGATGAGCATGCAACGATATAGCCGGCAATTAATAAAGATACGCCGTGTATTTTCGTAACTAGGTAAGGGCCATAAACTGTAATTGCGATGGTGGATATAGTAAAACAAAGCAGCATGGTAAGTCCTGCACCGACCCTGTTGCTCAGAGAAATGGGTTTTTTAGGAAACAGTCTAGATTCATCGTGATTTGAATCCACATGAAAAAAATAGAACAAAAATGCCCCACCAATTAGAATGAACGACGTTGTTTTTATTACCGATACGTCTACTCCGGCATATGCAATAGATACGATGCCTATCGTTAGTACAAGAAGGCGGAATATAGGAAATCGATTGGATTGGCTTGCTTTAAACCTAAAATCATCTTTTACGATAACAAGTAATAAGCAAGCTAAAACGAGGGATATGAATGCAAAGAAGAGAAATGCATACCGCCAAGTTAGATATTCAACGAATAATCCACCAATGAGAGGGCCAAAAAACGCT
>Ga0213861_10004901_pt1 | contig 10824 bp, 8 predicted proteins | sample PICome_4_FD_160110 | JGI IMG/M metagenome (GOLD analysis project Ga0213861, IMG submission 160110) | Coastal seawater microbial communities near Pivers Island, North Carolina, United States - PICO131 | ecosystem: Environmental > Aquatic > Marine > Coastal | place: USA: North Carolina | collected...
CGACAACCTGACCTTCGTATATATCGATAGCGTGGCCGAGGAACAGGCGCCCACGTGCCTGAATATTAAATAGTGCGTAGGCGGCAGTCTTGCCTTTGACCATGCTGATCAGAGCGCCATTTTGACGCTTGTGGCTCTCGCCCTCTTTAACCGGGCCGTACTTGTCAAAGATGCTGGTCATAATGCCTGAGCCTGAGGTCAGGGTCAGAAAGGTGCCGCGGAAGCCAATCAGGCCTCGAGAAGGCATGCTGAACTCGAGACGTACACGTCCTTTGCCATCGGGTTCCATATTAGTGAGCTCTGCTTTACGCATGCCCAGCTCTTCCATAACAGAACCCTGGTGCTGTTCTTCAACGTCGATAACAACCTGCTCATAGGGTTCTTGAACCTTGCCGTCGACAATTTTCTGTACCACTTCAGGACGGGATACGCCCATTTCAAAACCTTCGCGACGCATGGTTTCGATCAGTACTGAGAGGTGTAGCTCACCGCGACCGGAGACAACAAATTTATCTGGCGTATCGCCCTGGGTAACACGCAGTGCTACGTTGTGGATCAGCTCCTGATCGAGGCGGTCTTTAATATTTCTGGTGGTAACATACTTGCCTTCCAGGCCTGCAAAAGGTGAGTCGTTAACAATAAAGGTCATGCTTACGGTTGGCTCATCAACGCTCAGAGCGGGCAGGGCTTCAATATGCTCTGGGTCGCACAATGTATCGGAGATGCTCAGGCCATCAATACCGTTAATGCAGACGATATCGCCGGCACCAGCCAGCTGTGTTTCGATCTGTTCGAGACCCAGGTAACCTTTTACGTTTAATACCTTGCCTCTGCGCTCTTTGCCGTCGGCAGATTTAACAATAACCTGCTGATTTGGCTTGAGCTTGCCGCGGGTAATTCGACCCACGCCAATAACGCCAACATAGCTGTCATAGGCCAGCGCAGAAATTTGCATCTGGAAAGGGCCTTCCAAATCAACTTTTGGCGCCGGGACATCACGGGCGATCATCTCGTACAGTGGTGTCATATCGTCAGCCATTTCGTCGGCTTCAAGACCGGCGATGCCGTTTAGTGCCGAGGCGTAGATAACCGGGAAGTCCAGCTGCTCATCGGTGGCGCCAAGGTTATCAAAGAGTTCAAATACTTGATCCAGGACCCAGTCTGGGCGAGCGCCGGGACGGTCGACCTTGTTGATAACAACAATCGGGCGCAGTCCCTGTTCGAAGGCTTTAGAGGTCACAAAGCGCGTCTGTGGCATCGGCCCGTCAACAGCGTCGACCAACAGAAGCACTGAGTCAACCATGGACAGTACGCGCTCTACTTCTCCACCGAAGTCGGCGTGTCCAGGAGTATCTACGATATTGATACGGTAGTCATTCCAGTTGATGGCAGTGTTCTTTGCCAGAATGGTAATGCCGCGCTCTTTCTCCTGGTCATTGGAGTCCATCAGTCGCTCGGAGCCGACGTCCTTGCGGTCGAGGGTGCCTGATTGGCTCAGAAGTTTATCAACCAGCGTAGTTTTACCGTGGTCAACGTGGGCGATGATTGCAATGTTACGCAAGTTTTCAATGGACATGAGAGATACCAGTAGGCGCAAAAGGTCGCGATTATAGTGGAATTCTCAGAAACTGCTACGGATCTTTTAACTAAGCGTGAGTTTCTTCTTTTCTGCTGACGTTGCGCTCGATCAACATTCTCGTAATTGAGGTCGCTGGTGAGGGGGGTGCGATTAGATTTCCCTGTAAAAACTGGCAGCCTGTATTCAACAAAAGATGGTGTATTTCGGGCTCTTCAACGCAGGGAGCGATACATTTTAAGTCGACGGATTTGGCCAGTTCGACCAATCCTTTAACCAGATTCCATGAGCTTTCCATATGGGTACATTCAGACATAAGCTTGTGCGAAATTCTGATAGTGTCGATTTTCAGATCGCGCAATTTTTGAATCGGCAGGCTCTGGTAGCCAACATTGTCGACAATAAAGCCAATACCCATCTCTTTCAACTTGCCCAATTGCTGGTTCAGGGGCTTATGTATCTTAGGTAATGTCTCTGTATGCAGGCCAAAGATCAGAGTCTCTGGGTTGACCTTAAACTGGCACAGCAGTTGATCAAGATTGTCGATAAAAGATGAGTGTTCGAGTTCGCGAAGACTGAGAGTAAAGTAAATTTTCTGTTCTTCTCGCCACAGATCCTGATTTTTCCACAGTTCAATTTGCCGGAAAATCTGCTCGAGTAGTGATAGGGAGATATCGACAATCATCGAGCCGGACTCGAGCACTGAAATTATTTCGTTGGCGGAGATCAGTTCATTATCGGGGTTTCTCCAGCGCAGAAATATCTGCAGTCCGTCAATAAGGTTGGTCTCTGTGTCGAGAATAGGCTGGTAAAAAGGCATAAATGAACCACTGTTGGCCTTATCCCGCAGCTGCTCCAGGAGTACAGCTTGAGCTTGAAGCTCCGAGGGTAGTTTTTGGTTGTGGAAATAAAAGTTCGATTTTCCCTCGCGCTTGATGGTGTAAAGCGCCTTATCAGCCTGCTGTAAAATGGCATCGCCATCAGCACTGGCGTCATTAAACAAGACAATGCCGATGCTGCAACTGATACGAAACTTTTCGTCTTTGATGACAAAGGGTTCACGGGCGGCTTCGATGATTTTCTCGGCGACTTGAGCAATCAACAAGCGCGATGCTTCTTCCTCTCGACCGAGGTTTTCCAGAAGCACCACAAACTCATCACCGCCCAGCCTTGCGACCGCTTCTTCAGTTCGAATGATTTTGCGCAGCCGCTGGGCAAATAGGGTCAGGGCCAAATCACCGTAATGGTGGCCGCGGGTATCGTTAATTTCTTTAAAGTGGTCGAGATCGATAAATAACAGTGAGCAGTAATTTTGATTGCGCTGGGCAAGGGCAATTACCCGAGTCAGCTCTTCCTTCAATCGATGGCGATTTGGCAGGCCAGTCAGTGGGTCGAAATAGGCTTGCTGTTTGATGCGGGTTTCCGATTTGACTCTATCGGTAATATCCTCGACAAAAGAGGCAGCACCAACCACGTTCATCGCATCGTCAAACAGCGGTGTGTCATTCCACTCGCAGATAATTACCGTACCGTCGCTGGTAATATTTTCAGCAGTGCCGGAGAAATCTTTGCCAAAAAGAAAAAGGTCGTTCTCGACCTGCTGCTGCAAGAATGTTTTTTTCTGTTCAAACAAAAAGTCTGTTGTGCGACCTAGCACCTCTTCTTTAGCATAACCAAAAATGGTTGTGGCGGCTGGATTCCAGCTGATAATTTCCCGCTGTTGATTCCACTCAATAAACCCCAGCGGAGTCTGTTCGATCAGGCTGGCTATTTTTTGACTGGTAGTGATAATTTGCTGGGAGCGCTGATCGGCTTTAAGCATATTGCCGGTCGCCTTAATCATCCCTTGGCGATAATTTGCCACAGCTTTGTTTATCAGTGCGTAGATCAGTGCAACTAAAGCCAAAAAGCCCGGGTGTATCTGCGGATAAAAGATATACAGGCTCACTAGCAGGGGCACGAAAATAATGCTGAGAAACAGATGGCGAAAAACGCTACTGTGAGTGTGGTTAAGGGGCCAGGAGATGCTCAGCGTGGTGATCGCAATAATTGTGAGCGCAGAGGTTGCGAGTTGTTGAGGGTCGAGAAATAGAGGTGCGGCCAGACCCCATAAAATAGCAAACAAACTTGAGGCGATAACAGTGACAACATGGGTTTTTTTGGCGGATAGACCGCCTGAACGGCTGGTGTTGACCATCCACAACCAGATAATCAGTGCGGAGGTGGCTACGCTGCCCAGCCAGATCCACTGAAGTAATGAGGGAAGCTGGTTATTGGCCAATAGAAACAGTATAGCGGCGCTTATCACAGAGGCGCCAAGTCCGAACTTGAGGTTTTCGAGTGCGTGCCTTTCTAACTCAATCTGTATTGATTTTTTGAGAGAGCGGGGATTAAAGTGCTCTGCTTCCTTGGGCTCCCCGAGCAAGTTTTCAGTGCTCATCATCGGCTGCATCCTGCGGCAGATTTTATTTTTTAAATTAGCGAGTAAGTGCTAAATATAGTTCGTTCTCGGTGAAAATGGGGACCATTTACTAAAATAATGTGAAATAGATCACAGTACTGGCTGGGATCAGCTGATAACTGGGCTTAGCCGTTATCTGCTGGAGGAGTAAAAACCCCCACCCTGGTGAAACCCTGCTTGCTAAGAGCGTCTGCGTGCAGACGGCTCATAATTCCCTTGTCGCAATAGAGTAGATAAGACTGTTGCCTATCCAGCTGGCCTGCGTATTTACCGAGATTAAAAAAAGGCAGTGGGATGATTTGATTGGTGGTCATGGTCAGTGGCCTCTGCTCAGCGTCGTCAGGATGGCGCACATCGATAATAATATCGTCAGGTTTGGGGCTGGTTACATTTTCAATTGGTTGCATCAAGGGCATTCCATCTACAGCAGCATTGCGAAATAAGAGCTTAATTGGTGCTTTCAGGCAAAATAGATCAGAAAACGTGACAGAGTCTGCATGGATGGGCATTATACTAACCCTGCCGGTTAGCGGCTACCAACAAAGCCAACAGAAATGCACCTTTATGGTGCTTTTTTTCTGTAGCGCACCAATAAAGTGCTTGCAGATGCTTTTGGTGGTTTTGTTGATTAGCTGTCATGGAGTGAAATACTAGGCTAGGTGCTACAGGGACAGGGTGTACGTTTGATTAGTGTAAGCGCTGGCTTATTGGCACGACTATTGCAAATCTTACATTCGAAAAGTCTGCAGTTAATTTAATTTTGCAGGCGGGCGGCCCCATAAGAGAAATCTGCAAGGCTTCCTAAAATAACGAATAACGAATTCCAAATTGGAGGAACACATGTCTGAGAAGACTTTAAAGCTTATTAAAGATAGCGAAGCTCGCTGGGTTGACCTGCGGTTTACTGATACTAAGGGTAAAGAGCAGCACGTTTCTATGCCCATCAGCGAAGTTGGTGATGACTTCTTTGTTGACGGTAAAATGTTTGACGGCTCATCTATTGCCGGCTGGAAAGGTATTAACGAATCAGACATGATTTTGATGCCTGACGACAGCACTGCAGTTCTCGATCCGTTTACTGATGAAGCTACTGTAATCATCCGTTGTGACATTGTTGAGCCTACAACTATGCAGGGCTACGAGCGCGATCCACGCTCCATCGCTGGCCGCGCTGAAGATTACCTGAAATCAACAGGTCTGGGTGACACTGCTTACTTTGGTCCTGAGCCAGAGTTCTTTGTCTTTGATGACATCACCTGGGGTGCCGACATGAGCGGTGCTTTCTACAAGATTAATTCTGAAGAAGCTGCATGGTCTTCAAATCATAAATACGACGATGGCAACATGGGCCACCGCCCTGGTGTTAAAGGCGGCTACTTCCCCGTACCTCCAGTTGATTCTCTGCATGACTTGCGTGCCGCCATGTGTACTGCGATGGAGCAGATGGGTCTGGACGTAGAGGTTCACCACCACGAAGTTGGTACTGCTGGTCAGTGTGAAATCGGTATCCGTTTCAACACTCTGGTAAAGAAAGCTGACGAAGTACAGATCCTCAAGTACTGCGTACACAACGTAGCTCACGCCTATGGCAAGACTGCTACCTTTATGCCTAAGCCTGTCGTTGGCGACAACGGTTCTGGTATGCACTGTCACCAGTCTTTCTGGAAAGACGGTGAGAACGCATTTGCTGGTGACGGCTATGCGGGTCTGAGTGAAACTGCCCTTTACTACATCGGCGGTATCATCAAGCACGCTAAAGCGCTGAACGCTTTCGCTAACGCTTCTACCAACTCCTACAAGCGTCTGATCCCAGGCTTCGAAGCACCAGTAATGCTGGCTTACTCAGCTCGCAACCGATCTGCTTCTATCCGTATTCCTTTCGTACCTTCCCCTAAGGGCAAGCGTATTGAAGCACGTTTCGGTGATCCTACTGCTAACCCATACCTGATGTTTGCCTCTATGTTGATGGCTGGTATCGATGGTGTTAAGAACAAGATCCACCCTGGCGATGCAGCTGACAAGGATCTCTACGATCTGCCTGCTGAAGAAGCCGCTCTGATCCCACAGGTTGCTGGCAGCCTGCGTGAAGCACTGGACGAGCTGGATAAGGATCGTGAGTTCCTGACAGCTGGTGGTGTATTCACTGACGACGTGATCGATGCTTACATCGAGTTGAAGATGGAAGAAGTTTACCGCGTTGAGCACACCACTCACCCGGTAGAGTTTGATATGTACTACAGCGTCTAATTAGAAAGTCTAATTAGAAAGTTTAAATAGCTGATACATTCAACACTCAGTAACACCCGAAAAAGCCCGCCATTGTGAAATGGCGGGCTTTTTCTTTGCCTGAAATAGGTCTAGTCTTTAGTTGGAGCTTGAATGATTCAATGCGCTAATCCGTGGTGATTCAACCCGGAGAGTTGAGGCAACATAACAGATGACAAAGTCGCTTTTCCTGGCAATTCTGCTTTTAACCAGCTGCGCCTGCCTGGTGGAGGCCGAGGGAGATAAAGAGGTGTATAAAATTGTCGATCCAGCGGGCAGAGTCATCTATACGGATACGCCTCCAGCCGAAAACAGCGTTGATCAGCTTGAGTTACCGTCAATCAACCAGTTGCCCGCATCCAAGCCTGCTGAGGCTGACATTTTATCGGCTGAAGAGGCGGTTTTTGCCGGTTATTCGGTGGTGGAGTTGGTTGCCCCGGTCGATGACAGTCTTGTTTACTACGATCAGCAAAATATTATTGTTCAGTTGGCGCTGACACCAGAGCTTCAGGCAGGACATTTTGTGCAGTTCTATCTGGATGGCGTCGCTTATGGTCGTCCTGTGGCGGCAATATCCTATGCTGTAGGTAACTTGCAGCGAGGATCTCACACAGTTTCTGCTCGCGTAGTAACTGCAGAAGGCGCAACAGTGGCCAATTCCCAATCGGTCAGAGTGCATGTTCAGCGCCATTTCAAGCGCAACTAGTCAGCCGTCCAAAAACAGTTGCACCAATATGGTGCGCGAAACTGAAGGGCGGCGTATAATCCCTCAAATCCGGCTTTAAAACAGCCTAAACAGCGACTAAAACAGCAGCTATGCGGGCTAATTGTAATTGCAATTATTGGCCTGCTTATTGCAGTCATAAGTAAGTTTCTAAAAGTAATATTTAAATAATCGTCGGTAGCCATTTATAGGGCGTGGCATATATGACCTCAGATCAGTTGCACAGATTGCTTCTCGATAACCTGAATACAGCTGTACTGCTTGTGGATCAGGGTTTATTGATCGATTACATCAACCCAGCGGCAGAAGTTCTGCTCCAGGTCGCCAGTATGCGCCTGCGCGGCACCGCTGCCAGTGACTTATTTGATAACAGTGAAACAGCTCGCCAAACCCTGCGCGAGTGCATTGAGTATGGTAATCCCCATACCATCCGCCATGAATTCCTCAGTGGCCCCGGTGAATCCTCTCAGGTGGATTACACGGTGACACCTATCAGTATTGATTCCGGTCAGTGGATCCTGATGGAGATGCAGCCGGTTGATCGTATTTTGCGAATCAACCGCGAAGAGGCGCTGCTATCTGTTCACGACACATCGAGAAGTCTTATTCGCGGGCTGGCACACGAGATTAAAAACCCTCTGGGAGGCATTCGCGGTGCGGCGCAACTGTTAGCCGCCGAGATAACGGAAAGCAGTATGGATGATGAGACCGCAGAATTGTGTCGAATTATCACTGCTGAAACTGATCGATTAAGAGAACTTGTCGATCGTCTTCTCGGCCCCAGCCAGCTGCCAAGTTTTGAAGAGATTAATATTCATGAGATCACTGAGCATGTTAAGTCCCTTATAGAGGCTGAGGTTGGAGAAAAGTTAGTGGTTACTTGTGACTATGATCCAAGTATCCCTGATATGTCCGGTGATCGAACGCAGCTTGTTCAGGCAGTTTTAAATGTCGCTCGAAATGCTATGCAGGCAATCCTTGAGGCCGGCCTGGAGCAGCGAAAGCTAACCTTTAAAAGCCGTATTCAACGCAGCTTCACCATTGCTGGTGAGTATCACAAGGCGCTCTGCCGACTGGATATTATTGATAATGGTCCGGGTATATCGAGCGATATTAAAGAGCGTATTTTCTTCCCTATGATTAGCGGTCGCATTGAGGGAACAGGACTGGGGCTAACCATAGCCCAGTCGGCGATCAATGTTCATCAGGGCATTATTGAGTGTGAGTCAGAGCCGGGTCACACCTGTTTTTCAATCTATTTACCGATAAAGGCATAGCATGCAGAACACATCAGAAATTTGGATCGCTGAAGATGACCGTTCACTGCGCTGGGTGATGGAAAAAGCCATCAAGCGCGATGGCATTGAGGTGCAGAGCTTTGAAAGTGGTGATGATCTGCTGGCGGCACTAAAGTTGTCGCAGCCAGAGATTATTATCTCTGATATACGTATGCCGGGGATTGACGGTCTTGAGCTGCTTAAGCAGATTCATACTACGCGACCGGATATACCAGTGATCATAACCACCGCCCACTCTGATCTCGATAGCGCTGTTGCAGCATATCAGGGCGGTGCTTTTGAGTACTTGCCAAAGCCTTTTGATTTGGATGAGCTAGTGGAAGTGGCTCGTCGCGGTGTTACCTTTGCCCGGGAGCAAAAATCCAAACTGGAGCCGCAAGAGGCACCGCCCTCGCAGGAGATAATCGGCGAGGCCCCGGCTATGCAAGAGGTCTTTCGCGCCATAGGTCGCCTCTCCAATTCCAATATCACAGTGCTGATTAACGGTGAGTCGGGAACGGGTAAAGAGCTGGTAGCTCATGCGCTGCACAGGCACAGCCCGCGCAGAACCTCAAAATTTATTGCTCTCAATATGGCCGCTATTCCCAATGACCTTATCGAATCTGAATTATTTGGTCATGAAAAAGGCGCCTTTACCGGCGCGGCCCAGCGCCGAGAAGGCCGCTTTGAGCAGGCCAATGGCGGAACCCTGTTTTTGGATGAGATTGGTGATATGCCACCAGAAGCCCAGACTCGACTGTTGCGTGTATTGGCTGATGGTGAATTCTATCGGGTTGGCGGCCACACTTCAGTTAAGGTGGATGTAAGGATTATTGCTGCCACCCACCAGAATCTTGAGGAGTTGGTTGAGAACAACCGCTTCCGGGAAGATCTCTATCACCGTCTTAATGTTATTCGAGTGCACCTGCCGAAGCTGGCCGATCGCCGCGAGGATATTCCCCAGTTAATGAAACATTTCTTCCATCGGTCTGCGAAAGAGCTGGATATGGAGCCAAAAGCCTTATCTCAGGAAGCTGAAGACTTTTTCTATGGGCTCTCATGGCCTGGCAATGTGCGGCAGTTGGAAAATATCTGCCGCTGGCTGACAGTGATGGCCGCCGGTCGTGAAGTTTTACTGACCGATTTGCCTCCGGAGCTAAAAGCCGAAGAAACTGATACTGAGCAGCGTGTTCATGGTGACTGGCAGCAGATGTTGCGGCGCTGGAGTGAGCGTGAATTGCGATCGGGTCACGGAGAAATTCTCTCACGTGCACTGCCAGAATTTGAGCGGACAATGATTGAGACAGCGCTGGCCCATACTGGTGGGCGTAAAAAAGATGCTGCGCAACTCCTCGGTTGGGGGCGCAATACGCTGACTCGAAAATTACAGGAATACAAGATGGAAAATCAGGCTTTATAGATAGAGTAGATGGTAGGTTTTGGAGATAATCCAGAACAGATTTTCCCTGAATAAAAAAACCCGCTAATTGAGCGGGTTTTTTGTTAGCTCTGGCGCTTTTCTTGCTGGTCAGTGAGTGCTTGCTTCTGAATTACCTTCTGTTTTTTCTTCGGCTGATTGTTTAAGAGCAGAGCTAAACAGAGACTCAAAATTGATCGGTGGGATCATCAGCGGAGGGAATGATCCCTTGATGAGAACACTGTCAATGGCTTCGCGAGCATAGGGCAGCAACATGGTTGCGCAGGTGACGTTTAATACCGGTGCCAGCTGCTGCTCTTCGATGCCTTTGATGCTAAACAGGCCTGCCTGCTCAACCTCAATTAGATAGATAGTCTCTTCTTCATCCTTTACTGTAATGGTTATGCGCAGTGCCACTTCGTAAGTGTTGTCATCAATCTTGGCCGACTTAGTGCTAAGGTCTTGAGTGACTTTAGGTTTCCACTGCTTTTGAAAAGCTGCTGGACCCTGAGGGGTCTCAAATGAGAGGTCTTTAAGGTAGAGGCGCTGTACCGCAAAGTTTGGTCCTGCGGCGTTTTCTTGCTTAGCTGCTTCTGGAGCATTGTTGTTATCAGTCATGGTTATGCCTTCAATTTTAATACTTCAATTTTAATAGTTATTAAGTCCCAGCTTTCTATATGGAGACAGTTTCACCCAATTCAAGCCCAGCTTTTACCGCCGATTCGAGGTTGCCCTGAGCCTCCAGATCGCGCAGTTCGTTAAAGCCGCCAATATGGTCGGGACCAAACCAAATCTGGGGCACCGTATTGCGGCCACTTTTAGCCATTACGCGACCTTTTAGCGCCGGGTCTTTGTCCAGAGAAATATCCTGGTAGTCAATGCCTTTAGCGCTTAACAAGCGGCGCGCAGCGACACAAAAGGGACAGAATCGCGTTCCGAAAAGTACGATATGAGACATAGGGTTCTCTTTGCGTATGTGGGGGGGGTTAAATCGATAGCTACGGGTTTATTTGCCCTTTACCAGTGGAAGGCTTGAGCCCTGCCACTCGCTTATGCCACCACCTAAGCGGCAAACATTAAATTCCTCACCGCTTAGTTTCTTGC
>Ga0213861_10004902_pt1 | contig 10824 bp, 11 predicted proteins | sample PICome_4_FD_160110 | JGI IMG/M metagenome (GOLD analysis project Ga0213861, IMG submission 160110) | Coastal seawater microbial communities near Pivers Island, North Carolina, United States - PICO131 | ecosystem: Environmental > Aquatic > Marine > Coastal | place: USA: North Carolina...
ATCGGGGTCAAACCTGACTTGGGGTATTGGCTTGATCTGGAGTATCACGGCCAGCGGATTATGTCGGAGGCCGCCGCGGCCGTGGTTGCGTGGCATTTCGGGCAAAGCAAGGAGGCACTGATCTCCGGGCATCACCTCGGAAACGACGCATCACGGGCGGTTTTGCGCAAGCAGGGCTTTGTTGATGCGGGGCTGGAAGAGCAATTACAGACCGCGACGCAAGAAAAAGTGACCGTGCAACGGATGGGGCTCACCCATGAAATTTGGGCGGCGCGTCATGGCTAATCTGACCTGTCGCGATCTTGGGCCTGATGACTTTACGGCAATGCACGCGATTGCGTGTGATGATTGGCATGGCTTGAGTAAGGCGCCACAATAGACTACGTGAAAAGCGAACCATGCCCGCCCGAAAGGCCCCTTTACTATGAAGTTTCTTGATTTTGCCAAAGTCTATATCCGTTCGGGTGGCGGTGGTGCGGGCTGTATCTCGTTTCGCCGTGAAAAATTCATCGAATATGGTGGCCCGGACGGGGGTGATGGCGGCAATGGCGGCTCTGTGATTGTTGAGGCGGTTGACGGTCTCAATACGCTCATTGATTTCCGCTATCAGCAGCATTTTTACGCGCAGAACGGCCAACACGGAATGGGCAGCCAGCGCACCGGCAAAGACGGCGAAGACAAGGTCTTGCGCGTGCCCGTCGGCACCGAGATTCTGGACGAAGACGAAGAAACCGTCATCGCCGATCTGACCGAAGTGGGCCAGCGCGTCGTGATCGCCAAGGGGGGCAATGGCGGCTGGGGGAACTTGCACTTCAAGTCCGCGACCAACCAAGCCCCGCGTCGCGCCAATCCGGGCCAAGAGAGTATCGAACGCACGATCTGGCTGCGGCTCAAACTGATCGCTGATGTGGGTCTTTTGGGGATGCCAAACGCGGGGAAATCGACGTTTTTGGCCGCGACATCGAACGCGCGCCCGAAGGTAGCCGATTATCCCTTTACGACGCTTGTGCCGAACCTTGGGGTTGTGGGCATTGATAACGTCGAATTTGTTGTGGCCGACATTCCGGGCCTGATTGAGGGTGCCAGCGAAGGCCGTGGCTTGGGTGACACCTTCCTTGGGCATGTCGAACGCTGCGCTGTTCTCTTGCACTTGATTGATGGGACGTCGGGAGATCCTGTGCATGATTATGAAGTGATCATTGGCGAGCTTGAGGCTTATGGCGGCGAGTTGGCTGATAAGCCGCGGATCACGGTGCTCAACAAGATTGACGCGCTGGACGATGAAGAGCGCACGTTCTTGAAGGCGGAATTGGAAGAGGCTGTTGGCGGCCCTGTGATGTTGATGTCGGGCGAGAGTAAAGAAGGCGTGCCAGAGGTCTTGCGTGCCCTGCGCGGCGAGATTGACGACAACCGCCTGCGCGACCGGATCGAGTTAGATCAAGAGGCGGAGGACGCTCCGTGGCAGCCTTAAAAGACGCCAAACGGCTCGTTGTTAAAATCGGGTCGGCCTTATTGGTCGACGCCGAGACCGGCAAACTGCGCCGCGCTTGGCTCGAGTCTCTGGCCGCAGACGTGGCCGCGATCCGCAAGCGTGGCACCGATGTTATTCTCGTCTCTTCCGGCTCGATCGCTTTGGGGCGCGGTGTCTTGGGCCTGCCTGTAGCGACATTGCCGTTGGAGCAATCACAAGCGGCGGCGGCCGTCGGCCAAATCCAATTGGCGCGCGCCTATGAAGAGGTATTAAGCCCGCATGGCATCATCACCGCGCAAGTGCTTGTCACGCTTGAAGATTCGGCAGATCGCCGGCGATATTTGAATGCCCGCGCAACGATGGAAACGCTACTTGGTTTTGGCGTGACCCCGATTGTGAACGAAAACGATACGGTTGCGACCGACGAAATCCGCTTTGGCGATAACGACCGCTTGGCCGCGCAGGTCGCTGTGACCATCGGTGCGGATCAACTGATTTTGCTGTCGGATGTGGATGGCCTATATACTGCCAATCCGAACATCAGCAAAGACGCGCAACATATTGAAAATGTTGATATCATTACGACTGATATCGAAGGGATGGCCGGTGATGCGGCCTCTGCCTTGTCCAAGGGCGGGATGAAAACCAAGGTGATGGCGGCGAAAGTGGCGACCGAGGCTGGTTGTGCGATGGCAATCACGTTAGGAACGCCTCTTAACCCTTTGAAAATGCTTGAAAATGGCGGTCGCGCAACGTGGTTTTCTCCACAAACCGACCCGCAAGCGGCCCGTAAGCGCTGGATCGCGACCATGAAACCGCGCGGCGCATATGTGCTGGACGATGGGGCGGCGCAGGCCATGGCTGCTGGCAAAAGTCTACTGCCTGCGGGTGTCGTGAAGATCGAGGGCCGCTTTGGCCGTGGCGATCCTGTCACGATCCGCAGCGCTTCGGGTGCTTCGCTGGGGCTGGGTCTGACCCGATACACGAGCGACGAGGCGGGGCTGATCATGGGCCGCCGGTCCGACGAGATTGAAGCGGTCTTGGGGTATAAGGGCCGCGCAGCCCTGATCCATCGCGACGATATGGTGCTGTAAGGAGGCTTTGATGGATATTTCCGAGGTGATGAACACGATCGGCAAACAGGCGCGCGCGGCGGCGCGTGACTTGGCGGTGGCCTCCTCCGAGGCGAAAGCGGGCGCGTTGACCACGGCGGCGGATGCAATCTGGGCAGAGCGTGCGGCAATCCTTGCGGCCAATGCGAAGGATCTGGATTACGGAGTCGAAAAGGGCCTGTCGCCCGCGATGATGGACCGTTTGATGCTCGACGAGGTCCGCATTCAGGGCATCGTGGACGGCTTGCGCGCTGTTGCGGCCCAGAAAGACCCCGTCGGCGAGGTCATCGACGCTTGGACACAGCCGTCGGGTCTGCATATCCAGCGCGTGCGCACGCCGATTGGCGTGATTGGCGTCATCTACGAGAGCCGTCCCAATGTGACGGCTGATGCTGGGGCGCTTTGCTTGAAATCGGGGAATGCGGTGATTTTGCGCGGCGGATCCGAGAGTTTTCACTCGGCAAATGCGATCCACGCCTGTTTGCTCAAGGGGTTGGCTGCGCAGGGTCTGCCAGAACATGCGATCCAGCTTGTGCCGACGCGCGATCGCGCTGCTGTCACGGCCATGTTGCAAGCCGTTGAATATATTGACGTTATCATCCCGCGCGGTGGCAAGGGCCTTGTCGGCTTGGTGAAAAAAGAGGCCCGCGTTCCTGTCTTTGCCCACCTTGAGGGCATTTGCCACGTCTATGTCGATGGTGCCGCTGATCTGGACAAGGCAAAGCGGGTGTTGCTGAATGCGAAGACGCGTCGGACGGGGATTTGCGGGTCGGCGGAATGCCTGCTGGTGGATCGGGCGTTTTACGACAAATATGGCGATATTCTGGTGCGCGATCTGATCGACGCAGGGGTTGAGGTGCGCGGCGACGCGACGATTGCCAAGACCGCTGGCACGGTTGCGGCCACTGCAGAGGACTTCGGTCACGAGTTCCTTGATATGATCATCGCGGCCAAGGTCGTTGACGGCGTGGACGCGGCGATTGCCCACATCCGCACCTTTGGCAGCAATCACACCGACGCGATTTTGACGGAAGACGATGCCGTCGCGGACCGATTTTTCCACCAGCTTGATAGCGCAATTTTGATGCGCAACGCCTCTACTCAATTTGCCGACGGGGGCGAATTCGGGATGGGCGCTGAAATCGGTATTGCGACCGGCAAACTGCACGCGCGCGGCCCTGTAGGGGCTGTGCAATTGACGAGCTTCAAATACCTTGTCACCGGCGACGGCACGATCCGACCCTAGTTAAAACCGCATGGTCAAGGTGTCGTCGGCGCGGTGAATGCTAATTTTCCGCCGTGCCTCGTGCAGCGCCGACGGTAAAAGCGCGAATTGGACCTCTGAGGGTGTGAAATCGGCCTTGAGGCGCGGATTTGTCAGGCAATCCCACAGCGACGAATCCAGCGCGAGCCTGCGGCCGGAGCCTTGGATTTCCCAAACACCTTCGTTTCGGTTGATGTCGATTGTGCCGCCAAGCGGCAAGGCCGTCTCGAAACACTGCAGCGCCAGAAAGACAGCGCGGACTTCGTCGCGCGGCTGATCATCCGCGATATTCCAGAAATAAGTGAGCCGGCCGCCGCGTGCCGTGGCTGCAAGGGTCGAGAGCACCTCTTGTCTGCCGATCAATTGATGCGATGCACTCGCCCCATAAGCGATGCGAAAGAATTTGATCCGCGCGCTCGCGTTTTCCACGCTTTCGCTGATCAATTCCAATTCTGGCGAGCCATTCGCCGGGTCATCGCCCAGCGAGAGCAGTTCGACCCCATTGCCGATTGCACCGATTGGGCTGATAAGGTCATGGCAAATGCGTGATCCAATCAGGGCTGCAATATCTGTACGCATTCGGGTCTCCTAAAGAAATGGTAATAAAATGGTGGATATAAATGCAATGCTTGCGCCGGGCATGTTGGTTCTGCATCCCGATGCGCCGGACTGGGGCACGGGGCAGGTGCAATCAAATGTGGCGGGCCGGATCACGGTAAATTTTCGCGAGGTCGGCAAAGTTGTGATTGATGGGGCGCGTGTCATGCTTGTCCTTGTCCATTCCGATGCTCCGCACAACCCAGAGTAGCGGGGTGAAGGTGGCTGTCAATCTAGGTTAACGTGAACTTTCTGGCAAAAACATTGCTAAATGGTTACCGGAATCCTAAAAGCGCAATTCCAAGATGCCTTTGAGGATATCAATGCTCAAACATAGCCCCGAATTTGTTGTGCGCATGGCCGCGACACCGGACGATGTCGCCGCAGCGCAGCGGCTTCGCTATGCTGTCTTTGTCGAGGAATTGGGGGCCGACGGCAAGCTTGTCGATCATGTGGCGCGCCGCGAGGCGGATGCGTTTGACCCTTTTGCCATGCACCTGCTTTTGGAGGATGTCCATCCACATGCGCCTGCGCGGTTGATTGGAGCCTACCGCTTGATGGATCGCGATTGCGCGGCAAAAGCGGGCCGGTTTTACTCTGAGACCGAGTTCGATCTGACGGCACTGCGCAACAGCAATCGGCGGATCTTGGAATTGGGCCGTGCCTGCGTGCATGCCGATTATCGCGGCGGGATGGCGATGCATCGGATTTGGTCGGGGTTGGCGGCCTTTGTACTGGACAAGAAATACCAGATTCTCTTTGGGGTTGCCTCCTTTTACGGGACTGACCTTGGGCCTTTGGCGCAGCCGCTGTCGTATTTGCAGGCCAATCATCTGGCGTCGCCCGATCTGGCGCCTGTCGCGCGGCCTTCGGGCGCGGTCGCGATGGATTTACTCCCCGAAGAGGCCATCGACCGCAAAGCGGCGATGGTGGCAACACCTGCGCTGATCAAAGCCTATTTGCGATTGGGCGGCAGCGTCGGGCAGGGCGCTTTTGTCGATCATGACTTTCAAACCACAGATGTTTGCCTTGTCTTGGATACCGCCGAGATGGATCCACAGTCGCGCAAACTTTATTTGGCAGGCGGTTTACAATGACGCAAGTGTGGCGCGCGCAAGAGGAACCGGATCCAGAGCGGATCAATGCCGCAGGCTGGCTGCGGCTGATGCGGCGCGGTGTGCCGCTCGGCACGCTTGTTTTCGGGTGTCTGTTGCTGCTTTTGCTCGTCCGTCTGGTCGAGCGGCCCTTGTTTGGCGCGGGCCGCCCTTGGACCCCTTATATTACGCAATTTGTCTGCCGCTCCTCGTTCGTTTTGCTGGGCATCGCCTATGACAAGCAGGGCGCGCCGATGCGGGGGGCTGGTGCTGTGGTGGCGAACCATTCGTCATGGCTTGATATCTTTGCACTCAATGCCGCCAAGCGGATTTACTTTGTCTCCAAGGAAGAGGTCGCAAAATGGCCTGGCATTGGCTGGCTGGCGCGGGCAACAGGGACAGTGTTTATCAAGCGCGACCGCCGCGAAGCTGCTGCGCAAATCGCGGTGTTCAAAGAGCGGTTGAACGTGGGTCACAAGCTGTTGTTCTTCCCCGAAGGCACCAGCACCGACGGACGGGTCGTTTTACCGTTCAAGCCCACCTTATTTGCAGCCTTCTTTGACCCCGCACTGGCAGACACCCTGCGTTTGCAAGCCGTGACGTTGATTTACCAAGCCCCCGAAGGGGCCGATCCGCGGTTTTACGGCTGGTGGGGCGATATGGCGTTTGGGCCGCATTTGCTTGCGACTTTGGCCGCAGTCAAGCAAGGCAAGGTGACAGTGATATATCACCCGCCTGTGAAACTGACAGATTTCGCGGATCGCAAGGTCTTGGCAAAAACGCTAGAGGATCAGGTGCGCGGTGGCTTACCCCATCGCGGCGATGAGGGTCTTTAGCGCAGCCGCAGCATCGTCTTGCGCCCAGATCTCGTCGCCGATCCCGAAAAAATCGGTATAGGGCGTCAGTTGGCGGATCAGGTCCACATCCAAGGCGCCTTCGGCGACTTGTGGCACTTCGATCATTTGCGACCACCACTCAAAGAGGTCGAAAGGCGCGATGGCGCCGTTGCCCAAGGAGGTCATGCCCACAGGGCCGAAGCTGACGTAATCCGCGCCCAGCTCGCCTGCTGTCATGCCGTCATGGGCCGAGTTGCCGCAAAACGCCCCGATGATCGCATCGGCGCCAAGATCCTTGCGCGAGGCTTTGACAGAGCGCGAGCCGTCCGTGAGATGCACACCGTCCAGCCCAAGGCGTTCGACCAACTGGATATGGCTTTCGATGACAAAGGCCACGTCGCGTTCGTGGGTGATTTCGCGCAGCGCGTCGGCGGCTTTGGCAATCCGCGTTTCGTCACGGCTCGCCATGGTCAGGCGCACGCAAGAAATATCCGCCACATCGAGACAGGCCGCCAGACGGTCTGGAAAGGACTCGAGATCAAGGTCGGGGGGCGTGATGAGGTAAAGCTGTGGTTTGTCGGCGTCGGACATGATGTGTTTCTCGATCTGAACTGATTTCCACGGCTTCTATATGGGAAATTGCGGCTTGGCTACTTCGGCAGCAGCGATTTCGCGCCAGGCTGGGCAAGTTCGACGATTTTTCGCAGTCGGTGGTCGCTGCCCGTGTTCGAGATTGCAAGCCATGGGTCGCGCCTTGCGTGATCATTGCGGTCAGCGTATCACGCGGCCAAAGCCGAAAGGAAGCCCCATGCCCACAGACCGCCCCCAGCCGACCTTCATTCTGATCCGCCCGCAGATGGGCGAGAATATCGGAGCGGCGGCGCGTGCGATGTGGAATTTCGGGCTGGACCGGATGCGGATCACCAGCCCGCGCGACGGCTGGCCCAATCAAAAGGCGGTTGTGATGGCGAGCGGCGCGGGGCGTCTGTTGGATGAGGCGCAACTGTTCGATAGCACCGATGCCGCGATTGCCGATTGCACGTATGTTTATGCGACAACGGCCCGCGACCGTGATCTGACGAAACCGGTGCTGACGCCAGAGGCCGCGATGATCGAGGCCCGCGACCGGATCGCTGCGGGTCAGAAAGTGGCCGTGCTGTTCGGGCCGGAGCGGGCAGGGCTGGAGAACGACGATATCGTGCGCGCCAATGCGATTATCTCGGTGCCCGTAAACCCGGAATTTGCGTCATTGAACCTCGGGCAGTGCGTGTTGTTGACCGCCTATGAGTATCAACGGGCCACGACCGAGGTGGCTCATGAAACCGTGAGCCACGTTGGCAATTGGGCGGAGCAATCCGAAATGGCAGCACTGGCCGCGCATTATGAGGAACGGCTTGAGGAGGCCGGGTTCTTTTACCCCGACCACAAAGCCCCGAATATGAAAGCCAATCTGCGCAACCTGTGGAGCCGCATGCCGCTGACCCGCGCGGATGTGCAGATGCTGCACGGGATTTTGCGACAAATGGTCCGTTGGAAAGAGCGCGGCGATCGCTGACTTGTCGCGGGCTTGATCCCGTCCTAGGTTGCAGTCAAACGACAGGAGATCCCGTTATGGCCAATAAAACCCGCAGCATCTTTGAAGAGGTTGGCAGCACGCAAAAGCAGGTCGCAGCCCCCGGTGGGATTGATCGCGGCGGGCAGGGCGCGCGCGGTCCGATCCGCATCTGGTTGGGTGTGATTTTCACGCTGGTCGGTGTGATGATCCTGGTGGGCGGCTTGACCCGCCTGACCGACAGCGGCTTGTCGATCACCGAATGGGCACCGATCACAGGGGCAAAGCCGCCAGCGTCAGAGGCCGAATGGGCGATTGCATTCGAGAAATACAAGGCGATCCCTGAATATCAGCTGCAAAACAAGGGGATGAGCCTCGCCGAGTTCAAAGGCATTTTCTGGTGGGAATGGGGACATCGCCAGCTTGGCCGCGTGATTGGCCTTGTCTGGGCGGCGGGCTTTTTCGGCTTTCTGGCCCTGCGTAAAATTCCCGCAGGCTGGTCGGGGCGGCTTTTGGGCCTTGGCGCCTTGGGCGGATTGCAGGGCGCGATTGGCTGGTGGATGGTGTCGAGCGGTTTGAAAGAGGGCATGCTGGACGTGGCCTCCTACCGCCTTGCCACGCACCTTGGGCTGGCCTTCGTCATCTTTGGCGTGATCACCTGGTATATCCTGCGGTTGTCGCGCCGTGAGGTGGATTTGCTGCAAGCGCGGCGTTTGGCCGATGCACGGCTGGCACGGCTTGGCTCTTGGTTGATCGGATTGGCCTTCCTGCAAATTCTGCTGGGGGCATTGGTTGCGGGCATTGATGCGGGCCGCAACTACCCCGATTGGCCTCTTATGGCGGGCGGTTTCTTGCCGCCGCAGCCTTTTGATCTGGTCCCGCTCTGGCGGAACTTCTTTGAGGACCCGGGCCTTGTGCAGTTTATGCACCGGATGGCGGGCTATGTTTTGTTCGCCTTTGGCATCTTCGTCTGGGCCCGCGCGCGCAAGGCCGCAAATACACGCACAAAGTTTGCCTTTAACGCGATGATGGCGATGATGCTGGTGCAGGTGCTGCTCGGCATCGTCACGGTTATCTATTCTGCACCCGTCAATCTCGCGATCCTGCACCAGCTTGGGGCGGTTGTGCTTTGGGTTGTGATCATCCGCGCCCGTTTCTTGGCCGCCTATCCCCATCCCCAATCCGTACGAGGTAAAGCCTGATGTCTGCTTATGAAGATTTGATGGCGTTCCAGCGCCAGACCGAAGCACTGAGCCAAGTCGCGGGCCGTTTGGGGTGGGATCAGGAAACGATGATGGCGGAAGGGTCGGCACCCCAGCGCGCCGAGGAACATGCCGCGATGGCCTCTGTCCTGCATGCCCGCCGCGTTGATCCGCGTGTCGGAGAATGGTTGGCAAAAGCGGAGGCCACTGATGACGTGGCTGCCGCAAACCTGCGCCATATCCGGCGGTCTTTCGAGCGCACAGCGAAGGTGCCCGCCAAACTGGCCGAAGAGATTGCCAAGACCACCTCGCTCGCCCACCGCGTCTGGGCCAAGGCGCGTGCCGAGGACGATGTCGCGTCTTATCTTCCTGTTTTGGCGCGTGTCGTGAAGCTGCGTCAAGAAGAGGCGGAGGCACTGGCCCAAGGCGGCGATCTTTATGATGCGCTTCTCAATGATTACGAGCAGGGCGCGACGGGGGCCGAGTTGGAAGCCATGTTTGGCGCGTTGCGGCCCCGTCTGGTCGCCCTGCGTGCGGCCGTTCTGGATCAGCCAAAGCCGAAGGGCTTGTCCGGCACCTTTGACGAAGCGGCGCAATTGGCGCTCTCGACCAAACTGGCGCTGACCTTCGGGTATGACTTGAACAAGGGCCGCATTGATCAGGCTGTGCATCCGTTTTCAAGCGGCTCCGGGATAGACGTGCGGATTACGACGCGCACCAACCCTGCCGACCCGTTCAACTGTTTCTACTCGACAATCCACGAGGTCGGCCACGCCTGCTATGAGCAGAACATTAACGAGGCTTACCTTTTGACCCCGCTTGGAGGCGGCGTCTCGATGGGCGTGCACGAAAGCCAGAGCCGGATTTACGAGAACCAGATCGGTCGCAGCCGCGCCTTTACCGGCTGGCTTTATGGCCAGATGCGCGATGCTTTTGGTGATTTCGGAATTGCGGGCGAGGATGAGTTTTACGCCTGTGTGAACCGTGTGAATGACGGGTTTATCCGCACCGAGGCCGACGAGCTGCAATATAACCTGCATGTGCTGATGCGGTTCGATCTGGAGCGGGCGCTGATCTCGGGTGATCTGGCGGTGAATGACTTGGAAGCAGCATGGAACGACCGCTTTCAGGCCGATTTCGGCTATGCGGTCGACAAGCCCTCAAACGGTGTCTTGCAGGATGTGCATTGGTCCGAGGGGCTGATGGGGTATTTCCCGACCTACACGCTTGGCAATGTCTTTGCAGGCTGTCTGAACGAGGCGATGCGCGCGGCTGTGCCCTCGCTGGACGCTGATCTGGCGAAGGGGGATACATCCAAGGCCACTGCTTGGCTGCGCGAGAACGTGCAGACGCACGGCGGGCTATATGAGCCAAAGGATGTCATCGCGCGCGCCTGCGGATTTGCGCCAAGCGAGGGACCATTGCTGTCCTACCTCGAAGCCAAATTCGGCGGGATTTACGGGCTATGACCGTCAAGATGGATGTCGCGGCGCTCACCGCTTTTCTGCAGGAGGCTTTCCCGCAAGTGCACGCCGACTTCGCGGTTGAGGCCGTGACAGAGAAGGGGGTGCGCCTGCGCCTTGTGACGGCTGAGCGGCATTTGCGCCCCGGTGGCACGGTCTCCGGTCCTGCGATGTTCGGACTGGCGGATGTCGCGTTCTATCTCGCGATCCTGAGCCGTATCGGGCCAGAGGCG
>Ga0213861_10004904_pt1 | contig 10820 bp, 13 predicted proteins | sample PICome_4_FD_160110 | JGI IMG/M metagenome (GOLD analysis project Ga0213861, IMG submission 160110) | Coastal seawater microbial communities near Pivers Island, North Carolina, United States - PICO131 | ecosystem: Environmental > Aquatic > Marine > Coastal | place: USA: North Carolina...
CAGGCCAAAATTTCTTTATTTCTTCAAACGAAATATCTTGAGACATTTAATTAGTTTTAACAGTTGTTTTTTTAACAATTACATATTGTTGAGCGATTGTTAAAATATTATTAACTGTCCAATAAACAACTAATCCTGAAGGGAATGAAGCTAAGATGATTGTTAAGAACAATGGAAAAAATGCAAAAATTTTAGCTTGAATAGGATCTGTTGGGGCAGGGTTAAGTTTTTGTTGAACCCACATTGATGCACCCATCAAAATTGGCCATATTCCGATGATCATAAAACTTGGAGGATCCCATGGTATTAATCCAAATAAATTAAAAATTGATGTTGGGTCAGCAGCTGAAAGATCTTTTATCCACCCAAAGAAAGGCTGATGTCTCATTTCTAGAGAAATAAATAGCATTTTATAAATTGCAAAAAAGAACGGTATCTGAATTAAAACTGGCAAACATCCAGAAGCAGGGTTAATTTTTTCTTTTCTATATAAAGCCATCATCTCTTGCTGTAATTTAACCTTGTCATCCTTATGAAGCTCTTTAAGTCTCATCATTTCTGGTTGAACAGCTTTCATTTTTGCCATTGATCTAAAAGAAAAGTTTGCGAGAGGAAAAAATAATAACCTTATAGCAATAGTAATTAAAACTATTGCAGTTCCAAAATTACCAGAAAGTTTAAACAAGTAGTCAATTACAAAAAATAAAGGCTTAGTAAAAAAGTAAAACCAACCCCAGTCTATAACTAAGTCTAATTTACTAATATTTTGATTTTCAGCATATGTATCGATTGTTTCAACTTCTTTAGCCGCAACAAACAGTCTTAGATTATTACTTCCACTAGCAGAAGCATTAACTTTCAAAGGCTCATTTATTATATAATTAGCTTTAAAACTGTTATTATATTGAAAAGTTGATTTAAAATTTTTTCCTTTTTCCGGGACTAAGACGGTCATCCAATATTTATCTGTGATACCTAACCATCCTTCATTTGTTTCCCTTACTATTTTATTATCTTCTATATCGTCATAATCATCCTCTTTAAGTTCATCATCAAAAACTCCAATGTATCCTTCGTGTGAGATATAAAAATTTTGAATGTCATCTGGAATTTTGTTTCTTGTAATTTGAGCGTAAGGATAAAGCTCTATATTTTTAGGTGAATTATTTTCAATTTTTTGAGTGATTTTAAATAAATATTTGTCATCTAATTCGATTTTTTTCTTAAAAATTACACCTTCTTGGTTATTCCATTTTAATGTTACTGGAGATGTATTAGTTAAAATTTTATTGCCTTCCACTTGCCATTTAGAATTTTTAGTTGGAACCTTCACTTCATTACCAATGCTGGCCCAACCAGACTCTACATAAAAACCATTTTCTGTTTGAGCAGGATTTAAAAATTCAATATTTTTATCACCGTCAACTTTTTGCTTGTGATTTTTAAAAGAAATGTCATCAATCAATCCCCCTTCCAGAGAAATTGACCCGATAATATTATTATTTTCAATTTTAATTCTATCTGATTTTTTTATTGACTCAGTTCTTGTAATCTTCTTTTCAATATTTAATTGATTTATTTCAGGTGCCTGGTTAGCACTAGGCTGTATAGAGTCATCTTTTTTTTCTATTTGTTTGTTTGTTTTATTTTCAATATTATTTTTTGGTGTTTCAAAAAAAGCACCCCAAAATAATAAAACTGACATGGATAAAGCGATAGCTACAAATACATTTCTATTATCCATTACTTTTCTTTCCGTTAATCTTGGTATGATCAGGTACAAAATCATAATCTGATCCACCACCTAAGATTTTAAATGGGTGACAACTTAAAATTCTTCTTATGCCAAATAAAGATCCTTTATATAGACCATATTTTTTTAGAGAGTCTATATAGTACTCAGAACAAGGAGTTAAATATCTACAATTATTTCCTAATAAAGGGGAAAATAAATATTTGTAAATTTTAATAAGTTTTATTTTTAAATTAACTAATATTTTAATCATTTAGATCTTAATTTTATTAAAGCACTTTTCCATCACAGGCATTAATACTGTTTGTTTTTGTGTATAAGCATTTGACTTACCCAAAACTATATATGTATAATCTTTACTAATTGCACCTCTTTTTTTCAGAAGTTTTTGAACAATAGCTTTTAGTTTTCTTCTTATTTTGTTTCTTTTAACAGCATTACCAATTTTTTTTTTCATTACAAAGCTAATGAGTAAACTTGTTTTATATTTTGGCTGATAAAATTTTTTTGTGGCAAAGATTGAAAAAAATTCTGAGTGAATCTTTTTTTCACTTAGTGTCTTTTTAAATTGGTAGCTTTTTTTTAAGCTTTCAAGCTTAACCATCTAATAATTTATGTTGAAAGAGTTTTTCTTCCTTTTGCTCTTCGTCTAGCAATCAACTGTCTACCAGTTTTTGATGCCATTCTTGAACGAAAACCATGTCTTCGTTTTCTTACTAAATTACTGGGTTGATAAGTTCTTTTCATAAATGTTTTAAGGTATATATTTTAAATGATGTCTATTGTACAGGTAAATTATGAATAAAAATATTAAGATTACTTTAGGATCAATTTATTTAATTATTTTAATCATTTTCTTATATTTTATTTTCTCAAAATTTGATATCTCCCGAATTGGTGATTTTTCTTATTACAAGGAAATCCAAATATATTTAGAGGAAATAATTGGAAAAAATTTAACAATTAATCTCATTTTATTTTCTGTATTTTCAGTTATCTGGGTAGTGCTATTAGGATTCGGCTCACCTTTGCTTATTCTATCTGGAATTTTATTTGGCAAATGGGTTGGTACAATTATTTCCACAGTATCAATTTCAGTTGGTGCTTTAAGTTTGTATATAATTGCAAGTTATTTCTTTAATGATTTAGTTAATCAAATCTTAAAAGATAGATTCGAAAAATATATAGAACGTTTTCAAAAAAATGAATTTTTTTATTTTTTTGCGTTTAGATTTGCCGGTGGTTTGGGAATACCGTTTTTTTTACAAAATGTATTACCAGTAATTTTTAAAATGAAAAACTACAATTATTTTTTTGCAAGTTTTTCAGGTTTTATTCCTGGTTTTTTTATTTGGAATACAATTGGCGCTGGTATTAATAAATTTATTAAGGAGGCAAACGAGTTTAATTTTATTAACTTAATTTTAAGTAAAGAAATATATTTTCCTTTAATTATATTTATTATTTTAATTCTAGGATCTTTAATGATAAAAAAAAAATTTTTTAATGATTAATATAAATAAAAATAATTTAGTTAATGATCCTAGCCCTTATTTGTTGCAACACAAAGATAACCCCGTTAACTGGCAAATATGGTCCCCAGATATAATAAAAATTGCTAAAGAAAAATCTAAACCAATTTTATTAAGCATTGGTTATGCAAGCTGCCACTGGTGTCATGTAATGGCACACGAAAGTTTTCAAGATAAGGAAACAGCAGATTTAATGAATAAATATTTCATAAACATTAAAGTTGATAGAGAAGAAAGACCTGATCTTGACTTTGTATTTCAAAGTTCCTTTCAACTTTTTAATCAAGCAGGCGGTGGCTGGCCTTTAACAATGTTTCTTGATGAAAATGGAGTTCCGTTTATGGGAGGTACTTATTTTCCAAAAAATTCTCAAAACGGACTACCTTCATTTAAAGAAGTTTTACAAAAAGTTTATGACGCTTATCAAGAACAAAAAACAAATATTATTGAGCAAAAAGGTTTGATTATTAAAAATTTAGATTTAAAAAAAAATTCGGTTTTAAGTCAGGATTTAGAACCAATTATAGAAACCTCTTTAAGTTATTTAGATCCAATCAAAGGAGGGTACAAAGGTGCTCCTAAATTTCCCACATTTAATTTATATGAAACACTTTTATATTTTTACAATAAGACTAAGCAAAAAAAATATTTAGATCCCGTAATTCTATTAATCAATCAAATAACTTCTAAAGGAATCTACGATCACGTTGAGGGAGGAATAGCCAGATATACGGTGGACGAAAATTGGGTCATACCTCACTTTGAAAAAATGCTTTACGACAATGCACAATTTATTCTACTTTTGTCTAGGTTCTGCAAAATTATCAACGAAGATCACTTAAAAAAAAAACTTGAACAAACAATAGAATTTTTAAAAAAAGAATTTTTAAATAAAGATAATCTTTTGGGATCTGCTTATGATGCTGATAGCGAGGGTGTAGAAGGAAAGTATTATGTTTATGACTACGCAGAAATAAAAGACATTGAAAATATTGATAATTATTTTGAATTAGATCCAAAAGGAAACTGGGAAAATAAAACCATTTTAGTTGAAAAAAAAATATCTCCCCAGGCAATTATTGATAAACTTTTAGCGATTAGAAGAAAGAAAAAAAAACCATTTTTTGACAGCAAAACTCAACTAGATTTAAATTGTTTGTGGATAAGCGCATTAATTTCAGCTGACGATATTTTACCAAAAAATAATTATTTAAAATTAGCTGAAGATTTTTATTCTAAAGTAGAAGAGAAATATATTAATAACAATATTCAACATAGCTATTCAAAAGAAGATGTTTTTTTAGAGGATTATGCTTTCTTAATTAATGCACTAAATGATCTCTCAGATAAAACAATGAACTTTAGATATAAAGATCAAGCTAAAAAATTATGTAGAGAGGCAATTTCCAAATTCTATGTTGTAGAAAAACATATTTTCCAAAAAAACAAGATAAAAAATAATGATATTTTTTTCAAACCAATTGATATAGGGGACAGTACGATACCAAACGGTAATGCAGTAATGTTAATTAATCTAATAAGACTTGGTATGATGAAAGAGGCAAAAAAGTTAACAGATAGCCTTAATGGATATTTAAATATTTATAAAAATCATATGATGACAGCAATAAGGGCTATAGATTTTTTCAATAATATCAAAGATGGAAAAAGCTGTAATGAGCAAGGTTGTAAAATTGATAAATAAAAAAAATATTAATTGGATAGCTTGGTTAATTCTAGTTATTTTGTGGAATTATGCTTTTCCAAATGCAACTCCACTTCAAGATGTGCTTGTTGCCGTAATTTTGTCGATATTATTTATGATTATTCAAAAACTGCAATCAAGAGACTTGCAAAATCAGAGTTCTAGAAGTAAATTTAGAAATTAATGAAGGGACGATTTTTATGGGAATTCATTACGACTATAAATCAACACGTGGTGATAAAGCCATGAAAAAAGAGGCTAAACGAAAAGCTAGAATAGAGCAAAGAAGAGCAAAGCGTTCTAATAATAATTCTAATGAGTCCGAAGAAAAAATAATGCACGATATTGATAAACCAATAACGTTAGAGGACTTAACCAACCCAGACAAAAGTTAGTTATTTTTAATGAAATCTTTTGCAAAAAAAGATTCTTTATTAAAAAACCGTGAGGAATCTCTTAAGAGAAATTTAAAAAAAAGAAAAAAATCAAAAAAAAGAAAAGAAAAAAATGACAGTTCTTTCAGATAAGTGGATTAAAAAGATCACAAAAGAAAAAGGAATGATCAAGCCTTTTGTTGGCAAGCAGGTAAGAAAAGGAAAGATTTCTTTTGGACTATCCTCTTATGGATATGATGCCAGAGTTTCCAATGAATTTAAAATTTTTACAAATGTAAATTCAGGCATAGTTGATCCTAAGGTTTTTAAAAAAGAGAGTTTTGTTACTAAAATTGGCAAAGAATGTATAATTCCCCCCAACTCTTTTGCATTAGCTAGAACTATGGAATATTTCAAAATTCCCGATAATATTTTGGTAATTTGTTTAGGTAAATCAACTTATGCAAGGTGTGGAATTATCGTGAACGTAACACCTCTAGAACCCGGATGGGAAGGTCATGTTACATTAGAGTTTTCAAACACCACTCCTTTACCAGCGAAAATATATGCTAATGAGGGCGTAGCTCAATTTATCTTTTTGAAAGGCAATGAAAAGCCAAGTGTTACCTACGCTAATAGAAAAGGCAAATATATGAAACAAAAAGGTGTAACACTCCCAAAAGTTTAATTTCTTTGATGGAAAAGCTAATAATTAAAGGCAAGAAAGAATTAAGTGGAAAAATTTCAATCTCTGGTTCTAAAAATGCAACTCTGCCAATTTTAGCAGCAACTATTCTTGCTAATCAGGTTACGCTTAAAAATATTCCTTTGGTTAAAGATATTTTCACGATGGTTGAGCTTTTAAATTTTATTGGCTTGAAAACAAAAATTAATAAAAAAAAAAATATTATCAAAATTAACAACAATGATAATAATATTAATACATTGGCTCCTTATAAACTTGTTAAAACTATGAGGGCCGGAGTGCTTGTTTTAGGATCGCTATTAACTAAATATGGTAAAGCAAAAGTATCTTTGCCCGGAGGATGCGCTATAGGCACAAGACCTGTCGACCTTCATTTATTTGCTTTAAGGAAACTGGGAGCCAAAATAAAAATTAAAGACGGATACATAATAGCCGAAGCAAAAAAAGGGTTAAAAGGAAACATTATTAAATTTCCTAGTATTTCAGTGGGGGCAACAGAAAATGCATTACTAGCCGCTACTAAAGCAGAAGGAACAACTATCCTTAAAAATTGTGCAATTGAACCAGAGGTAAAAGACTTAATAACATTTCTTAAAAAATTAGGATTAACTATTAATTTAAAAGGAAGAAAAATAATTATAAAACACAGTAAAATAAAAAATTCTCTGATTAATCATAATGTGATTTTTGATAGAATAGAACTAGGTACCTATATGATTGCAAGCGCATTGCAGGTAAAAAATAACATAACAATTAATAAAATTGACCCAAAAATTATTAAAAGTGAAATAGATATTTTGAAAAAAATAGGCGTTAAAATAAAACAAAAAAAAACATCAATCATAATAAAAAAAAATAAAAAATTAAAAAAAATAAATATTTCAACTAAACCTTACCCTGGATTTCCAACTGATTTACAAGCCCAATTAATGGTGCTTTTAACCCAGGCGAATGGTGTATCAAAAATAAGAGAAGATATATTTGAAAATAGATTTATGCATGTGCCTGAATTAAAAAGAATGGGAGCAGATATTGTAATTAGAAACAAGACCGCAATTATTAAAGGCCCAACAAAATTAACTGGCGCTGAAGTTATGGCTACTGACTTAAGAGCTTCAGTGAGTTTAGTTCTAGCTGGGTTAGTTGCGGAGAATAGAACTATAATAAATAGAATTTATCATCTTGATCGGGGATATGAATTTTTGGAAAGTAAATTAAAAAGCTGTAAAGCTGAAATTAAAAGAGTCTAAAATGAAGGCTAAAAATCTTAAACTTATAGCAAGAACGGAAGAAGATTTGAGAGTAGTATCCGCACATCTTCAAGACTCAATAGCCAGTATTTCTGATATGGCCAACTTAAAGAAAAATAAAATTTTTCTTATGCAATTAAACCGCTTTATGTGGGAAGACGTTGAAAAAGGTGTATTTAGGAAAAATAAACGCATAAGGACAATTTTAAAATTTGAGAATGTTTTAAAAATATTGTCAAAAAACATCAACCAACTTAGTAAAGATAAATTTTTAGATTTTCTAGCTATTGAAACAAACACAACTCCTGATAATAACTATGAAATGAGAATTATTTTTGCTGGTGACTCAATAATAAAAGTAATTTCTGAGGTAATAGAAGTAACCTTAGATGATCAAGGAGAAGCTTGGGATACAAAAAATAAACCGAAGCATAAAGCATCATAATGTTAAAAATTTTAAATTATAACAATCAAAATTCTATAAAGACTCTAGAGTTATTTCTAGAAAAAAGAAAATCTATTCAAAAAAATCAAACTTTAGCGGTAAGCAAAATTATTAAAAATGTAAAAAAAAATGGAGATAGGGCAGTTTTAAATTATGAAAAAAAATTTTCAAAAATAAAAAAAAAAACTAAAAATATATCTTTTTCAAACAAAGAAATAAATTTACTTTTAAAAAGAACTGATAAAGAATTAAGAAAAGCGATTGATTTAGCTTACAGTCGAATTAAAAAATTTCATTCAAAACAAAAATTTTTATCTTTTAAATTTAAAGACAAGTATAAAAATGAATTATCTTATAAATATTCACCTATTGAAAAAGTTGGTGTTTATGTTCCAGGTGGCACGGCAAGCTACCCCAGCACTGTTCTGATGAACTGTATACCCGCAATTGTTGCAGGAGTAAAAAATATATATTTAGCAACGCCAGCATTAGACTCAAAAATAAATCCGGCTGTAGTTTATGCTGCAAAAAAATGTGGTGTTAAAAAAATTTATAAAACTGGTGGTGCTCATTCAATAGCAGCATTTGCCTATGGAACAAAAAATTTTGAAAAAGTAGATAAAATAGTTGGTCCAGGAAATGCATTTGTTGCTTGCGCAAAAAAAGAAGTGTTTGGAGACGTGGGTATTGATATGGTGGCTGGCCCTTCTGAAGTAAGCGTAGTAGCAGATAAATCTGCTGATCCAGATTTAGTTGCTGCAGACCTTATTGCCCAAGCAGAACATGACGTTAACGCCCAATCAATTTTAATAACTGATAATAAGAATTTAATTAAATTAGTAAATTTATCTTTGAAAAAACAATTGTTTAAATTACCAAAAAAAAAAATAGCTTCTCAAAGTTTAAAGAATTTTGGGTTAGCTATTTTAACTAAAAATAAAAAAAAAATCATAGAAATAATTAATACAATTGCCCCAGAACATTTGGAACTTTGTACAAATTACAATAATGAAATTATCAAAGGGGTAAAAAACGCAGGATCGATTTTTATAGGAAAATTTTCGCCAGAGGCTATAGGAGATTATATGGCCGGCCCTAACCATGTTTTACCTACATCTGGATCTGCTAGATTTTCATCAGGTCTATCAGTTAATGATTTTTTAAAGAAACACTCATTAATAAAAATAACAAAAACAGGTATTGAAAGATTAAGCGCATCGGTTATAAATTTAGCCAAGCATGAGAATTTAGAAGGCCATGCTAACTCAGTAAAAATAAGATTAAAAAAAGGAAATTAATTGGCGAAACAAGAAACTTTGGAATTCAAAGGAAAAGTAACAGAGCTTTTACCTAATGCTATGTTTAGAGTAAAATTGGAGAATAACCATGAAATTCTAGCTCATACTGCTGGAAAATTAAGAAAGAATAGAATTAGAGTTCTTGCAGGAGATAATGTTATGGTTGAAATGACGCCATATGATTTAACTAAAGGTAGAATTACTTTTAGATTTTAGGCCTTGTAGCTCAGTAGTAGAGCAGTACCCTGAAAAGGTATGTGTCGTAAGTGCGATTCTTACCAAGGCCACCACCAATCAACAATTATTTAAACTGTAGAAAAATACAACCCCGTCATGCTACAATTCAGTACACAGTAAAAACTTAATCTAATGAACAAAGAGTTTTTAACCGATCCTATAACTTTAAAAAAATTGCAACAATTCGCTAAAGCTAGAGGAGGCGAATTAATTTCAAAGAATTATAGAGTTCAACACGAAAAATTGTTTTTTAAATGTAAGTTTAATCATCAATTTTCTCAAACAGCAGGAAACTTAAAATGGTGGCCAAATGTTTGGTGTGGAGAATGTTCTGGCGGGTTAGGTGAGCGAATGACAAGAATAGCTTTCCAGAAAATTTTTAAAAAAAAATTTCCAAAACTAAATCCTATTTGGCTTAGAAGCAAAGAAGATACCCCACTTGAACTAGATGGGTATAATAAAAATCTTAGATTAGCTTTTGAACATAGAGGTCTTCAATATTATAAAAATAAATCATTTTTTCATAAAAACTGGAAACAGAGTAGTAAGGACAGGTATTTGAAACATTCTAAATTTAAAGAAAAAATCTGTAAAAAAAATAAAGTTAACTTAATAATTGTACCCGCGGTTCCCGAGATAACCCATCCTTTGAAACTGAAATATTTTATCAAAAAGTCTTTAGAGAACTCGAATAATAAATATATAAAAGCTTGTCTAAAAAAAGTTGATAAACTCAGTATAGACTATTCAATGGCTTATAAGTTTAGTCATTTTGAAACACTCAAAAAAATAGCTAAACAAAAGGGTGGAAAAGTAATTTCAAAATATTTTATTGGCTATACCCAGCATCACGAATTTCAATGTAAATATAGACATAAAACTTTTTCTAACAGTGCTAGATTAGTAATTGAACGAGATCAATGGTGCCCAAATATGACTTGTGTTAATGAAAAAATATTTGCTAATATGAAAAAAAAATATCCCACACATTCCACACTCATTCAGAAATTTAAATCTCCATTAAAAGCACTACACGCCATCTATAAATCAGAAAACCCTAATTATGCATTAAATAGACTGTCAAAAAAAACAATTAAAAATCAAAAAAGATTTAAGCAGCAAATAAATAAAATTATTAAAGATAAAAAAGCAAAAATAATTGAAATACCTCAAGTGTTTAAATATCAAAGTCGTTTGAAGTTAAGATGTATCAGAGGCCATATTTATGAACCATCTGTACATCGTCTACTTGAAGGAAAATGGTGTAGAAGATGTTGGAAAATTAATAAATAATCCTGACTCTCTGTGGACTCAGTTGAGAGCGTATTTTTATATATCTAAAGGAAAATATTTAGCAACAAGCGCAACCCCAACAAACCAAGCTACAAAGATCAAAAACGTAATTGATCTTTTTTTCAATTTGCTACTACTTTCTACGTATTGAATAAATTTAGTGAACCTTCCATCATTTGCATCCATTGCAAGATAGAAAATAGAAAACATTGCAAGCATCATAACTG
>Ga0213861_10004906_pt1 | contig 10815 bp, 7 predicted proteins | sample PICome_4_FD_160110 | JGI IMG/M metagenome (GOLD analysis project Ga0213861, IMG submission 160110) | Coastal seawater microbial communities near Pivers Island, North Carolina, United States - PICO131 | ecosystem: Environmental > Aquatic > Marine > Coastal | place: USA: North Carolina | collected...
AATTGCGTAGGTTATCGGTGTGGCAAATCCTGCCGCTGGCAGCACTGCCTGCCACAGTTCCTCACCCGAGTGCTTATCGAGGGCCCTGATTACTCGATCCGGCGTTGCCGCAATAAACAGCAGATCACCCGCTGTGACAATCGCGCCACCGTAGTTCTCAGCACCAAGCCCGGACTTGCCCTGCTCCAGCATCCGCGGGTAATCACCGAGCGGTATCTGCCACAGTATTTCTGCCCGCGACAGATTGATCGCAGTGAGGGTACCCCAGGGTGGCCGCGAGGCAGGAAAACCCTCCGGATCAGTCAGTTTCTGGAAGCCAGCATTCAGGAAAGAAGACTCCGATGCCGCCGCGACTTTCGCACCCTGACCCTCCGGGCCCTTCTCATCCGCGGTATATACATGCCATAAAATGGCAGCCCTCGCATACCATGGAATCTGTCCGAAGGCGGGCATTCTGCCTCTTCCTTCACTCACAATGCGGTAGGCTTCGAGGGGAGACATTCTATCGGACAATTGCTGTAATCCAGGGACCGAGACGCCGTCACCGCGCAAATCTGCGCCGTGACAACCTGCGCAAAGAGCGAGGTAGCCCACCTCTGGCCCCATACCCAGGTCTTTCGGAACTGCCGTCAATTGCAGCAAATAGGGCACCTCGTTGCTATTGATATAAAGTACTTCACTCGACTGGTCCCATGCCGCGCCACCCCACTCGGCACCGCCATCCATGCCGGGGTAAAGCACCATACCCTGCGTGCCCGGCACCATGAACAAACTGCCCTGATCGAGTTTGTCGGTGCGCATTTTCACCGCCTTTTGCGTTGAAAGATTGCGATCCGACGGTACGAACACCTGTTGTGCATAGGGTGGCGGCATCACAGGTAGCGGCTGACTGATAGCCGGTTGTTCCCCCGGCACCGCCTTACCTACCACCGGCTCCTCACGGATCGGAAAAAGGGGCTCGCCGGTCTCGCGGTTAAAAACGAACAAATGTCCGGTCTTGGTTGCCTGAGCTACTGCGGGGATGTTATCCCCGTCCCGGCTCAGGGTGATCAGGTTCGGCGGAGACGGAAGGTCCCTGTCCCATAAGTCATGTCGTACAAACTGATAATGCCAAACGCGCTCACCCGTCGCAGCGGTAAGCGCTACCAGCGAGTTCGCAAACAAGTTGTCGCCGTGACGATCGTCACCGTAGAAATCAAAACTGGGGGAGCCTGTGGGTACGAATGCGAGTCCCCGCTCTTCGTCAATCGCAATCCCTGCCCACGAGTTTGCACCACCGGCGCTATCGAAACTGCCCGGCGGCCAGGTGTCTGAACCAAATTCTCCCGGACGCGGAATAGTATGAAAAACCCAGCGAAGCTCACCCGACATTACATCAAAGGCCCGAATATGCCCCGGAGCGGCGCCCTTGTATTCCTCGACCCTCGAACCAATGATCAGCAAATCTTCAAAAATACTCCCCGGGGTAGTAGCTATTACTGCCGTGTCGGAAAATTGGTCCGGCAACCCGACATGTAAATCCACTTTGCCACCGTCACCAAAATCAGATATCGGTTCTCCGGTTCTGGCGTCCAGTGCATATAAATAAGATCCGGCCGTATAGAGAATTCGCTTGTCTTCGTTCCCATCGGTATTTTTTTCCCAGTAAGTCAGGCCTCTGTTCGGATTGGGCAGTAAGCCAAGACCACGCGATGGATCAAAACGCCACAGTTCCTCACCTGTCGATGCATCCAGCGCGAAGACATGCAGTAACGGTGACGTACAGTAAAGAATGCCCCGAACCACGAGTGGGCTGCACTGCATCTGAGTTGAGCCATCATCAGCTGCACCTCCGGCGTCATAGCGCCACACCTCAACGAGATCTCGAACATTAGAACGATTCACCTGAGAAAGAGGCGATGCGTGACTGTATTGTTTATCACCAAGATAGTGACGCCACTCCTGCTTCGCCTTGGCGCCACTTTTTGCTACGCGCTCATAGGGCTGCGATCGACTATCGGAATCACACGCCGCCACGCCGACGAACATCACTAGCAACCCTATGAGAAGGATACCTCCGCGGCCTTGGCGGTGATTGACGGTATCGCGTAAACTGGCGGCCTGTTTTCTTTCAAACATTTTTATTTTCTTCACTCACAGAAGGCCCTTTCAATGGCAGGCAAACTCGTTTTCACCGTGCTTTTCCTGTCAACTCTATTAGCACTGCCCGGATGCTCCGACAGCAGCGACGGTGCTTCGCTCGTCACCCCTGCTACGCCTACCGTTACGCTGGCCAATCTAAACATACTACACGGTTTCGATTGCGACCCACCAGTACCGGGGGACGGCGACCAATGCCGCATCACGGACAGAATAAAACTGCTAAGCAGACACCTTGTTAAACGGGGTTGTCCCGACCTTGTAGCGCTGCAGGAAATCGTCAACCTAGAGTATTTGCTGCGCTCACCAACAGAGCAGGTGGGACCACTGGATTCCGTTATCGACCTAATCACCGAAGAGCTCACGAGCCTGGAAGCTCAATGCGGTTTCAGGTACGAACTGATCTACCAGCCTTTTCTCAATGTTTTCACGGCCGAGACAGACGAAGAACTTGTGCTGAGTCGCTATCCCGTTGTCGAGACCGGTACGCACCTGCTACACAGTGCCCTGTATAACGAAGACTTAATGCTCTTCGTACGGCACGTGCTGCACGTGCGCGTTGCGCACCCGGCAGGCAACATAGATGTGTATACGACACACCTGGCATCTGGATCAGATTCGGCGACCAATCCCTGCGATTCTGTCTATGTACTTCCCGGCACACAGATTGAACTGATAAGCGAGTGTCCCTCGGAATGTGACAGTCGCGACACTGTGCGTGCCTGTCAGGCAGAACAGCTCGCACTCTACGTTGAGCAAACCCGTGCTGAGGATAATCTCGCGTTGATTGCTGGTGATTTCAACGCGGTTCCCGGAAGCTCCGAGTACTTCGCCATGAGTCGCCGCGGCTGGATAGACACCTATCTCGCCGCCGGTGGGGCAGAATGTGACTCCGCTACCGGCGCAGGTTGCACCTCCGGCAGGGCCAGTAGCACCGTCAGTCTCGAGGATCCCGGGTTACAGGTTAACCGGCGCATTGACTATATCTTTGCCGCCCTGCCCATGAATTCAAATACGTGCCTTGCTGCAGTGACTGGCGATACGGGAAGCTGGCAACAGACCGGCGGGACACTATTCGCGGCGACTCCCAACCCATTTGTCGACACCTGCGGCAGTTCGCCAAAAGACATCTGCTGGGTGTCGGATCACAGCGGCAACCTCGCGCAACTGCGATGCCGCCGCTGAAAGCATCGTCCACTACAATCAGGCGGTAGGCTAAACCATGGCGACATTTGAAGAGTATGACCAGTATGACGGACTCGGACTGGCAAAGCTGGTACAGAGTGGAGTGGTCGACCCACTGGCCCTACTGGAGGAGGCCATTGCCCGAACCGAGGAACTCAACCCTCACGTGAATGGTCTCATCCACGCGCTGTATGATGAAGCTCGCGAGGCTATCAGAATCGGTTTACCCCAAGGGCCTTTTCATGGCGTCCCTTTTTTGCTGAAAGACCTACATACTCCAATGAAAGATACGCCGTGTCAGAATGGCAGCGCCATGTGGCGCAATAGCAGGTCGGCATCTGACAACACACTGGTTAAACGCTACCGGGACGCTGGCCTTGTCATCTATGGCAAAACCAACACGCCTGAAATGGGTCTGAACCCCGTGACAGAGCCAAGGGAGTTCGGCCCCAGCCGGAATCCCTGGGACCTGAACAAGACCCCCGGCGGCTCCAGTGGAGGCGCTGCTGCTCTGGTCGCTGCAGGCGCACTACCCATTGCCCATGCCTCGGATGGCGGCGGCTCCATTCGGATCCCCGCGGCCTGCTGCGGACTGTTTGGACTCAAGCCAAGTCGCGGGAGGCTACCGCAGGGCCCAGAGCAGTCAGAGGCCTGGGCCGGCCAATCCACTAGTCACGTCCTGAGTCGGTCCGTGCGTGATTCTGCTGCAATGCTGGATGCCACCGCAGGTAACGAAAACGGAGAGGCGTACAGTGCGCCGGCTCACGCGGGTACATTCCTTCTTGCCGCCAGTACTGCGCCAAACTCGTTACGCGTCGCGGTGAGCAGGGAGAAATGGGGGCGCGGACGTTACCAGCGGGATGTATTGGCGGGACTGGAAAAGACTGTCGAATTACTGCAGGCACTGGGCCATCAGGTACAGGAAGCACGGCCTGCATTTGACGGAGAAGAAGCCAGCCGTGCGTGTTTCACCATTATCTGTGTATCCACAGCGCTCGCGGCGATGCAGCGCGCAGCGCAGCTGGATGTTGATGTAGATAGGCTACCCATGGAGGAAGGAACCCGTCTCACAGTCGAGATGGGCAGGAGCACCAGTGCCACCGACTATCAGGCGGCGGTGCAGTTCAATCACCGCCTCGGCCACATTATGGGGAAATTTCACCAGCACTATGATGTGACCCTTGCACCGACACTTGCCAGTGCGCCGGTTCCTGTAGGGCATATTAGCGAGGCAACGCCGCAGCAATACGGGGAGAGGCTGTTTTCTTACATGGGTGACACCACTATTTACAACCAGACCGGACAACCTTCAATGTCGCTGCCATTACACTGGAACGATGACGGGTTACCGATCGGGATGATGTTTTCTGCCGCCTACGGCAACGATGCCTTGTTAATACAGCTGGCTGGGCAGTTGGAGCAGGCTGCGCCATGGCGCGATCGACGCCCCCCCGTTTGGTCCGGCCACTAGCGCCGCCGGCACGATGGTGATACGGAGGTTGCCCGGCAAGGCCATGTGGGAGACACTCTTGGGGAAAGCGAGAAAATGACTCTCACAAAAAGGGCGCAGACCATGACGAGACACTACCGGCGCGTGTTGATTGGCGCACTGCTCCTCTTCATGCTGGCCGCCGGCCTTGGCACAATGTTCGGTCTCGGTGCCGTAGTAGGCCAGTACAGGCCTAACCTGGCGAAGCCCTTCAGCGACTGGGCCCTCGCTCTCGTATTACCGCTGCAACAAGCGTACTGCGACGTCGAGGATGTCACCGTCTGTGGGGTATCGGACGCGGCTCGTGAGCGCCTCCCTTGTGATGAATTCCAGTCAGGCAATCCGCGACATGCAGTGCTTATGACGTTCGGTCAATCCAACAGCGCCAACTTCGGCCAGACTCGCTATACAGCAGACCCTCGGGTAGCAAATTTCAATATCCATGACGGACACTGCTACATCAGCGAGGATCCGCTGCTGGGTGCGGATGGCAGCGGCGGATCTGTTTGGGGAATTCTCGGGGATTCTCTGATTGCAAACGGGGCCTTTGACCGGGTGCTAATTGCACCCTTTGGCATCGGTGGCACCTCGTTAAAAGAATGGACCGTTGGTGGACGCCTTCATCCCCGTGTGAAGCACGCCGCGGCACAACTGCAGAAATCAGGGATTACACCCACGCATGTCCTGTGGCACCAGGGCGAAAACGATGCGCGAGCAGGCACCCCGCAAAACGCATACGCCGCGATGTTTGCGGAACTCGTTGACTCCTTGCGCGACTATGGCATTAACGCGCCTGTGTTTGTGGCAGTAGCTACTATCTGTAACAACCTCGGAAGTGATGCAATACGCTCAGCACAGCGCGGATTGCCCGATGCGATCGAGGGTGTTTATCCCGGCGCCGACACCGACACCCTGTCTGATATGCACGATCGACACGATTTTTGCCATTTCTCTCAGGCAGGCCTGGTCGAGCACGCCGCCTTGTGGAACGATTCCATCTTATCTTTCGAAGCAATTAAAGCGCGCACATCAAACGCCGCTCAGACGGCCAAAGAACCCGGTTAGTTCCGTTTGCAGAGGCGAACATCAGATCAGTACAACGGCGCACATTGAGCGATGGTGGGCCAGCACAGAACGTTGATGCAACAATCCATAAATACTGAGGGGATAGCGTAAGTAGCCTTAATTTCAAAAGCACTGGACAGCGCCCCCTGTTCACTTCAATACTCGCGGTATCAATAGATTACACAGCCTCTCTTTTCCTTGGCTAACACAACAGGATCGAGCCATGCCCATTTCAACCGATATACTGGCACCCGTCGTCGCCCTCCTGCTACTGACCAGCGTGGCATGGGTCTGGATGTATGCCACACGTATTCCCGCCCTTGGCAAAATGGGCATGAAACTGGATCCGTATTTACCCAGGGGTCAACAGATGTCCGAACTGCCGGCCCGGGTGCGCTGGAAGGCAGACAACTATAATCATTTACTCGAACAGCCGACCATGTTCTACGCCATTGCTTTAACTATGGCGTTGCTGGGCACAGGCGAAGGAACAAACCTGACACTGGCCTGGACCTACGTCTGCCTGCGCGTTATACACACATTACACCAGGCCGTGTGGAATAAGATTGAGGTACGCTTTACCATATTCACATTGTCGTCACTGGTGCTGATCACTATGGTAATCAGAACCGCCTTGAATATCTGGGGCGGCTAAGCACACAGATAGACGCCGCCTGTGGGTGAATATTGAAAACCAAGAAAGACAACCGCCTCATGATTAAAGCGACCACTTTTTTCTATCCAACGCTGCAACCGAAAACTGCGCCTCAAATATAGAGAAATGATGACATGACGGCCCGCCACTCGCAGCGCAATGCACTGCAAAATCCACGTGCATTAAGACTGCTAAACCGCTTACAACGTCGATTATTTGATTATGAATTTCTTGGCCTGCAAAATCTGGATAATAATAAGCCCTCTCTTCTTGTCGGTAATCATTCGATCTATTCCTACGACCTCGCGATACTTCTGGTCGAACTGAAACTGCAAAAGAACATTCAATTGCGCGCACTCAGCGACAGGTTACACGAGAGGATTCCCTACTGGCGTGATATTCTCAAAAGTCATGGCGTGGTGCCTGCAACACCGGACAATTGCACACGGCTAATGCAGTCTGGTGAGCATATCCTGGTATTTCCGGGCGGCGCCCGCGAAGCACTAAAACGAAAGGGTGAGGAACACCGTCTTTTCTGGAAGAAACGCACTGGCTTTGCGCGGATGGCATTAGCCAACAGATATCCTATCACCCCGTTTTTTGTCTACGGCGCAGACCTCGGTTACGACATATTGTGGGATTACAGTCGAATCAAGAAAAACCGGGCTCTTGCGCCATTGTTCAAGGAGCGAAGCAAATTGAACGAGCTACTCCGCGACGGTGAGTTAGTGCCGCCTATTGCTCTCGGTCGCTACAACACTCTCTTCCCCAAAAAGATTCCTATGGTGTTTGCTGTTGGCCGGCCGATCTCTACTCGCAAATATAAAGGCGCAACTGATGACAACACACTATGGGAGGTTCGCGAGCGGGTTGAAGATGCGGTGACTGGCCTTATGGAAAAAGCGACACGGCACCTCGAGGGGAAAAATAGTTAGGCCATTGGAATTCAACCCACCAGAGAGCGCCCTCCGTCAACAATCAGGACCTGGCCCGTAATAAACGGCGCGTCACAGGCCAAAAAGCCGACGGCCCCGGCAATGTCGGCAGGATCACCCTGACGTTGCAGTGGGGTGCGAGACAACGTTTCCTCGCGCATTGACGTATCGTAAGACTCCCCTTCCTCCGGCCACAGTATGGCACCTGGAGATACGCCGTTCACGCGCACCTGCGGGGCCAGCTCCACAGCCAGACTGCGCGTCAGCGAAGTGAGCCCGGACTTTGCGGCACAGTACGCGTTATAACCGGGCAAAGGGCGCTCGGCGTGAACATCGAGAATGTTCACAATGCTTCCTCGCGCGTTTTTCAGCAGGGGCAGTAGGGCCTGCACAAGAAAGTAGGGGCCTCGCAAATTCGCGTTCAGCATGTCGTCGAACTGAGACGGCGTACAATGATCAATCGGCGTAGGCGCGTACCCAGACGCATTATTAACCAGCAAGTTCAAGGTGCCGTAGTGCTCTGCCAGGGTGCTGCCCAGTTTCTCTATCTCTTGGGTGTTTTGTATATCCGCCTGAAGAGTCATGCAAGAATCAGGTCGCTCATCACACATAAACTGCGTCAAGGCTTCGGCGTCCTCGCTGGAACTCCGATAGTGAAGCACTATATCGAACCCCCTGCGATGCAAATGCAGCGCAATCTCTTTACCAATGCGTCTAGCTCCGCCTGTTACAAGCGCTATTTTTCTGTTGCTCTCTGATACCATAATTTTTTCAATACAACGCGTTGGGCAATGAATGGAATTGTTACTTCTCATAGTAGAGTGGAGCCCCGCGACACGCATTGCACATCGAAGGCAACTGGAGAATCAGGGCACCCTGGAAAAACCGCCGAACAACGCCTATGACACTCTACAGTGAGGTAATACGATCACGGCGACCCGTTTGAATCGGGCACACACGAACTCGAGCGTAAACATCTGTCTGAACTGCTCCGGACTACAAACAGGGACTCAGCCCAGCACTGAGTCGGGCACCCAGACGCCGTGGAACCCTACGGGGACACGCACCGGTAAATGCACTTTTGCGATAGGACCAGATGATATAGCGGTCGCATCAAACAGGCAGAAGGCAGTGGCCTGAGTGTTCTTGTCATAAACATAGCTGGCGATATAACCCCCATCCTCTGCACTGGAATCCGCCGCCGGAATGAATATAGGTTCCCCCGGCTCCAGCGCCACACCAGGAAGCCAGTCATCTACTTCGCCTGACTTCAGGTCATACTTGCGAATACCGCCTTCCGCCTGCTGTGCTTTTTCCGGACTGTCGTTTTCTTCATCGACCACAAGGCTATAGCCATAGCGGTAGTCCCGGGTCCAGTATTCGCGGTTCACCTGCGGAAACTCCATGGGACGACCATAAACACGATCCACCGAAGCCTTACCGGTTTTCATATTCATAGAGAATCTCGAGAGATGCGCCGGGTGAAAAAAATCGTGCGAGTTCTTTACCCACAGGTGATCATAGCGCGCCGCATCGACAACCACCTCGTCGCCTTGCTCGAAAGAATTCATTACGTGGAAAACAAAGCAGCTTGGGATATCAAACCACTTTATATCTGCGTTGGTACCCGTGCGAGGCATAACACCAAAACGGCAGGGCGCGTTGTCATCCCACTTGAATGGAAGTGCACTGCCAGTAATCGCCGAGAACCAGGAAAATCTTACCTGCATCTCCATGAACACTACATAGTTTTCCGTGACTGCAAAGTCGTGAACCATACTCGGGCCGGTCAATTCGATCGGTTCCACCTGCAACATGTTGCCATTCGCATCTGCACGCATATAAGTGAGATACGGCTCCATCACGTTATAACCAAAAAACAGCAATTCTCCGGTTGTTGGATCAATCCTCGGGTGGGCAGTCATATTGCCCGGCAATTTTCCATCGTAGTTAAACGGCCCTTTCGTCGAAAGGTCTTCCGCGCTAATCAGGTAGGGGTAACCAAACTCACCAAGGGACATCAGTTCGCCACCATGATAAATGAGAGAAACCGCACTGGTTGTATTTTCCGGCTTGGGTGAACCCATACCGCCGGCCTCCTGTCTATATACCGGCGTATCTACGTATCGATTGCGATACCACTTTGCCTCGCCTGCCTCGAGCCGGACACCATGCATCATGCCGTCTCCACCAAAAAAGTGCTCCGCCACTCCAGAGGACGCATTGGCACCGTTGCGGACATAGAGACCTGACAGTTCCGGTGGAATAGAACCCTCTACCTTCAGGCTGGTCTCGGTGACCTCGTCTGTTACGGGCCTGAAGTTTCCCTCCTGCCAGAACTTGACCACCGGCGCATCTTCGGAGCAGCCGGAGAGCGCGGTTGAAGCCGCAGCGCCCATCGCCGCCATACCCGTATATCCAAGAAAATCTCTGCGTTTCATGGCTTTCCGCTCCAGCGTGACACCTATTTTTATTAGACCCACAAAGTCTAACCTATCAGGGCACTCTGTGTAGTACTAAATTTATTCGCGAGCGGGCCGCTGCGGAAGCCCGGGCGAATCCAGCCGCAAACCCTATAAAACAGGTTCAGGGGAGTACCAAGCATTTAAACCCATACGGCCTTTCCTCTATCGCACCCCCTTGCCACAGCAACGCACTGATATCACACTGTCTCCCGATTCAATTTCCCTCGCGCCTCAATCCGGGCATCAAGCGACCGCAACACATTGGAGAGATTACACATGTCATTGATGGATAAGTTTCGACTGGATGGTAAAACTGCCATCGTCACCGGTGCAGGCAAAGGCATCGGTGCAGGCATCGCGATCGCTTTTGCCGAGGCGGGTGCCGATCTCATCATCGGCGCGCGCACAGAGGAGGATTTGAACCGGGTAGCCGGAGACATCGAAGCCTTGGGCAGACGCGCACTGGTTGTCCCCACTGATGTGCTCGACTATGCGCAACTACAAAACCTCGCTGATCGCGCCATGGCAGAGTTCGGTCGCATCGACATCCTTGTCAACAACGCGGGAGGCTTTCCGCCCAAGCCTGTTCTGAAAACCAGCGCCAGGGAATTCGAGGGCGCGTTTCGCTTTAATGTGAGCACCGCGTTCGAAATGTCACGTATCTGTGCACCACTGATGAAGGACTCTGGCAGTGACGGTAATATTCTCAATATCTCTTCGGTTGCCGGCCACAAGCCTACACCTTGTTTTGCCGCGTACGGCACCGCGAAGGGCGCCCTTTCCCTACTCACACAGGAGCTGGCACAGGAGTTCGCCCCCCATCTAAGGGTCAACGCTATTGCGGTGGGTTCAACGAAAACGGATGCTCTGAACACGGTTTTG
>Ga0213861_10004907_pt1 | contig 10814 bp, 10 predicted proteins | sample PICome_4_FD_160110 | JGI IMG/M metagenome (GOLD analysis project Ga0213861, IMG submission 160110) | Coastal seawater microbial communities near Pivers Island, North Carolina, United States - PICO131 | ecosystem: Environmental > Aquatic > Marine > Coastal | place: USA: North Carolina...
CTGCCTGACCCCTTTTTTTCTCTGGGCAAGATCGATAGCGTACTTGCCTGCCTCCACAATCACCCCCTTACCCAATATGCCATCATCTCAATCATGCACTGACGACCAAAAGTCGATGGCAGGCACTTTGGCAGACACATTGGCAGAGGCGATGGATTTCCTCGCCCTTTGCCATGAAGAGCTTGGCTGGGATGAACAAAAACACGTTGCAAGGCAAGCCGCCGCCCGTGATGCCATCGAGAGTGGACATCCATGGGAACCAAGCTTTGAGGAGCTTGAGCATGGCGCGCGTGTTGCCTGGCGCAATAACGCTCGCTGCATTGGCAGGCTATTCTGGTCATCACTGGAAGTGCGTGACAAACGTGACATCGTTGAGCCAGATGCTATGGCGGAGGATTTACTCCAGCACATCCGCATAGCGACCAACGGTGGTAAAATCAAACCCCTCGTCAGCATATACGCACCAGAAGACGAACAAGGCCCCTTGTTACGCATTTGGAATCATCAGCTTTTTGGTTATGCCGGCTACGGCACGCAGGCAAACGGTCGCTATCTCGGTGACCCTAAGAATGAGACCTTTACTCAACTCGCCGAGAAAATGGGATGGCAAGGCAAGGGCACCGATTTTGACTTGCTACCATGGATCATTCAAAAACGCGGTGAACCTGCACAGCTCTATGATCCGCCCGAGGATGTTTGTTTACAAGTAGCTCTGCGTCACCCAAGTCTAGAGTGGTTTGCTGATCTTGGCCTGCAATGGTACGCGGTGCCTATTCTCTCTGATATGAACCTGCGCCTTGGCGGCTTGAACTTCAGAGCCGCACCCTTCAACGGATGGTACATGGGAACGGAAATCGGCTCCCGTGATCTAGGCGATGAAGCTCGTTATAATCAGTTGCCTATTATTGGCGACAAGATGGGATTACTCGGTGCTCAATCCGAGACCTTGTGGAAAGACCGCGCTCTGGTAGAGTTAAACGAGGCGGTATTGCATTCCTACTCGGAGGATGGCGTTCGCATTGTCGATCACCACCGCGCATCTTCGGAATTCATGCGCTTTGTGCAAAAGGAGCAAGCAGAGAAACGCCTCGTGTCTGGTAACTGGAGCTGGCTGGTGCCGCCCATGTCGGGATCTGCCACAGAGGTTTTCCACCAAGGATGGAAGGACCGCAAATGGCTGCCTGACTATCAGCTTCAGCCCAAAGCCTGGGAGTCATCGAGTTAGAATCTTTGTCCATCACGCGATCGACCCTTGATACTAATCAAGAGCCGAGCGAAAATCGTCGGCTGCGGAGCTAACATCGGGTTGCTCAAGCATGGGAGGATCCTGATTAGCCAGTGGCTCAGGGTCGGAAAAAATCGGCGAAGCCTCAACACTAAGCTGTCTGGGCACGGCCTCGGCGGGCTTAAGCTCTCCGATCCGGACATCCTCCGCGGCAGCGCCGAGCTCGGGGAATTTCCTCGCCCCTGGAATGACCGAACGCTCAAAGGAACCCACCGCGCTGTTGTAGTTTTTCACCGTGGTTTCGAGATTTTTACCCACCTTAGTCAGGTGGCTAGCAAAAACTCCGAGGCGTTCGTATAGGGTCTTGCCAAGAGCCGAGATCTCACGAGCATTTGCTGCCAGCGCCTCCTGCCGCCAGCCAAAGGCCACCGCACGCAATAAGGCAATCAGGGTCGTCGGCGTAGCCAAGATAACATTCTGATCTACCCCTTTTTCAATCAGACTGGAATCCTCCGCTAGAGCCGCGGAGAAAAAGGCCTCACTGGGTAAAAACAGCACCACAAATTCTGGCGTGGTCTCAAACTGCTGCTGGTATTTTTTACTGCCGAGCTGCTGGATGTGGGTTCGCACCTGGGCCGCATGACGTGCCAAGGCTGCCTCCCTTACCGTATCATCATCCGCTTCAATGGCATCGAGATAGGCATCCATCGGGGTCTTGGCATCCACCACCACCTGCTGGCCGGCGGGCAACTTGACAATGAGGTCGGGCCGCAGGCGTTTGCCCTCGTCAGTGTGCGTGGTTGTCTGGGTTTCAAAGTCACAATGCTCCTGCATCCCGGCCATCTCCACCACCCGGCGCAGCTGCATCTCACCCCACTGACCACGCCCGGTCGGCTGGCGCAGAGCCTTGACTAGCTTTTTGGTCGCATTTTCAAGCCCTTGGTTGGACTGGGTGATATGAGTGATCTGCTGCTTGAGGGTGGCGTTATCACCCTCCCTCTGCTTCTGATTTTCAGTAATCTGAGTCTGCACTTTCTCGAGGGTCTCAGAAATCGGTTTGACTAGCTGCTCTACAGCTAGCTTGCGTTTTTCCAATTCACTATTCGCCTCCTGCTGTTGCATCTTCAGGCTGTTTTTCGCCATCGAGAGAAACTGATCCTGAGTTGATTTCAGTGTTTCAGCAGAGAGCGCCTTAAAAGTATCAGTGAGGCGCAACTCGGCTTTTTCTAGAAGTGCCTGCTTCTCAACAGCGGCTTTTTTCTCTTCTTCAAGCCGGACTTCGAGCTCGGTATGCGCCTTCCTTAGCGAACGATCCTCATCCTGAAGTTTCTCAAATTGGAGTTGAAGATCTGCCAGGTCACGCATAGATCGCTCAACACGCTGCTGTTCCGCACTGAGCTTCTCCGCATCAACTCCCGTTTGAGCTTTGTTTTTGGCGGATACAAGCAGCCAAGTCAGCAAAGTGCCTATAAAAAGCCCTGCGGTGGCCGATACAAAAGGAAGTTGTTCAGGAGAAATCATGATGCCTAGGATCGAGTAGAGTTTTTCTTGCGATGCGTGAATCCTGCGCCATAGTTCTGACAGCATCCACGCACAGGTTACCATTAACCCCACAGCGTAAAGATGACAACTCATACAAACCAAAAAGACATTATGGCCCACAAATTACCTGAACTAGGATACGCATATGATGCTCTGGAGCCGCACATTGATGCGCGCACCATGGAGATTCACCACAGCAAGCACCACGCCGCCTACGTCGCCGGTCTCAACGGAGCCCTCGAAGGCAACGCTGATCTCGAAGGCGTCTCCGTCGATGCTTTGATCCAGAATCTGGACAAGATACCCGCTGACATTCAGACCCCCGTGCGCAACCACGGTGGCGGTCATTTCAACCACAGCTTATTCTGGAAAGTCATCGCCCCCGGTGGTGCCTCCGCTCCGTCCGGTGACCTCGCTGCCGCTATCGATAGTAGCTTCGGCTCGCTCGATGCGATGAAAGAGGCATTTGCCAAGGCAGGTGCCACCCGCTTCGGTTCCGGCTGGGCATGGCTCGGGGTTAAAGATGACGGCAGCCTGTGTATTTGCTCAACAGCTAACCAGGACAACCCACTCATGGGTGAAATCGCTGGCGCATGCAGCTGTAAGCCTATCCTCGGCCTCGATGTCTGGGAGCACGCCTACTACCTCAATTACCAGAATCGCCGGCCAGACTACATCGCCGCATTCTGGAGTGTGGTGAACTGGGACGTCGTCTCGGAGAACCTCGCCAGCGCCAAGTGCTGCGGAGGTGGTTGTGGCTGCAGCTAGAATACTGCTAGCCCCGCTAACCTAAGCTAGAAAAAAATCAATACAAACGCGGTCGTGACGGCTTTATCCGTCAGGCCGCGTTTTTTTGTCACTACTTTCGAAAGCCGCTACTCTGAGACTCGTTCAGCTGCATCGAGCTTGCGCTGGGCTGCCGCAGATTCAATAGTCTTTTCCTCTTGCTCACCCCTTGCCTCTGATCGCGCCTCTGAGTAGATTGGCTGGGCAGATTGATCCGTCAGATTGCTTATCCCAACGGTACGCGCCGCTGTTTTGACAATATTGCCAGGCAGCTTTACGAGGCTGTTAACAAGTTTGCAGGATGGCAGCAAAAACAAACAGCCTAGTATGGCAAGTGCACGAGCAAGGTATGTAGCATCAATAGGTTTCATAGAATGATATTAAATTAAGCCATAAACTAAGCCATTGCAGCCATCAGTCAATGCACAACTATTTTGCTGCTTCCCGTTGATAGCGCTCAATAGCAAGCCTGATCCCCTTGGCCTTATGCAAGGTTTCCTCAAACTCCTCCGCAGGATCTGAATCAGCAACAATGCCCGCGCCCACGTGGTAGTGTAAAGTATCTCCGTCCCGAACCAGTGTGCGAATGGGAATATTAAATTGGCTCTCGCCATTAAACCCGATGTAGCCAATAGCCCCTGTGTAGAGGCCGCGCGGCACTGTCTCCAGCTCCTCAATAATTTCCATCGCTCGCTTTTTAGGAGCCCCAGTAATGCTCCCCCCAGGGAAACACGCGGCAAGTGCCCCAAGGTGGTCGACGTCTTCACGTAGGGTTCCCGTCACCGTCGATACCAAATGATAAACATGTTCTAATTTTTCCAAAGAAAGCATGTCGGCAACCCTGACACTGCCAAACTCACATACCTTACCGAGATCGTTGCGCTCAAGGTCAGTGATCATAATGAGCTCAGCATTTTCCTTTTCAGAATTCAGCAATTCACGCGCAGATGCCTGATCTTCTTTTTCATCTTCAAAGCGAGGCCGAGTACCTTTAATGGGGCGCGTCTCGACTGATCTTCCACTCATGCGCAGAAAGACCTCAGGAGAAGATGAAAGCACCTCGCGTTCATTGAGGTGCATCCAGACGGCCAAGGGCGCAGGAGTTTCCTCACGTAGATATTGATAGAGCGAAAATAAAGAACCTCCACGGGCCTCCGCACGGTAACACTGCGTCAGATTGACCTGATAGATATCACCAGCAGCAATATACTCATGAACACGGCGCACCCCTTCTTTGTATTGCTCCTCTGACATCATGGGCTCAAAACCACCGATGCGTGTTTTATCAGAGGAACCTGTTCCGTCTTGAATGCTATTAGTGAGATTTCCACATTGCCACCATTGTTCACGATCATGCTGATAAATCAGCATCTCTGGATAGATACCAAAACAAAATCCCCCCTCGTAATCGACCCATCCACAGGCACCCCCAGCAGGAAAGCCCAGCGAACGCGCTTGCACGTTCCACTGACTGACTGCCGCACGCAAGCGCTCTACATCAGCCTCATTATCGATCTGACCTTGGATCGTTTCCACTGGCCTGGCTGCAATGATGGAAACTGGCGCATGACTACGTGATGAAATATTTCCCGAAGTATCAAAAAACACCAAGCCAGGCAGGTGCTGTAAACCAGCAGCCACCTCGATAGGCGACATATCCAGCTCCACAGGCTGAGGGGCCTGCACTGAGAATGATACCACATCGTCTACATTCTTACTGCCAGTCATTTCCACACCCAAATCAAAGACCAAACGGCACGAAGAGCAAGCACTCATCGCGGCAGATCAAGCCAGTTTGCCTCATCAGGACTTTTCTCGTTGCCATCATGGCCGCTCGCTTTAGGGTTATTAGCTGAACAGATCAGAGCCTCTGCTTAAAAAATACGCCTCCTCATATCATGGAAAATACAATCAAAAGCCACAAGCTAAGTATCCTTCCAAGCATCCTTCATGCTATCATCTTTGCCGTCTCTCTTTCATGCCTGAGCATACAGGCTCAGGAGATTGCCGCTGCTCAAACATCATTCAACAACATCCATCCTAAGTATGCGCTTAAGCAAATCAACATTCAGGCCGTGGACTTTGATCAGCTGACGATTCGTGAGGCACTGGAAATCCTCACCATTAAAATAGAGCAGCAAACAGACAAACAAATCACGCCCAACTTCATCATACATGATCTTAAGGGTGCATTTAAAAACCGCACCGTCACCATGCAATTAAAAAACATGCCTGCCAACACCCTGTTAGAATACATCGCCAACCAAGTGGGAGGATCCATCCGTTATGATCGGCATGCCATTATCATCTCCCCTAGGTAGAAACTCTAGCCGGCCAAGCTATTAACCATCCAGGCAATCACCACCACCTGAGGTAAAGTAAGCATGGGCAGGACCAGTGACATCTTCCACGATCTCGTCGTTTCTTTGAGTGCCATGATTTCGGTGTAATCGGTGGCAGCTCCAGCCATCAGAAACGCGAAACCATTACCCGGTGCATTCGCTCGCGTGACCAGATCAGCAGCAATAGGACTGGATCCCTCGGAGCAAACCTCGATCACCGTCGCGGCAACCAGTGTCAGCAGCACACCGATCCAAGTGGGCCCAAACCAATCACCAAAGACATCTGCCGGCACCATGGCCCGAATTGCAGCGGCCAATACCGTGCCAAAAAAAATCCAGCGCAGAATCATCTGCGACTCACTCAGCCCCGCCTTGAGCATTTGCCCCAACAAGATGTGATTAATTCTAGATTGTTTGAAGGCCGTCTTCATCTCAGGCCAAAGCTTGAAGCCCTCCGGTAGTTCTGCCGCATTGGGATTCGCCGGCAGCCGGCCCGCCTTCACCATCATCTCAACCAAGAGTCCGGTTACAATGGCGATCAGTGCTGAAAGCAGAATGAAAACTAGGGTTAACTTTACCCCAATGAGGGCAAAAAGGATCAAGGTCAGCGACAATGAATTCCATGGACTGGCAATCAGGAATGCCAATGTTTGCCCGAAGGACGCGCCGCGCTCATAGAGCTTCATCGCAACAAGTAAAATACCGTGGTTACATAAATCGAGAATCAAACCGGCACAAATAGCGCGCACGATTCCCGTGATCGTCCCTGGCTTTCCTAAAACCGCCGCCACCCACTCACGTGGCACCCACCCCAACACCCCGACGGCGAGCACTCCCAGCGCAAGGCCCCACCACATCTTATTGAGAAGCTCAAAGACACCTCGACAAAAATGCGCCAGCTGAGCCGAAGCTCCGGCCATCACCTCTGCAAACAACAAATGCCCAAAGTAGCCAAGCAGCACAAAAATCAAGGAACCCCAGAGCAACCAGTCAAAGCGTTTTTTACTGCCGCCACAGCAGGATGCATCATCATCAACAGAGTCAGGTGACTCGGGTTCAGGGGAACTACAACAAGATGACATGGTCAGTAGGTTCGGTTGTATTAACGAGGTGAGGCAGCCAACCACGCCACGACCTTTTGCATCGCCACCGCACGGTGGCTGAGCTGGTTTTTAATCCCTTCACTAAGCTGGGAAAAAGTCTGATCATAGCCCACTGGAACAAACAGCGGGTCGTAGCCAAAGCCCCCTTCCCCATGAAGCTCACTGAGCATGCGCCCCTCCACTGCACCATCAAAGCTGGCAAGCACTTCACCATCTTGAGCTAATACCATCACACATCGAAAGCGCGCCGTGCGGCTGTCTTCACCTTGCAACTCATGGAGAAGTTTTTTGTTGTTTGCCGCATCGTTACCCGCCTCACCCGCATAGCGTGAGGAATACACTCCCGGCTCGCCACCGAGGGCGTCTACCTCGAGGCCTGAGTCATCAGATAAAATAAGACCCTCGACTTGCTTGCTGATCTCTACCGCCTTAAGGGTCGCGTTTTCCAGAAAGGTGGTGCCCGTTTCCTTCACTTCTGGCAACTCAGGATGAGCTTTTAAATCTGAGACAACATAATCTGCACCTAGAATGGCACGGATTTCTGCGGTCTTGTGGCTATTACCAGTAGCAACGAGTAAATCTTGCATGAGCTATACCTAGCATTTTTATTGGCAGCGAACGACATTTTTGGAATAATTTCTCTACCTACAACGTCTTACCTACACAATGAAAGCTATCAAACAGATCATCACCACCACTATCGCCATCTTTGCCTGCATGAGTTTTGCCACTGCTGGTGGCTGGACAACCAATCTCGATAGCGCCCTGTCCTCGGCAAAGAAAAACAAGAAATTCGTTCTGGCTCAGTTCACTGGTTCAGATTGGTGCCCTCCCTGCATGATGATCCACGACAAGGTCTTTTCCAAGAGCTCCTTTACCGGACCAGCCTCAAAAAAATTCATTCTTGTCAAAATTGACATGCCTAAGTCAAACAAGTCGCTTACTGAGAAAAACCGTAAGGTCATGCGTGATTACAAGGTAACCGGCGTACCAACCATTCTACTCTTTGGTGATGATGGCAGGGAGTTTAGCCGCTTTGGCGCAGCGGCATATCCCACCGTTGATGGTTTCCTCGATAAGCTGCGTGAGGAGCTCAAGAAAAAGGATATGGATTAAAGTGGATGTCCACAGAAACCATCTGACCCTGCGCTCAAGATTTCATCAAGCGCCCATAGATCTCCACCTTATCGTGGTTCAATAGGCGAAGTTGGTGACGGTATTGATCCACTGCTTGTTGGCGTCGTTGATCAGATAAGGCAGCGAGAATTTCGCTTTTCATCTCCTCAAAGGCAAGCAGCTCAGCGGCCTTCACCGCCGTCACTTCGACAATGTGCCAACCCAGCTTAGTCTCGATCAGCTCGGGGCTAGCCACTGGCATTGAAAATACAGGCACTGCAAAATCATCCGGCAGCCTGTGCTGGCGCATCCAGCCAAGCTCACCGCCCACCTGCTTGCTGCGCTCATCCTCACTGACCATTTTTGCCACCTCGGCAAAGCTTGCCTGACCCGCTTTGATCGACACTAGCTGCTCAGCAAGCACTCGCTTTGCCTGATCAGATGGCCGCTCAAGCGTCGCGAGAAAAACATGCCGCACACAGCGGCGCTCCGGCGTGGTTAATTCCTTCTGATGTTGCTCATACCAGGCTCTCGCCTCCGCATCACTCACTGTGATGCTGGCCTTGATCTTGGATAAAACATACTTCTCCTGCTCCAAACGCGCCTGCATACGTAGCCGTAGCTCTTCTCGGCCTTCAATGCCCTGATTGGCAAGCGCCTGATCGCGCTCTACGGCAGAATCAAAGCGGCTCTCAAACCTTGCCAGCACATCATTCACCTCCTCCTCGGAAACCTCCGCCTGCTCACTATTCACCCTCACCTTGATCCTCACCAGCGCCTCAGCAATGAGATCCTCCAGCGCCAACCAGCGCAGCATCTGCCTCTCCGCCTCACTGACCCGCTCTGGATCACGCCCCGTGCGCCAGAGCCTCTCCCTGACGCGCCGATCGACCTGACTCAAGTAAATCGGTGCATTATAGACCCTTGCACAAATACCCTCAGCCATCGCCTCCGCGACCTTATCCTCGCTCGGGGGAAACATCCTCCGCAACTCACCTCTCAGCGGACCGTTGAAGAGAAAAAAGTCGCCGACGAGATACAGCATCAATACTGACCACAGCGCCATACGCACCACAAAGGCCTTGTTCATCTTCAACATGAACCAAATCTAGCCATCCCCCAGACAACTTCAACCCCTCAGTTTTCGTCGTGTTTATTTGATAGGAATCTGGCAATTGCAAAGTATCCTTCGAGTATTCCATGATCACCCATTCAAAATCTGCACCCTTGGCAAAGATGAAACGAACTACGATGAACCCTTTTTTACTTCTCAGCATTGCATCCGTCATGATGCTCACTGCACTTCCACTTTCTGCCAAGCAAGCAAGCACACAATTGGTCCGCAATCTCGACGCGGGCAAACAACAAACCCTGGTCACCTTTGGTACTAGCCTCACTGCCGTCGGCGCCTGGGTCGACCAGATCGCCACCGTTCTCAACCAGCAATACCCCGGACAATGCACCGTCATCAATGGTGCCCAAGGAGGTGCCAACTCAGATTGGGGCGTGAAAAGCCTCGATGAAAAAGTCCTCAAGCACAAACCCGATACGGTGCTCATCGAATTCGCCGTCAACGATGCCGTTTCCAAACGCAACACCAGCGTCAAGCACGCCCGTAACAACCTCACCCAGATCATCGACCGCATCCTCGCCCAAAACCCGCAATGCGAAATCATCCTGCAGGTGATGAATGTCCCCGTGGCCCACACCCGCACCGGTCGCACGAATCTCGATGCTTTCAATCAAATGTATCGTGACGTCGCCAAGCAACGTGGCTACCAGCTCATCGACCACTGGCCGAACTGGGAAAAACTCCTCAACGAAGACCCCCTGCGCTTCCTTGCCTACAACCCTGACACCATCCACCCGGTCCGTGAGGGTGCCCTCAAGGTCATCACCCCACACCTAGTCAAAGAGCTCGGCCTCGCCACAGCAGGACATCCTGAAAAAAGCACCGACACCCCCTGCTGGGGCTACCTGCTCCATGTCGCCCGTCAGGATAAAAAAAGCCCTCATACCACCCGTGCAGACTACGACGCCTACTGGGAAAAGATATTTAACATGAGCGACCTCGATAAGGATGGCTCAGTTGATGCTGATGAGATGCAAGCCGCCGCGCTGCTCAAGGCTCTCGACCGCGACCAGAGTGGCACCGTCCGTCTGGAAGAATGGCTCGTCGTGCAAGGACCACAATTCAAGGCCTTTGACAAAGACAACAACGGCATCATCGACAAAAAGGAAAAAACGCAACTTGCTGGCAGTGCTGCTGTTCCTATAGGAGAATAAACTCAAGCTAGTGATTGTTGCGGCTTTGTTCCACGAAGGCTGTGCCAGTTTGAACAAATGCTCGTTGGGATTGGGGATGGAAAGATCGTGGGCTGACTTTCATGCCTTCGTGACGGTGGGCAGGGAAGGATTGTGCCAGTTTGCACAAATGCTCCTAGGGACCCGTGGGGGAAAGATCGTGAGCTGACTTTCATGCCTTAGTGACGGTGGGCTGGGCTGGATTGCCTTCGCTCCGCTTAGGCTGTGCTAGTTTGCATAAATGCTCCTCCGCATTTATGCTCTACGGATTGTGCGCTGCCTTCGCTCCGCTTAGGCTGTGCTAGTTTCGCAAAATCCTCCTCCGGATTTTGCCCAGCTTGAATATCCCGCGATACGCGGGGCTTCGCTGTGCGCTCGAACTACGATCTCATCCAG
>Ga0213861_10004913_pt1 | contig 10804 bp, 7 predicted proteins | sample PICome_4_FD_160110 | JGI IMG/M metagenome (GOLD analysis project Ga0213861, IMG submission 160110) | Coastal seawater microbial communities near Pivers Island, North Carolina, United States - PICO131 | ecosystem: Environmental > Aquatic > Marine > Coastal | place: USA: North Carolina | collected...
CCATTATCAGCGGCCGCAGGGTTTGATGGTTTTGATACCTCAACATTTGACAGTTACATTTACCAACCTGGTCAGGAAGGTTTTAGACCTGCATTTGCAGATATCCTAGATCCAGACTTTGAGTTACCAAGAGAGTTAAAACTTTCTGTAGGTGCTGATTGGGTAATGGGTGACGGATACTACATGAGTGCAGACTTCTTAATGACTAGAACTGACAAAGACTTACACTACAAACAACTTAGAATTGGTAACCCAGCATTTGCCGGCGTAGCCAACTGTGATATACCTGTTACCAACTTACCAATTGGTGTTGGACCAGATGGCAGAGATATATACGCAGACTATAGTTTATGTAGTAAAGCAATGGAAAGATTTTATGACTATAGAGGTTATGATATGTTACTCACTAATACAGGCAAAGGCGAAAGCGAATTGTTTGCAGTTAGTGTAAGTAAAGCATTTGAAAATGGGTTTGACTTTTATGCAAACTACACATGGCAAGATGTTGATACTGTTGGTAACTTAACTTCAAGTAGAAATATTTCTAACTTTAAGTATACTACTAAGTATGATGACTTTAATGAAGACGTAATGCATAGATCAGTTTACGAAAGAGAACACACATTAAGTTTTGTTGGTAACTATACTGCAAACTTAATTGCTAACTCTCCAAGTAGATTTACATTTATTGTTAGTGCTATTAGTGGTGAGCCTTTCTCATACACATTAGGACAATACAAAGATGGTGCTTTATGGGGTCTTGATAGAGAGTCAACAAGAGACGAAACTGCGGCATTCTATGTCCCAGACGGATCTGGAACTGACGTAATTATACCAAGTTGGTTTGCAGACGACTTTAATGCCTACATTGCCGCCTCAGGGTTAGGTAAGTATGCAGGTGGTTTTGCACCAATTAATGAGTTTGAAACAGATTGGAATTATAGACTTGACTTTAAATTTACACAGGAACTTCCTGGACTAGGTTTAACAGACAAGGATAAATTTATAATTACACTTGATGTTGAAAACTTACTCAACTTGCTTGATAGCGATTGGGGTAAACAAACCAAAGCAAACGGAACAGCAAGAAGTATTGCAGAAGCAACTCCTATCAACAATGGTGATGGTAGTTGGTCTTATGAATATAGACCTGCTTATGGTATGAACATAGATAGAATTGATAACCAAGTTACCAATTACTATAGAAGTACTTACCGTTTACAACTTGGACTTAAATACGTTTTCTAAACGATATCCAAAAATAAAAGGGGTGTTTCGGCACCCTTTTTGTTGACTTCTGCATACATCGATGCTATAATAAATTTATGGATCACTACGAAACACTTGGCGTACAACGAGATGCCGGAGAAAAGGATATAAAGAAAGCATACCGCAAACTTGCGAGTAAGCATCATCCTGATAAAGGTGGTGATCAAGAACAGTTTAAAAGGATACAAGGAGCATATGAAGTTCTTAGTGATCCAAACAAAAGGGCACAGTATGATAACCCTAATCCTTTTGAACAGTTTGGTGGAGGCATGGGAGGTGGCAATCCTTTTGAATCTATATTTGGTGATATCTTTGGGGCCAGACGAAGACAGGCAGAAAGTAATCCTGACGGCGTAGTTGATATAACTATAACTTTATTACAATCTTATACAGGAACCAATATGATTGTAAATACAGGTTATACACAATTAGATGTAATTATACCTCAAGGATCAGACGAAGGAGACAGACTTAGGATTCCAGGAAAGGGTCCTATTAGAATTAAAGAACTTCCGCCCGGAGATTTATATGTAAGAATACATGTAGATGCCCCGGTAGATTGGGGTCGTAAAGGGCCTGAGTTGTTCATGAGACGAAATATAAATGTATTTGATGCTATTACAGGCTGTAATGTAAATATAAGACATTTAGACGGAACGCAGTATCAGTTAAGAATACCACCTGGTACTGAACATGGAACTAAGTTGAGAATGAATGGACTAGGTATGTATATACCTAATAGAGGTGTGCAAGGAAATTTGAATATCATTATAGAATTAGATATTCCCAAAGTAACTGCTACAGAAGATATAGAACGTTTAAATATAATTAAGAATAAATATGATGAATAGTAAACCAGTAGATGATATTTTTAATCAAGCAATAGACTTTGCAAGAGACTCAGAGCATGAGTATGTTACTTGCGAACATGTGTTGCTGTACCTTTTAGATAATGATTACATTGCTAAAATTATAAAAGAATTAAGTGTTGACGTAGGAAACATCAAAGAAGACGTAACACATTATTTGAAAGATGATGAATGGTCCGGGTTATCAAATAGTAAGATAGCGAAAGGCCAACCTAAGAAAACACAGGCTATAGAAAGAATCATACAACGTGCAGTAGCTCAGGTTATATTCTCTGGTAGAGATGAAATAGAACCAATTGATTTATTTGTTAGCATATTAAGTGAAGATAACTCTCCAGCACAATATTATTGTGAATTAAATGGAATAGATAAAAATGTTTTTGTAGACTATTTGGAAAATAAAGATCAAAATAAAAAGTCTTTAGAAATTGTAAAAGAATATACAGTGAATCTTAACCAAGAGGCTATGAATAAGAAAATAGATCCTCTTATAGGTAGAGTAGATGAAGTAAGTGATTTAGTACACATACTTGCTAGACGTAAGAAAAATAATTGTGTAATGGTGGGTGAGCCTGGTACAGGTAAGACTGCTATTGCTGAAGGACTTGCTAAACGTATTGTAGATGGAGAGGTTCCAGATGCAATTAAAAATAAAATTGTCTATAGTTTAAATGTAGGAGACTTATTAGCAGGTACTAGATACAGGGGAGACTTTGAAGAAAGATTTAAAAATGTTATTGAAACATTAGAAGAAAGTCCTCATGCAATTTTATTTATAGATGAAATACATATGATAATGGGGGCCGGTTCAGCAGGTAGCAGTAGTGTTGATATTGCAAACTTAATTAAACCTGCATTGGGCAGAGGTTCTTTATTAACTGTGGGTGCAACAACTCCAGATGAATTTGCAAATAGTTTTGAAAAAGATAGAGCACTTATGCGTAGATTTGCTAGATTAGATATTGAAGAAACAGATATAGAAAGTACAAAGGAAATAGTCAAGGGACTTAGAGAACACTATGAAGACTTTCATAAGGTTGCATATGATCAAGATTTATTAGACAAATCTGTAGACTTATGTGCAAAATATATTAAGAACAAATACTTTCCTGATAAGGCATTAGATGTTGTAGATGCCGCAGGTGCCACTGTAAAACTTAGAGGAGATGATACTGTTAAACTTGAGGACATTATAAATGTAGTTGCTAAGATATCAAACATATCAACAGATGTAATTGATGTAGATAGCACAGACGGATATAAAACATTAGACAGTAGGATTAAAACTAAAGTATTTGGACAAGACGATGCTATAGATAAAATTGTAGAAGCAATAGTGTTAAGCAAATCAGGATTAAGAGAAAAGAACAAACCAATAGGAACATTCTTATTTGTAGGTCCTACAGGTACAGGTAAAACAGAAACAGCAAGAGCATTATCCTCTGAATTAGATTGTAAACTAATTAAGTTTGATATGTCTGAATATATGGAAAGGCATAGTGTAAGTAAATTGATTGGTGCTCCTCCAGGTTATGTAGGACATGCTGAAGGTAAACTAGGACAAGGTATGCTATTAGCAGAAGTAGAAGAGAATCCTAATTGTGTATTGCTACTAGATGAAGTAGAGAAAGCCGCACCAGAAGTATTACAAGTATTGCTACAAGTAATGGACGACGGTAAACTTACAGGTGCAACAGGTAAAGTAGTAGACTTTACTAATGTAGTATTGCTTATGACAAGTAACTTAGGAGCCGCGAATGCAGAAACATTAAAGATTGGTTTTGGAGATCAAACAAAAGCAACAGCAGTTTCTAAAGCAGTAGAAAAGTTCTTCACTCCAGAGTTTAGAAACAGAATAGACTCAGTGGTTACATTCAATAAATTGTCTAAAGATCTAATGCTAATGATTGTAGACAAACTTGTTGTGGAAACAAACGAGTTATTAGTAGAAAATGAAAGTTCTGTTACTATAGCATTAACAGATAATTGTAAGGCAAAATTATCAGAAGATGGTTACGAACCTAGTATGGGAGCAAGGCCTCTGAAAAGAGTATTTGAAGAGCATATTAAAAAGCCATTGAGTAAAAAGATTTTGTTTGAAGATATCAAAAACTCAACTATTACTGTTGATGTACAAGGAGACGAATATGTCTTCAGCATCTGAAGAAAAACATCTAGATGTTTTTTTCTCTTGGTCAAAGACAGAACCATTAGGATATGAACTTGCTGGATTTAGAGTAAAGCCTACTAATAAAATATATTATGACAGGTTCCCTTATAAAGTTTCTTTTAATGGAAATAGAAACTTTAGAGATATAGACTTTCATAGCCATTTAACAGATTGGTTAATTGATAATTTTCCATGGTGTACTAGTGCTCAGTTTTCAAGTAAATCAAGAAATGTTTACTTTACTAGAAAATATATGGTGGATGAGGTAGTTAAAATGTTTGGCCACGAAATCTTAGAAATATCAGGACCTATTGACGATGAACACATACAACAACTCCAAGGTTCTAGTTTCGATATAGAGTATAGAGATAAATATTGGTATAATAAATATGATACTAAAATAGTATTCTTTGCTAGGAATGGTAAGTTAGATAATTTAACAACTATACCAGAACTACAAAAATTTATAGATGGCGCCTTTAAAAAATATCAATGGTATGATTTTGGAAGTGCTACTTGGTTTGATAACTATCTATATGTTACATCTGAAGAGCTAGATGAAATATATCCGTTCTTAAAAATTAATTACGGTGAGATAATTACAAATATTATTAGATGCAAACTTCTGGAGAAGTAAAATGTTTTTTGGAAAAGATACAAAATTAGATAGAGACGCAGTCTTTGAACAGTTAAAAATAGATGAAGGAGTAGTCAATGAAGTCTACCTCGACCACTTGGGATACCCGACTTTTGGAGTGGGCCATTTGGTCCTCGAGTCAGACCCAGAACACGGAGCGGAAGTTGGTACGCCAGTATCAGAAGAACGTGTTAAAGAATGTTTTGAAAAAGACCTCGACACAGCAATATCTGAATGTGAGTTATTATACGAAGAAGGGGTATTTGGAGACTTACCAGACGAAGTCCAGCAAATCTTGGTTAATATGATGTTCAATATGGGCAGAACTAGACTAAGTAAATTTAAAAAAATGCATGCCGGAATCGTAGACGGCGATTGGAAAATAGCCGCAGTAGAAGGCAGAGATAGTAGGTGGTATAACCAAGTTACTAATCGTGCTGAAAGACTAATGGAAAGGCTAGAGCAGGTATAAGTTGTCCTCATACTTTGAGGAAATAAATTTAGATTGGGATTCAAATAAGTTATTTGATATCCTAAGTTCTGAAAATGTTCCTTGGGTAAAAGAAAAAAATGTATCAAATAGATACTGTAGGACAAAGAACGAATATGTCTGGGACAACCTATATAATCAAATAAAGGATCAAGGATATATTACAAAAGGTTGCTATTTTGCAGAAATGCGTCCTAATACATCCTTACCAATACACAAAGACTACGGCAGATCTGCCGCTATAAACTTCCCTATAGTAGGAGACTGGTATAATTCTCCCTTAAGAATTTATAATGATACTGGAACAGATATAGTTGCAGAGCATGTATACAAGTCTAATCAAGCAATTTACTTTGAAACAACAGACTATCATGATGTTGTTAATACTAGTAATCAAGTAAGATTTATACTAAGTATATCTATAGTCAAACCAGATACAAAATTTAAAGATGCTGAAGGTAATCAATATATAGCAGATGATAAATATATAGATAGACTTATAGATTAGAGATAATATGCCAGTAAACAGAAGAAGTATAAACATGCTAAGTGCCAGTGGTACTACCATGAACCAATATAGCACCGAAGTAAAAGGAGACTCTTACTACGGATATTCTGATGGCTTACATTCTGTACAAGTAATTTATGAACAATTTATAGGTAGAGTACGCATTCAAGCAACACTATCTTTAGAACCTGCCTCAACAGACTGGTTCGATATTGTACCAACTACAACATCAGGTACAGAATTCAACGGTGCAGGATATGTGCAGTTCAACAGTAACGAACCCGGTAACCTAGCAGAATGCTATACATTCACTGGAAACTATACTTTTGTAAGAGTTTACATGGACAGAGAGCATGTTGGTGATGGCTCAACGTACGATTCCTCATACGGGCAAATAAGGCAAGTTATTCTTTCTGCATAAAGTTGATAAATAGTGTTATAACACTAATTTAGGAACAACTTGAATGGCATTTGCAAATACTTTCATAACATTAGATGACGTAGACATTACTAGCCTTTCCGCTGGTAAATTCCTTCGAGTAAGACCAGAAGGCAACGTAGAAGTTTCACAATATGATATTACCACTGATACTCTTACTGATATAGATACAACAGGCGCATATACTCCTAGTGTGGGACAAACACTGGTATATACTGCGGCAGGTAAATTTAGGCCACAAACATTAGATATATATAGTGTTACTAATGGCTTACAAAAAGATGGACTTACACTTAATGTAATAGCAGGTGTTGGCGGAGGTTTAGTTTCAAACACTTCAGGTGTGTTTATATCAGACATTGCAAATGTTTCAGGCACACATGGTAACGCAACTACTATACCTCAATTAACTGTAAACAGTAAAGGACAAATTACAGGTGTTACAGATGTCACGGTTGTTTCCCCACAAGCAGAGTCGCTTACAGGCGATTACATACATAGTATTTCCGGCACTTCAGGGCAGATTGTTGCAACTGGAGGCACAGGTAACAAAGCAAACACAACTTTAAATCTAGTAGCAACAGGTGTAACTGCCGGCATATATGGTAATGCTACGGCTATACCCCGAATCACTGTTGATACATATGGTAGAATTAGTTCAGTAGATACAGTAAATGCTATAGCAAGTGGAGAAGGCGGCGACCTTAGTAATGTTACTACATTAGCATACGCAAATATTCATGTTTCAGGACAAACAAGTTTAGGTGCTGATAGAAAAGATGATGACCTAACTTTTGCAGGCGGCACTGGTATTAATGCCACAACAGATGCAAACAACGATACTATATCATTTGCAATTAATCCAACAACTGCCGCGGCGGCAATGAACCTACGTGGATTTAGTGATGTAGATGCAGATGATATCACAAACGGACAAGTTTTAGTTTGGAATAGTTCAACAAATAAATTTGAAGCAGGAGACCAAACAGGCTCAGGCGGAGGCGGTAGTAACGTTTCATTAACATCATTTAGTGTAACAACAGCAACACCAAGTGGTAACGGAAGTTTAACATATGATAATGCAGGTGTATTTACATTTACACCAGCAGATGCAAGTGGCGGTGGAGCCGGAGACCAAACATTAAGTGCAAGTGGTAATGTAATTACAATTAGTGGTAACAACGACACCGTAGACTTAACTACAATGTTGGCACCATACAGCAAAACAGATACCGATGCACAAGATTTAACAATAAGTGGTAATGTAATTAGTCTAACGGGCCAGAGCGGTAATGTTGACTTAACATCAGCTCTAGGTGCAGTCGCAGGAACATTTGATAATGATTCAGTAGATAGTCATTTAAATATAAGTGGTGCAAGTTCAGGCCAAGTATTAAGTTGGAACGGAAGTGATTATGCCTGGGTAGCAGACGGAGACTCTCAAACATTAAGTTGGAATGCAGGATCAACTACATTAGCAGTCAGTAATGGTAATAATGTAAACTTATCAGCACTAGAACAAACATTAAGTATCTCAGGTAACGTAATTACAATCAGTGGTAATGATGATACTGTTGATATAACAACAGCATTAGCACCATTTCAAACAACTACAGCGGCCGCAACAGCAAATACAAATATGAAGGCCTATGTTGATGCAGAAGTCAACACATTAATAGGCGGAGCCAATGTAAACTTAGATAGTTTAGCCGAAGTGGCAAATGCATTAGCAAACAGCAATACAGAATTAAGTACAGTAGCATTCACAGGTAACTTTAGTGATGTTGCTAGTAGACCAACAATAGCACTTTCAGGGAGTGATTTAACATACGATGGAACTACAATAGATCTATCGAGTGTAGGTGCAACAGGCCCACAAGGACCCACAGGTTCTACGGGTAATACAGGTGCCACCGGTAACGGCATAACAACAGCACAGATTAGCGGTGACAACCTGTTATTAACGTATTCAAATACGTCAACACAAAATTTAGGCAACATTAAAGGTGCAATAGGTCCTCAAGGCCCAACAGGTACAACAGGTGCTACAGGTGTTGGCACATCATCTGCAACAGTAAATGGCACAGGTAATTTAATATTAACATTAAGTGATGCAAGTACAATTGATGCAGGTAATGTAAAAGGACAAGACGGTACTGTAGACCAAACATTAAGTGCAAGTGGTAACGTAATTACAATTAGTGGTAATAATGATACTGTAGATTTAACAAGTATGTTAGCACCATACAGCAAAACAGATACTGATGCTCAGGACTTAACAATATCAGGTAACGTTATTAGTCTAACAGGACAATCAGGTAATGTTGATTTAACATCAATACTTGGTAGTAGTTACACTAATTCAGATGTAGACTCGCACCTTAACCAAAGTAATCCAACATCAGGATATGTATTAAGTTGGAACGGTTCAGACTATGCCTGGGTAGCACAATCAGGTGGCGGTAGTTCAGATGTAGTAGATGATACAACTCCACAACTTGGTGGTGACTTAGATGTTAATGGACAAGACATTGTAAGTACAAGTAATGGCGACATAGATTTAAATCCAAATGGTTCAGGTGTTGTAGTATTCAGAGGAAATGGAACCAGAGGTTCTGGACAATTTAAACTTAACTGTGAAGCAAACTCACATGGTGTTACAATTAAAGGACCGGCTCATAGTGCAGGAGCAAATTATACATTAACATTACCAGACGATGATGGTACTGCAGATCAAGTTTTAAAAACAGACGGCTCAGGTAATTTAAGTTGGGTTGATCAATCAAGTGGTGGCGGCGGTTCACTTGCTATACAAGATGAAGGCTCAGCATTATCCACATCAGCAACAACACTTAACTTTGTTGGTGCAGGTGTTACAGCAACAGGCTCAGGTGCAAGTAAAACAGTTACAATTCCAGGTGGAAGTGGTGTTGCAGTTGTACAAAGATTTAGATTAAATTATGATTCTAACGGTGCCTTAGTTGACTGCGATAATTTAACAAGTTTAATATCTAATGCTTCTGTTAACGGTACAGAAGTTACAGTAACTTTTGCAGGTGCAGTAAATTATCCCCCAGCAAGTATGATGATTTACGGTTATAACTATCCTGCAAATACATACCAAATGATAACAGCACCAGACTCTGCTGTTACAAAAAGATCTATACCAGGCGGCGGAAGTGTTGGTTCACCTGAATTGTTTGGTGGTAGTGCCACAATAGTATTAACTGTAGATTTATCAGAATCAGTAACAGGTGTAAGTAGGACATTTGGCCAAGGAACACATGCTTGGATAGAATTTGTTGTTTACGATTAAGGATAACTTATGGCATTAAGTAACTATAAATCCACACAGATAGAGTTAAACGTACCTAATAAAGTTTTATCAACAAATATATCATCAGTAACTGGACATGCATATTGGCCACATCAAAACGGAAGTGGTGATATATGGTATTCAGGTTCTGGAAGTAAAAAATATTATCAATGGGAAATTGTATTCTCAGTAACAGAACAGTCACATGGTTCCCACTTAACTAGAGACGATTTTAAATTTAATGGATTAGATGTAGTAGTTGGCGATTGGATAGCACAAGCGAATAGCGGAAGTTGTTGGAAAATTATTTCTATAACTTCAAAGTCTGCAACTAGTGTAACAGCAGTAGTTGAGGATTGGTTACGGTATAATACATTTAGAACTAGTACAGGAAATGGTAATCCAAGCAATGGTACTGGTGTTGTGTTTTCTCTAAACGAAAAAGGAATACCAATGTTAGATCCACTACCAGGAACAGTAGCGGCATCTTTCTATCCCACAGTTGCAAGTAGATTTGAATACTTAAATCCTCAAACAAACTATGTGTTAGAACACACATCACATGGTTTAAATAAAGGAGATGTTGTTGCTGTAAGTAGTGCAGGATTTACAAAGGCTAATACAGACACAATGGCAAAAATGATAGGTGTTGTAACAGAATCAGGACCCGGTCCTAATCAGTTTATGATATTACCTAACAACCAAATTATAGATTTCGAACCTAGCATACCAGGCAGTCAAGGAGACTATGTGTATGTAAGTAGTACTGGTGAGTTTACTACAAGTGATACCGGTAAGATTGCATTCTTAAAAATACAAGATGCTATGCCTACTGTATTAACAGGAACTGTAAATGATCCAACTGTTCCTGATACTCATGTTATAAATTTAAACGGACAAACGGTGACCTTTGCTGGCACAGGTGGTGCTAACGCAACGTTATCACAGATGGTTTCAACGATTAACGGTGTATCAAACACTTCTGTAACAGCGGCGTCTATACCTACACCAAATGCTATAGACAGTGACCCAAGCAACGCCATATACGGTCTTGTAGGTGGTTATACTCCTTTTAGTGTATACATAGATAGTGGTAGTGGAAATAC
>Ga0213861_10004915_pt1 | contig 10802 bp, 9 predicted proteins | sample PICome_4_FD_160110 | JGI IMG/M metagenome (GOLD analysis project Ga0213861, IMG submission 160110) | Coastal seawater microbial communities near Pivers Island, North Carolina, United States - PICO131 | ecosystem: Environmental > Aquatic > Marine > Coastal | place: USA: North Carolina | collected...
TATTCCGTGGTTGCTTATTGGGTTGTTCGGTGGATTAATCGTGGCATTGATGTTGGGTGAAAACGAAGGAGATATTAAGAGCGTTCCTGCACTTGCACTCTTCATGCCTCTAATAGCGGCCATGGCAGGAAATGTGGGAGTTCAATCTTCTGCGATCGTCGTGCAGGCCCTAGCAAGTAATCGTGCGGATCACAACATGACCAAAAAGCTCATGAAAGAGCTGTCGGTTGGATTGGTCAATGGAATTATTCTCGCAGCCGTAATGCTTGTAGCAGGCCTGCTTTTAGGTTATGGACAACAAGTGACTATGACTGTAAGTGTATCGCTACTTACAGTAATCATCTTTGCATCGCTCTTTGGGACATTCATACCGTTAATGCTCAATAGATTCAATATTGATGCAGCCTTAGCGACAGGACCCTTTATTACGACGGCAAACGATGTCATCGGCTTGATCATCTACTTCCAGATTGGCCGATTAATCATTGGCTACTAATGAAAGCACTGTTATTGGACTACACTCACGAACTGCTCGAGCAAGGTCTCGAAAGAGGTGGGCTGGAGCTCATACGTGAATACACCGCAGCACCCGAAGAATTTCATGCCTCGCACTTTGATGTTGAGGTTATAATCCTTCGCTCGAGAGTCCCGGTAAACGCAGCATTTATCGACCGTTTTCCAAATCTCAAGGCCATTGGTCGTCTTGGGGCCGGGCTCGAGAATATTGATGTTAATCATGCGGAATCTCGCGGCATCGCTTGTTTGCGGGTGCCGGAAGGTAATGCCCAAGCGGTAGCAGAGCATGCCCTGGGGATGTTGCTCAGTCTCATTAACCATATGCCTCGAGCGCAGCGAGAGGTGCGTGAAGGAATATGGAAACGCGATGAAAACAAAGGGCGTGAATTGCATTCCATGACCGTCGGGATCATTGGCTACGGGGTTATGGGAAGTCGTTTTGCCAAGTTGTTGACTCAAATGGGAGTCCGGGTATTGGTGCACGATAAATACAAATCAAACATCTCCGATGGGACTTTCCAAGAGGTTAGTTTGGAGGATATACAGCGCGAGTGCCATTGCATTAGCCTACACCTTCCATTGACAGAAGAAACCAGGTATTATGCAGATCGCGCGTTCTTCCAATCCTGCACAAATCCGATCTATTTCATCAACACAGCACGTGGCCCTGTTCTAGAAACTACTGCGTTGGTGCAGGCAATCGAGGACGGTAAAGTGCTTGGCGCCGGGCTCGATGTTCTCGAGTATGAAAAACGAAGCTTTACCAGCTTGTTCGATGGGGCTATGCCTGAGGCGTTAAGGTATTTGCTGGAACAAGACAATGTGATCATCACTCCACATATTGCGGGATGGACGAAGGAGAGCTTCGAAAAGATGGGGCGAGATTTGGCAAAGAAGGTTATTGATTCTTTGTGATAGTTTGCCTAGCCGGTAATTTCCCCCAATTCCTCTAATACTGGATCTATTGTGGATTTTGGAAGGTGAGAGGTATTGATATACATAAAACCGTCTAAGGAATTTCCAAATAGGGGATCAACATTAAAACCGACTACTCGTGCATTCTGTGTGAGGTACTTTTTAAGAAGGACGGGGAATCGAATTCCATCGGGTTCTAGTTGGGCAATAATTTTATCTATTCTCTTCAAATCCATCGGTCCAGCTTGAAGTAAGATGTCATTACTCGCTTCGTTCAACTTTGGCTTGAAGTCTTTTTTTGGTCGCACGTAATCCGCAAATTCTGCGTCGTAATAATACTTTTTGATGTATTTGACAATTAAGCTTCTTGAAGTTCTTGAGAATCTTGAGGAGATAGAAACCGAGCCAAGAATGTATTTTATATCCTTTCTTCGGAGAATGATATGGATGATTGCCTTCCACATTAAAAACAGGGGCAAAGGTCTCATTTGATAGGACTGCGTAATAAAAGCTCTGCCCAGTTCAATACCATTTTCAAAAAGGTACCTCCCTTCTTTTTTGATTTTGAAAAGGCTTCTCAAATAAAATCCGCGCATTCCATATTCAGAGAACAGCACGGGGCCTATGCCCATTCGATATGAGCCGGCAATACATTCTTTTTGATTATCCCAAAGAATCAAATGATGATAACGCTGATCAAACACATCAAGGTCTCTTGATTTGCCTGTTCCTTCACCAATTTCTCTGAATGTAATCTCACGTAATCGGCCTATTTCCAGGAGGAGGTTTGGTATTTCCTTGGCCTGAAAGAGATAAACGTTGTAGTCGCGAGTAGTGATAATCTTACCTGTCGGATTTTTTCTTTCAGCCGCTCGTAAGTCATTTGTAACGAGCATAGCAGGAAGTGCATCTGCAATAGCATCCAATGAACGCTTCAGAGGAAAATTAATTGTACCACGTCTAACCATGGTCGCGAAGCTAATTTCATTGAATTAACCTAAGATGAAAATCGCGTTAAGTATTGAATACAAATTGTACGGTTTCGGGAGTGCGTTGCTCTTGAAGAATGGTCATTCCTTCCGTTTCCCGGGCGACATCGTCTTCCGTATAGTGGCGGATGGTCAATAATTCAACATTAGGCACCAGGGTGAGCTCGAAACTGTCGGATAAGGCCTGCACGACACGTGGAACAATAATGGTGTCATTATTAATACAGAACGTCGCTTTGGTTGCGGTGTTACGCATCAAATTAACTACAACGCCAAGCTCAGCGAATAATTGGTAAACCGCACTCAAATGATGTTCAGCAATGAACGCCAAATCCTTGGTGCTAATAGATAATAGGGCTTGATTCTTCTTTAAAATAAAGTTTGGTACCTGCGGTACTGCCTGATGAGTAGCATTAATTACCGTACCTGTAGCGCTAGGGTCTAAGAAGCTTTTGATGTGTAATGGAATGCCCTTTTTCTGAAGCGGTTGAATGGTTTTTGGGTGTATGATAGAAGCACCGTAAAACGCAAGTTCGATGGCTTCGCCAAAGGGGAGCTCTTCTATCAGGGTTGTATTCGTGAAGGTTTTAGGGTCTCCGTTGAGCATTCCAGGCACATCTTTCCAGATGGTTAGGCTGTTCGCGCCAAGGCAATAGGCAAATACCGCTCCGGTATAATCGGAACCTTCCCGGCCTAAGGTGGTTGGACGTCCGTCGGCATCACTTCCTATAAAGCCTTGAACGAAATGTACGTGGTCATCATTGATGGCTTGCGTGATTCGCGCTGCGGTTTCGTCCCATTGCACCGTTGCACGACGGAATTGGGCATCTGTGCGAACCAGTTGTCGCGTGTCCTGCCAAACAGCTGGTGTGCTCAGATTCACATATTCTTGAACGATTCGGGTCGAAATCAGTTCGCCGTGATGCACGATGTGGTCGTACTGCTCGCTGTAGCTGCGAGTTGTATTGCCGAGTTGCTTCGTCAAGTGCTCATACCAATGCGCCAAGTCGCTCTGTAAACTTTGCGGAATTTGCTCGAATAATTGGTCAATGATGCCTTGATGAAAGGCGCGAATGCCATCCAATTCCTGCTGCGCTGCGGATACATTTTGCTGCTCCCAAAGCGCTACAACACTTTCGAAGGCATTGGTCATTTTACCCATTGCACTAACCACTACAACCATTGGGCGATCTGGGAATCGGGCAATAATTCTAGCAACATTTCGTACGCTCTCGGCATCCTTAACGGACGCACCACCAAATTTGAAAACTAGGGGAGTATTCATAGGTATTTTTGCAATGCTTCTCGGCTTAGTGTTCCTAAATGCCATTCAGGGTCCAAGGAAGCTTGGTGTTTGTTATAAAAGTGAATGGCGGGTTCATTCCATTCAAGGACCGTCCATTCCATACGGCCTACATTTCGCTCTGCAGCAACCTTTGCAACGCGCGTAAAGAGTTCGTCGCCTATACCACGTCCTCGCATACTCGGTTGAATGTAGAGATCTTCTAGGTGCAAGGTGGGGCCTTTCCAGGTGGAATATCTTTCGTAATAAAGTGCCATCCCGACCAGTCGGTTTGTTTCCGAATCTTCGGCAACAAAACAATCAAACTTACCATCGACAAAACCGTGTTGCACAAGGTCCGACGGGGAAATAATGACCGCATCAGGCTCCCGCTCGTACACGGCAAGTTCCATGATGAGTCCGTGCACCTGTTCCATATCTTGCGCTGTGGCCGTTCTGTAAATAATCATGCTACGAAGTTACATATTCTAAACCTCGCTCGGGACGAGAGTTTGCTGAGCGTCAGTCTTTTCTTGAGCAAAGGTGTCCAATTCTATTTGACCAACCATCAAATCTTCGAACGTTTCTCTGGCCTTGATCAAATGTGCTTGGCCATCGATAATCATGACTTCCGCAGGGCGAACCCGGCTGTTGTAGTTGGAGGCCATGGAGCTACAATACGCGCCAGCATTGTGAAAGGCCAAAATATCCCCCGACCTTACCTCAGCAATTTTGCGGTCGTACCCGAACGTATCGGTTTCGCAGATGTAACCAACCACCGTATAAATACGCTGCTCACCCTGTGGATTACTTACGTTTTCAATGTGATGATACGCATCGTACAGCATGGGGCGCGGGAAGTGATTGAACCCGCTATTTACTTGGGCGAACACGGTTGAAGGTGTGGTCTTTGTACTGTTTACAGTCGTTAGGAAAATACCACTTTCCGATACCAAGAATTTGCCTGGTTCGAAAATGAGTTTGAGGTCTCGGCCGTATTCGAGACAGAAATCTTGGAATCGGACACTCATCTTCGCACCAAAACTTTCAATATCTGTCGTGCTTTCGTCGGGGCGGTAACCTACCTTGAACCCTGAGCCAAAGTCGATATATGTAAGTTCCTTGAAATCATGAGCAAGATCCATTAAGAGACTAGCACCACGCATAAAGGCATCGATATCAAGGATGTCACTCCCTGTGTGCATGTGCAAGCCATGGACGTGAAGTCCCATGTTGTTTACGATACGGTGGAGGTGACGCACTTGGTGAATGGAAATCCCAAACTTGGAATCGATGTGGCCTACAGAGATTTTGGAATTTCCACCGGCCATAATATGCGGGTTAATGCGCACACAAACAGGTATAGAATTCCCAAATTCATTGGCAAATTCTTCTAATGTCTCGAGGTTGTCGATGTTGATCTGAACGCCGAGTTGGGCTGCTTCACGAATCTCACTCATGCCAACACCGTTGGGCGTGAAGAGGATCTCCTTCGGCGAGAATCCTGCACGTAGACCTAAATGCACCTCGCCCATGCTTACCGCATCGAGCCCAGCACCAAGCGACTTCAACAGCTTGAGCACATTGATGTTGTTCAGCGCCTTACAGGCATAGTGGATGCCTAAGTCGATGGATGCATCAAAGGCATCGGTTATTCTATGGTATTGTCGCTCGATGGTAGAGGCATCATAGACGTAGAGTGGGGATCCGAAATCTTCCACCCATGTAGTAGCTTGGTTTATAGGAAAGGTGGTCATAGCACAATCATTTAAGGCCGCAAAAGTAGAAGTTGAATATGCGGTCTGAGTGAAAGCGAATGAGATTAGTCTCAAATATTACAGATTGTTATATTTGAAACAAATGACTTGATCGAGGTGTCTTAATTTTGCAGCTTCAGTGCATCTACTTTTATGACCTCAACAACACTTGGATCAAGTAATGTCGAAGTGTCGCCAAGATTACTAGTATCACCTTCAGCTACCTTTCTTAAAATTCTACGCATGATTTTTCCGGAACGTGTTTTTGGAAGTCCGGGAACAATCTGAATGACATCAGGCTTGGCAATCGGGCCTATTTCACTTATTACGGCAGTAATTATTGCTTTGCGCACAGCCTCAGCATCATGAGCTCCACCTTCCAAAATCACATAGGCGTAGATGCCTTGACCTTTGATATCATGCGGATAGCCGACCACCGCGCTTTCCGTTACTACGGAACTTGAGTTGATCGCATTCTCTATTTCTGCGGTTCCAAAGCGGTGCCCGCTGACATTTATTACATCGTCTACCCGTCCAATGATTCGGAACATACCGTCCTCACGACGCGCCCCATCGCCAGTAAAATAGTAACCATCGTAATGACTAAAGTAGGTGGTTCTGCAGCGCTCGTGATCGCCATACGTAGTTCGAAGCATTGATGGCCAAGGGTGTTTGACTACGAGGTACCCTTCGACACCATCGCCTTGAATTTCATTACCATCACTATCTAAAAGTTCTGGTTGAATCCCGGGAAGTGGAAGGCCTGCAAAAGTTGCGCGTTGTGGACTAAGGCCACCTAGACCCGAAATCATGATCCCACCGGTTTCCGTCTGCCACCAAGTATCTACAATAGGACAGTTTCCTTTGCCCACTTTTTCATGGTACCAATGCCACGCCTCTGCATTGATGGGTTCTCCCACGGATCCTATGACCTTTAAGCTGCTGAGGTTGGCGCGTTCCACAAACTCGTTGCCGCAGGCCATTAAGGCGCGTATGGCGGTAGGGGCGGTGTAGAATTGGTTGACCTGGTATTTGTCACAAACGTCCCAGAATCGGCCCGCATCCGGCCATGTAGGCACGCCTTCAAACATGATGGTGGTCGCGCCGTTTAATAGCGGTCCATAGATGATATAGCTATGCCCTGTGATCCAACCCACATCTGCCGTACACCAGTATACATCGCCACGCTTGTATTGGAATACATTCTTAAAGCTGTATCCTGCATAGACCATGTAGCCGCCGCAGGTATGCACGACACCTTTGGGTTTTCCGGTAGATCCTGAGGTATACAGGATGAACAGCATATCTTCCGCGTCCATGGTTTCAGCTGGACAATCGGTCCCAACTGTTGCCGCCGCTTCATCGTACCACAGGTCGCGTCCTTCCACTATGTTCACCGCTCTACCGTCGCGTTTTACTACGATAACGGTTTCTACACTGGTACAATTTTCGAGTGCATCGTCCACAGTTGTTTTTACTGGAAGGGCCTTTGCGCCTCGGTACATGCCGTCGGAAGTAAGTACTGCTTTACACGAGGAGTCGTTGATTCGATCGGCCAATGCACTTGCAGAGAATCCTGCGAAAACAACACTATGTACCGCACCAATTCTAGCACAAGCCAGTACTCCTATGGTAAGTTCAGGCACCATAGGCATGTAGACAGCGACGCGATCTCCTTTGCCAATGCCGCGAGACTTCAAGACGTTTGCGAACCTACACACCTCGGCGTGAAGCGCTTTATAAGTCATGCGAACCTCTTTGTCGTTTGGGTCATTCGGTTCCCAAATCAGCGCGACATCATCGCCATGTTCAGTTAAATGACGGTCAAGACAATTCTCCGTAATATTCAACTTTCCGCCTTCAAACCATTTGATGTTGGGCTCGGAGAAATTCCAATCGAGTGTATTGTTCCAGGGTTGTTGCCAGTGGTAGTTCTGGGCGATTCTGTTCCAGAATTTTATTGGGTCATTTATTGAGGCTTTATAGGATTCCTCATATTCTTCAAAGGTGTTGATATGGTAGTAATTCATCAAAGACTTGTATTCTTTTTAGAATAAATGGACTTCCAAGTAAGCACTAAGTATTTATTTTCCATCGGTGTAACTAGGAGACCCCCACGGTTTAAAATATCCTGATCACCAATGAAATCCAATAGCTCGTCGTAAGGTAGAATCTGCACTTCAGGCTGGATATTAGTGGTCTTGTTTGGTCTCTTAATGTTGTAGGTTTTTACCCAATTCATCACACTAACATGACTCACGTTTAGAATACGTTCGATTTCTCTAAAACTCATTCCTTCGAGGTAAAGCTGTAAAGCCTTGATTACATATTCTCCCTCTATTCGTTTGCCAAGTTTTTGAACAGTGAAATAGTAATTGCATTCTTTACATTTAAATCTTTGGCGATCCTTTATGATTCCACTTTTTACAAAGTCTTCGGAATGGCATTTCGGGCATCTTTTTTCATTGGGTTGCATTTGGCGGCGGTTTAGATATGCGGTCTTTAAATATAAAAAAAATCGCCACCAAAGGGTAGCGATTTTCATTCACTCTGTGTAGGCTCTTGGGAAAGCCAGTGTATTTGCGCTAAGGCGCGTTTGGTAGGGATATTATGTGAAGGTTCTCAGGGAATCGATGGTTTTCTCTATAAGGTCCATGGCATTGAAAAATTCTTCGCTATGTGAATCGCCTAATTTTTCACGTACAGCTTTGTTGAACTGGATTACAGCATGCTTACTTGCATTCCGCTTCTCAATCCCAAGTGGAGTAAGTTTAAGGAGTACACTACGTTTGTCTTGAGGATGCGCTTCTTTGAAGATCAATCCGTCGCGTTCCATGTTTTTAAGGATTCGACTTAAGGAGGTACTCTCCATTCCCATTTTAGGGCCTAGCGCAGTAGAAGGCGTGCCTTTTCTTACGTCAATATTGAGTAATGCGAAACCTACGGAAACCGTAATACCACTGCTGCTCACAAGGTCATTGTACATCTTGGACATGGATATCCAGCTGCGACGAATTCGAAAGTCAAAGGTTTCTTCTGGCCTCATTTAATCCTGTTCTCGAGGCCCTAATATAGAAAAAAATACTATGCACGCATAGCAAATAAGTTAGTAATCTAAACTCCTCAGGATTTGGGGAAGAACGAAGTAATTGAAGTCTTCCATGAATGAGTTGGTCGCACTTTGCATGGCACGTTCTTTTGAACTTGAAATTGCAGTGCCATCAATGATGTTTGCACTCTTCCATAATAAGTCGACGTGTTCCCCTATCTGAGTAAGGGCAAATGAACCTTCAATAATGACTTTATAGGTGCCTTGCGGAGAAGTTTCAGTAAAGACATCAATATTACAATCCAGTCCTAGCATGGCCCCTTTAACAGTAGCCGTGGTCGATACTGAAAACTCTTGAGACAGACTTTGTGCCAATACAGCATTCAATTCTTCTGCATGATCCAATAGCAGGGTAGGCTTTTGGAAGTTAAGCACCGCTCCTTGGTTCCATTGGCTTTTGCTTTTTAACCAACTTTTGGTGGCTTGATGGCTGCTTTGAATTTTATCCCAATCCCAAGTTATGGTGAGTTGAACCACGGGTTCTTTACCGGTATGAAGGCATTGTATCTGTTGTTCTTTAAAAATGAACTGACCGGAGCTTGATTCTATGGATAAGGGGATTTGATCGCGACCTATGTATTGCCATTGTGCTTGAAAGGTTGCTGGCAATCCCAGGTAGGCTAATTCTTCGGGTATGATCAAGGCCACGGACATGGATTGTTCAAGATTTCGCAGTGCTTCGGTTGCGTCCGCGTTAAGTTTAGTCTTGAACTTGATATCGCCGAAAAGCTGGAAATCATGAGCCTTATCTAGGGCGTCTACTAAAGCACTTAATCGAATGGGTGCCGAAAGTTGTACGTCCTTAGCCTCTCGGAATTTCTCGTTGATCCAATGCATCGCCTCTGCATCTTGTAAAGCCTTTTTTTGTAGAAATGCCTGCAAGTCTAATCGGTAAAGGGTGTAGAAACGATAATCGTCGGCGTAGGTTTCGACCAATTCATAATCTTCAAGTCGTAGTGTAGAAGTTGAAGTGGTATTGGATTCAAAAGAACTGTTGAATCCATTTACATCCTCCTTTTGTAAGAGCCTTGTCTCATCAAAAATTTCACTTTGAACTTCTTGAGCAAGATCAGCTAATGCATTAGATCGAGCTGCCTGTTGGTATGCCGTATTGGGGTTGATGTAGGCATTTCCCATACCATAAACATAGGTGCCCGTCTCGTCTATTGGTTTTCCGCTTATCCAGCTTGGTGCTGCATTTTTCTTTGTGCCACAAGCGAAAAACAACAATGCGGTAGAAAGGGCGAGGAGGTATCTCATTACTTTGACAAATTCTGTTTATTCACATAATCGGCTGCCTTTTGAGCCAATGCACTGACCGCATCTTTACGCATGGCAGAGGTACTTTTGATACGTTTACTTGATTTTTTCAATCTATTCATCGTACCACTATCGTTTCTTCGACGGTCGCTAGGGTGTTCCTTACTTTGGTATTTCCAATCACCCGAATAGAGATTTCCGGTTCCTGAAAACTCGATGTAGTGTATCTCGTCTTTATCCTCGTGATGGAAGCTTTCGGACCATAAGATTTTCGAAGTTGCGCGCTCTACAAGAGCGAGTTGCATGTCGTAACTCGCTTCATTTTGTTTGTCAAATTCGGTGTAAGTGATTTTTTTATAAGCGGCCTTTTTCTCCTCTTCTCCCTCGTCGTTCTTCACCGTGACAAAGTATTGTTCCCACCCTCTTTTTGTGGACCTATTCAAGGTGCCTTCATGCTCGTATACATGCGTGATAATCACCTTTAAGTAGGCATCAGCGGCTAAAATCTCCTGGGTTACGGCAGCTTCATTTGTAGTTCCTTGAATAATCGCTTCCTGTTCTTGACGCAGCATGTCAAAATTGGTTCGGTCCAAGAGTTCTAGGAAAGGATCCCGATTGCGTTGAATAAGTGAAATTGTAGCGCTTTGTAATGCAGCGGACATGGTCGCTTCGCTGCCCGTAATATTGGGGTCGGATATAATCCCTAGGCGGTATTTACCCCGCTCGATGGCCTGTTCTTCAAGTTTACGGAGCATTTCCTGATTTGGATACTTTTTTAAAGTGGGCTGTAGCATCTCATGCACCTCACGGAATTCATTCTTTTCGAACAATTCCAATGCACTGACGTAAATAGGTTCCACCTCACTAAATTCCAACAGTGCTTGTACGTCCTTATAATCGGGAGAAAGTGATTTTATTTCTTCCAAGTTTTTTTGCGCACGTTCAAATTCGCGGGTACGGATCCATTGTTGGGA